>ERZ827156.1266-NODE-1266-length-30789-cov-14.347368_pt1 | contig 30789 bp, 27 predicted proteins | sample MGYA00519919_ERZ827156 | MGnify/ENA primary metagenome ERZ827156 (study PRJEB31778, sample SAMEA3449269) | human gut metagenome | biome: human gut; feature: human-associated habitat; material: faeces | place: United Kingdom | collected 2010/2012 ...
CGCAACCAAAGGCGTTTAACCACCCTTTGGAATCCCGGTACGGGGTATCGGTGCAACGGTCGTTTTCACTGCGGTGGTTTAACACAGTGCGAGAAATTTTTATTGCGTCCGTTCAACGCCCTGCGTCAGTTAGATAAGTGCAAATAGCTTGCAGTGCACCGATAGGTTGATGGACGGGCTTAACTTTAGCAAGCACTTATCGGTCGGGCTGACGCAAAAACGATTAGCAGAAGTGTTGATGCGTATTGAAACTTCACTGTTTAATTGTCCAGCGGTGGAGGTCGCTGAGGTTTTTGTCTATGTAGTCTTTGGTGCGGCGCTTCATGTCGGGCGGGTAGCTTACCATTTGTATGCTTATAATGGCTTTGGAATACTTGAGGTACTTCACTTTTAAAAGTATCGGCTCTTCGGCTTTTTCCTGTATGCCGCTGATATGTACAAACACAAGATCCTGATCATGCGCATAGGACAAAATGCACCTAGGCTTAAACACTTCGCCCTCTTGAGTGCGGAACGCCGGCTTGACCTTCAGCATGTTCCACTCCTTGGGGTAATACCAAGCCGTGAGAAGGCTTGCGTCTCCCTTTAGCCTAAACAGGCTGGCCAAAGAAAAATCGCTGTAGGTATTAAGGTACACGCCGGTCTTTTCGACCACTATCTGCTTTTTTCTATCCAGCAAACACTTTATCAACTGCGGCGCATAGCAAAGTGCTGCCAACAGCAATATTGCCGCCGGAAATATCATTGCCCCGAGAAATTCATCTGGGAAATACGCTATAACAAGCGCAAATGCAAGCACCGCAAGTAAGATATCGATAGCGAAAGCAATTAGCCCCTCATGTATATACGGCTTTGTGACTTTATATATCAGCTTTTCCATATCAGAATTTTTAATCAATGCGCAAGCATTGAATAGCATTGAACGGCATTAAAGCTCATATGGAAGAAGATGCTCGTCCAGATGCTGCCGGACTTTTCATACACCCAGCAGAGGACGAAGGAGGCGGGGATGTAGGAAACGGCGTAGAGCAGGTAGCTTACATCCTGCGCCGCAAAGGCGTACTGCCAGACATGGTAGACGGAAAACAGCACGATGCTCAGCACATAGGCAAGATAGCGGTTTTTGCGGTAAAAGCCGCAGAAGAAGCCGCCTCGGAAGATGCACTCCTCGACGATGGGCGCAAGGAAAACGGTCATGGCGATGATGATGTTCCGCTCCTGACCGAGCATGTCGTTTATGGCGGAGTTATTGGGGTTGCCGTCCGAGATGCCGAGCCAAGTCATGATAACACCAACGAAGAATGCGAGCACGAAGTATATCGCCCAGCCGAACAGAAATGTGACAAAATTGCCCCAGAGCCTGTCTACGAGCGGGTCAAACTGCGCACGCAGGAATTTGCCTAAAAACACGAAGGTCAAAACGGCGCTCGTGAGGTAATAAATAAGATTCAGCTGCGCACTGCCGAGCACATGCGGCCAGCGTATCATAAACAGGCTTATCAGCACGGGGAACAGCAGCACATGCAGCGCAAACATTATCATTGCGCCCCAGAACTCGCTCTTTTTCATGTTCATGTACCAGCGCATGTCATCCCCTCGCTTTCTGCTGAAGCTCGCTCAGAATGTTGAGCGCCTCGAGCGGCGTGACGGAGTTTATGTCCAGCGCCCGCAAGCGCTTTGCGACCTCATCGCTGCCGACATCGGCAAGGCTGATCTGATCGGTCTCGGCCTTTTTCTCGACGGCAAGCTCCGACTTGCCCGATTCGAGCTCATTAAGATAGGTCTTTGCCTTGGCGATGACATTGTCCGGCACACCGGCGAGCTTTGCGACCTCGATGCCGTAGCTGTCGTCGGCAGAGCCCGGGACTATCTTGCGCAGGAACACGAGCGTGCCGCCCTGCTTTTTGGCGCTGATGGAATAGTTATGCACGCCCTCTATCGCACCCTCGAGTGCCGACAGCTCGTGATAATGCGTTGCGAACATCGTCTTTGCGCCGAGCTTGCGCTTGTCGGCGCAGTATTCGAGCACGGCTCTTGCTATCGCCATGCCGTCATATGTGGAGGTGCCTCGGCCTATCTCGTCTAAAATGAGCAGGCTCGAGCTCGTTGCATAGCGCAGGATGTTTGCGACCTCGCTCATTTCAAGCATGAAGGTCGATTGACCGGAGGCGAGATCGTCCGATGCGCCGATGCGGGTGAACACCCTATCGACAACGCCGATGACGGCGCTTTTTGCCGGAACGAACGAGCCTATCTGCGCCATGAGCACGATGAGCGCCGTCTGCCGCATGTAGGTCGATTTACCCGCCATATTGGGGCCGGTCACGATGGCGACACGGTTGGTGTCGCCGTTTAAATGCGTGTCGTTCGGGACGAACATGATATCGCTGACCGACTGCTCGACAACGGGGTGCCTGCCCTCGGTGATGATAAGCTCGCCGGAGGCGTCGACCTCGGGCATGCAGTAATCATTGCGCACGGCGACCTCGGCAAACGAGCACAGCACATCAAGCTGCGCCACGGCATCGGCGCTGTCCTGCACCTCGCCGACAAAGGCGGCTATCTTGCCGCAGACCTCCATGAATATCTCATACTCGAGCTGCTTAATGCGGTCGGTGGCATTGAGCAGGGTATTCTCAAGCTCCTTGAGCTCCTGCGTGAAGTAGCGCTCGTTGGAAACGAGGGTCTGCTTTCTTATATAATCCTCGGGCAGAGTGACCTCGCCTGCGGATTTGGGCACATCGATGTAGTACCCGAACACCTTGTTGTAGCCGATTTTCAGCTTCTTGATGCCGGTGCGCTCCCGCTCCCGGGCCTCGAGCTCGGCAACGGCCTGAGCGCCGTTATCCCGCAGCTCACGAAGCCTGTCGACCTCACGGGAGTAGCCCTTGCGCAGGATGCCGCCCTCCCGTATCGAGAACGGGGGATCGTCGCAGATGGCCCAATCGACACGCATGACTATCTTCTCAAGCTGGTTCATTCCGGCGATCTGCCGCAGGGCGGAGCTTTTAAAGGGCTTTAAAAGCTCGCAAAGCTTGGGCAGCGCCCTTGCGCACTCTGCCAGCGCCACAAGATCCTTGCCGTTTGCCGTGCCGTAGACAACACGGCCGATGAGCCTTTGCATATCGCCGATGCCGCGCATGGCCTCGATGAGCTCGCCTCGGGTGACATTGTCCTTCACAAGCTCGTCAACGGCGGAAAGGCGTTTTTTTATTGCGACCGGAGACAGCAGCGGCCGCTCTATCCACGAGCGCAGCATTCTGCCGCCCATGGGCGTGCGGGTCTTGTCGAGAACCCACAAAAGCGAGCCTCGCTTTTCGCCGGTGCGCTGCGCCTCGGTAAGCTCGAGTGAGCGCCTTGTCGCCCAGTCGAGCTCCATGAACTTTTCCTCGGAGAGAAACTCGATGGAGCGGATATGTCCCATGTCGAGCTTCTGCGTCTCGTCAAGATATTTCATCAGCGCACCGGCGGCGCACACGGCAAGGGGTCTGCCCTCCATGTTTATCTCGGTGAGCTTCTGCACGTCAAACTGCTTGCGTATCCTCAGCGAGCAGTCACGGAACTCATAGTCCTTGCCGCCCATTTCGAGCATGCTGTGAAGCCTTTTTGCCGCAAACTCGGGGATGCGCTTTGTCTCGGCGGCGGCCTTGTTCATGATGACCTCACGGGGCTCAAACCTGCCCAGCTCGTTGAGAATGTGGTTCACCGCATCGGCCTCGTAGCTTGCAACGCAAAATTCGCCCGTGGAGATATCGCAGAAGGCAACGCCGCCCTTATTCTCCTCGGGCTCGTAATAGACAGAGCACAGGTAGTTGCTCTTGCCCTCCTCGAGCATGGCGGCATCGGTGACGGTGCCCGGGGTGACGATGCGGATAACGCCGCGCTTAACAAGACCCTTTGCGGTTGCGGGGTCCTCTATCTGCTCGCAGATGGCGACCTTATAGCCCTTTGCGATGAGCTTGCCGATATACGCCTGCGAGCTGTGATACGGCACGCCGCACATCGGGGTGCGAAGCGTGGGGTCGGACACGGAGCGGTCACGGGTCGTCAGCGCAAGGTCAAGCTCCTTTGATGCAATTTTGGCGTCCTCGTCGAACATTTCGTAAAAGTCGCCGAGGCGGAAAAACAGCAGGCAGTCCTTGTGCTGCTCCTTTATCTCATTGTACTGTCTTTTCATCGGTGTGAGCTCAGCCATGGCGCACACCTCCTTATCTTATCTTGCTTTTTTAGCCGCCTTTTCGGCGTTCATGTATGCATGGAAGCGCTCGGGCAGGTAGGTCATGAACTCCTCCCATGTGTTGTATGCGTAGTTGAAGTAAAATACGCCCTCCTTGACATGCTCGGGAAACTCCTTGCGCTCTGCGGGGGTGAGCTTATGGTCGGCGGCATAGACCCAGTAGGCAAAGCGGGTCTTTTCGATGCCGCACTCAACGCAGTCTTGCCAGCGCAGAGTATAGTGCTTTGCATCGGGGGCGTTGGACACACGGAAGATGATGCCGCCCTCGTAGAACGATATATTTGCGTAGCCGAAGGTGTTTTCGGAAATGAGCCTTATGCCGAACATCCAGATGAACATGACGATGCCGACGATTATACCCGCTCCGATGAGCGTTTTGTTTCCGTTTATGAGGCTTATAATGAGCGTTATTATCGCCGCAAGCTCCATGACCATGGCGAAAACGAATGCGCCCTTTATAAAGCCCGAGCCGAAGCGCAGCGACTGCGTCACCTGATATCTTTTTAGCTTTTTGTTATCCATTTCTCTGTCTCCCGAATTACTCTATCTCGCCGTAAAGCGCCCATGTGTTGCCGGAGGTTATCCTGACATCGATGAATTTGCCGATGAGGGCTTCGTCGCCCTTTAAATGCACGAGCCTGCCGCCGTTCGTGCGGGAGGAAAGGTTGTACTCACTCTTTCCCGTCACGCCGTCAACGAGAACACGCACGGTCTTTCCGATATACTCGGCGTGCTTTTCGGCGGAAATGCGGTTTGCCGTCTCCAGAAGCTTATCAAAGCGCACCTGCTTTTGCTCCCTCGTGGCCGCATCGGGCATTTTGGCCGCCGGAGTGCCGACACGCTTGGAGTAGATGAATGTAAACATCGCATCGTAGCGCACCTTTTCGCACAGCCTGACGGTATCCTCGAACTCCTCGTCCGTCTCGCCGGGAAAGCCCACGATTATATCGGTCGTGAGAACGAGGTCGGGCATGTAGCTTCGTGCAAGCTCGACCTGCCTGAGGTACTTTTCGGCCGTGTAGCGGCGGTTCATCGCCTCAAGCACACGGTCGTTGCCCGCCTGCACCGGCAGGTGCAGCTGGTGGGCGCACTTTTCGCACTCGGCCATGGTCTTAAAAAGCTTCTCCGTTGCGTCCTTGGGGTGGCTCGTCATGAATCTTATGAGAAATTCGCCGGGGATCTCGTTTATCATGGCGATAAGATCCGCAAAATCGACATTGCAGTCGAGATCCTTGCCGTAGGAGTTGACATTCTGGCCGAGCAGCGTAATGTCCTTGTAGCCGTCGGCAACGAGCTGCCGTGCCTCGGCGACAATGTCCTCGGGTCTGCGGCTGCGCTCACGCCCGCGCACATACGGCACGATGCAGTAGGTGCAGAAGTTGTTGCAGCCGTACATAACGGACAGCCACGCCTTGACCCTGCCGTCACGCTTTAAGGGCATGCCCTCGGTGACATAGCCGTCGCAGCGCTCGGTGGCGAACACTCTCTTTTTGCCCGTCATGACCTTCATGAGAAGCTCGGGGAAGTGCCACAGGTCGTGCGGCCCGAAAACGAGGTCGACAACGGGGTAGGAGCGCTTTATCTTCTCGGCCATATGCTCCTGCTGCACCATGCAGCCGCACACGGCGACTATCTGCCCGGGCTTTGCCTTTTTGCTGTGATTTAATTGCCCGACATTGCCGAGAACCCGCATCTCGGCGTGCTCACGCACGGCGCAGGTGTTCACGACGATGATATCCGCCGAAAACTCGTCCTGCGTAAAGCCGCAGCCCATCTCGGCAAGGTAGCCACGGAGCTTCTCGGAGTCTGCCTCGTTTTGCTGGCAGCCGTAGGTGTCGACCATCGCAAGGGGCTGTCCGACTCTGTCCGTGAGTATCTCACGGATGCGCTCGCATATAGCCTCCTGCGCACGGATATTTTCAATGCTTATCTCTTTTCTCTCATATGCCATTTTGTCAGATTCCTTTACGGGGATAAAAATACACCTTATAGTAACATAAAAGGTGTGGAACTTTCAACTAAAATAATGTATAATATCATGATACGGAGGACTTGGCATGACAAAGATAAACATACTTTCTCCGCTTCTTGCGGATATGATAGCGGCGGGCGAGGTCGTGGAGCGGCCCGCCTCCGTGATAAAGGAGCTTGCGGAAAACTCCCTTGACGCAGGCGCAAAAAAGGTGACGATAGAATTCAAAAGCGGCGGTGCGACCTATATGCGCATAACCGACGACGGCTGCGGCATGTCGCCCGAGGATGCGGGCATTGCGTTCATGCGCCATGCAACAAGTAAGCTGCACGACGAAAAGGGACTTGAGGCCATCGGCACGATGGGCTTCCGTGGCGAGGCTCTGGCGGCTATCTCCGCCGTGTCACGCATCGAGCTCACGACCCGTGAAAAGGGCGCTCCCGAGGGCGTTAAAGTCACCGTGCAGGCGGGCGATATAATCGACATGAGCCCCTGCGGCTGCCCGGAGGGCACGACGATAACCGTGCGTGATCTTTTCTACAACACCCCCGCTCGCCTGAAATTTTTAAAATCCGACCGCAGTGAAGCGACCGCCTGCACCGCAGCGGCCCTGCGCTGCGCCCTCGGCAGACCCGAGGTGTCGGTAAAATGCATAAAAGACGGTGAGGAGGTTTTCTTCACCCCCGGCGACGGCAGAGCGGACTCCGCCGTGTACTCGCTTCTGGGGCGTGATATCGCAGGCTCCATGCTCCCGTGCACGGGGTCCGGCGACGGCGTTGAGGTCACGGGCTTCGTGTCCTCGCCCGCACTGAGCCGAGGCAACCGCAGTATGCAGTATTTTTACTGCAACGGCAGATTCATAAAGTCTGCGCTGTTGCAGTCGGCGGTCGAGCAGGCGTACAGAAACACGCTGCTCACGGGCAGATATCCGGCGTGCACGCTGTTTATAACGCTCAAGACCAGCGCCGTTGATGTCAATGTGCATCCGGCAAAGACCGAGGTCAGGTTTTCCGACGAGAAGAAGGTTTTCGACACCGTTTATCAGACGGTCAAGGCCGCACTTGAAGCGGAGACCCAGCCGCTTGAGCTGAAGATCTCCGAGAGCACGCAGCGGATGGTATCTACCCCCCGAACGGACTTTTTCCGCTCCATGCCCGCCAAGGAATATCGCACGGAGTACACCCGTCCGGCGGCTCCCACGCCCCGCCGTGAGCCGAGCTGCGCCGCACCGCGCCCCACGGCACGCCCGAGTGTGAACGAGCCGTTAACAAGAACGGGGTTTTCAACGCAAAGCACGGAGTTTTCAGCCGAAAATGTTGAAAAAACGGTTGAAAGTGTTGAAAAAATCACAGCTTTAAATCACCGTGTTATCGGAGAATGTCTGAACACATACATTCTTGTCGAGCTTGGGGACGAGCTGCTGCTTATAGACAAGCACGCAGCGCACGAGCGCATGATATTTGACAGGCTCAAGGCGCAGGGCAGACAGATAATGTCGCAGACGCTCCTGACCCCCGTTATCATAAGACCCACCCCCGAGGACGGCGAGCTTTTGGAGAAAAACGAGGCGCTATTATCCGACCTCGGCTTTGAGATAGAGCCCTACGGCGCAGACGCTTACGCCATCCGTGCCCTGCCCGACGACATGGAGGTCACGGAAGCCAAGGCCGCCGTTGAGGAGATATGCGAAAAGCTCCGGCGGGGCGATATCGTGAGCGCAGACTCAGCCCGTGACGAGCTTCTGCACACGGTTGCCTGCAAGGCGGCGATAAAGGCCGGACGGCGGCACGATATCCGTGAGCTTGAGCGCATTGCCGACGCCGTGGTCGCAGGCGAGGTCAGATACTGCCCGCACGGCCGACCGGTCTCCGTGCGCCTTACGAAAAACGAGCTCGACAAATTTTTCAGCAGGATAGTTTAAAATGATACCGAAAGTTGTAGTTATAACAGGTCCTACGGCCACGGGCAAGACCAAGCTTGCCGTGGCGCTGGCGCATGACTTTGACGGCGAGATAGTCTCGGCAGATTCCATGCAGGTCTACCGGCGCATGGATATAGGCACCGCCAAGGTAACGCCCGAGGAAACGGAGGGCGTGCCGCACCACATGATAGACATTGCCGACCCCGCCGAGAGCTTTTCGGCGGCTCGCTTTGTCGACGAGGCCACCCGCTGCGTGGACGATATCCTCAAAAGGGGCAAGCTTCCCATCATCGCAGGCGGCACGAATTTGTATATAGACTCGCTCGTCGCAGGCCGTGATTTTGCCGACAACGAGGGCGATAACGCCCTGCGGCACGAGCTCGACCGGCAGTATGACGAGCTCGGCGGCGATAAGATGCTCGAGCTTTTGCGCAGCTTTGACCCCGACAGGGCTCATAAGCTGCACTCCGCCGACCGCCGCAGGATAGTGCGGGCGATAGAGGTTTTTAAGCTCACCGGCAAGACCATCACGCAGCATGACTTGGATACGCGAAGCCGCCCGCCGAGATACGATGCGGCAATGATCGCACTTGACTTCCTAGACCGCCAAGACCTGTACGACCGCATCGACAGGCGTGTCGATATCATGGTGCTTGAGGGTCTTTTTGACGAGGTCGAGGGTCTTTTAAACGCCGGACTTTCCGACGAGTGCACCGCCATGCAGGCGATAGGGTATAAAGAGCCTGCGGCTTATCTAAGGGGCGAGATAACGAAGGACGAGGCCGTGGAGCTAATTAAGCGTGAAAGCCGCCGCTACGCCAAGCGGCAGCTCACATGGCTGCGGCGAAACGGCGATATCTTCTGGATACGCCACGGGAAAACGCCCGATATTGAAAGCGCCCGACTGCTTTCGACCGATTATTTGCACCGCTGCGGTATATGATATTTTTGCCTAGCGGCAAAATATACATATAGGAGTGGCAGCAATGCAAAAGACACAAAATTTACAGGACGCATTTTTAAATCAGGTACGCAGGGACAAGACGAGCCTCACGGTTTTTCTGATGAACGGCTTTCAGATGCACGGGGTCATCCGTGCCTTTGACGGCTTCACCGTGATACTCGACTCCGACGGCAAGCAGCAGCTTATCTACAAGCACGCCATTTCCACGATAATCCCGCCAAAGCCCGTGGAATATTCGGCGGAAGATGCGTAACTACCTGCACATCGTTGCGGCGGTCATTTTTCTCGGAGCGGCGGCGTATCTCGTGTGCCTGTTCGTGCAGGTCGAGCGCTCGCCCGAGACGGCATCCGTCTGCCGCATGGAGGTAGACGACAGCGTGGAGGCAGTCGGCAGGGTGCAGTGCGATGCAGAATACATCACAGCCAACTTTGAGACCGTGTATTTCACGGTCTCGGAGGGGCAGTGGGTCTCCGGCGGCAAGCTTGTCGCCCTCGGTGACGCAAGCTTTGAAAACCTCGTGAGTGCACCGTGCGCAGGCTACTTTACCCGCACCTTGGGTGCTGACGCACCGAAAAACGCAGTCGGCAGGATAGTCTCCGGCGGCTGGAGATTTTCTGCCAAGCTCAAAAACGCAGGCGAATACCGTGTCGGTCAGCGACTGTATCTGACGGTTTTCGACAAATATCCTGCGTATATCGAAAAAATCGACAATAATACCGTGACCGTGCGCTGCAAAACGGGGCTCGATGCCGTTTTGGAAGCGGACAAGCTCAGGGTCACGCTCTCGACGGCGGAGCTTGAGGGTCTGCGAGTGCCGCAAAAGGCGCTGCACTCGGATGATGAGGGCAGTTTTGTGTATGTCCTCAAGGCGGACAAGCCCGAGCGCACGCCGGTCGAGGTTATTTTCAATAAAAACGGTCTCTGCCTCGTAAAAGGGGACGGACTTTTTGAAAATATGAAAGTTTTAGTGGGATAAGGTGATAAAAATGAGCATTGCGGAAAATGTGAAGCTTATTAAGGAAAACATAGCGGCGGCGGCCATGCGCTGCGGCCGTGACCCCAAGGAGATAAAGCTCGTTGCGGCAACGAAGATGAACGATGCTGACCGTGTGCGTGAGGCCATCGCCGCCGGAGTGGATATCTGCGGGGAAAACCGTGTGCAGGAGCTAACCGAAAAGCTCGCCCAGGGGGCATATGACGGCTGCCCGCTGCATTTCATCGGTCATCTGCAGAAAAACAAGGTGAAAAACATCGTCGGCAAGGTGGAGCTTATCCACTCGGTGGACTCCGTTTCGCTTGCGCAGGAGATAAACAGGCGTGCCGCCGCATTAGGGCTAACGCAGGACATTTTGCTCGAGGTGAACATCGGAGCGGAGGAAAACAAGTCCGGCTTTGCGCCCGAGGAGCTTGCCAGCGCACTGGACGAGATAGCGCAATTTTCCTCCGTTCGGGTGCTCGGATTGATGGCGATACCCCCAATTTGTGAAATTTCGGAAAACAATAGGGTATATTTTAAACGAATGAAGCAGCTTTTTATTGACATCGGGCAAAAAAAATACGATAATGTTACCATGCTGCATTTATCAATGGGCATGAGTGCTGATTACGAGGTGGCCGTCGAGGAGGGCGCAAGCCTTGTGCGTGTCGGCACGGGCATCTTCGGTGCCCGAAACTATAAATAATTACCGGAGGCTGTACCATGGCATTTTTGGATAATTTTAAAAACGCACTTCGTCCGTATGACGACGATGATTATATAGAAAACGAGGCTACCGAGGAGGAGACCAATGCGTTCGAGCCCGTGCCCGAGCCGCAGCCCGCTCCCGCTCAGGAGGAGTATTCCGAGCCCAAGCCCAAGTTCGGCAAAAAAGAGCACAGAGCCTACGCCGCTCCGCAGCCGGCCCCCGCTCCCGAAAAGGCGAGGATGCGCCTTATGCTCATCACGCCCACGGAGTTTGACGAGGCCGCCGAGATAGCCGATAATCTAAAAGACCGCCGTGCGGTGCTCATGAATGTGGAAAAAACCGATAACGAGACCGCCCGCAGACTTATTGACTTTTTGTCCGGCGTGGTGTACGCTCTCGGCGGAAAGATAATGCGCATATCCGCACAGGCATATGTGCTCACGCCTACGAATGTCGACCTTGTCGGCGAAGGCATGGCAGATCTCGAAAGCGCAGGTCTGTATTTCTGATATAAAAACGCAGCTTGTCCCAAATTAGAAAGGTGGATTTAGATATGATCACTCATCAGGATATCCGTGAAAAGAGCTTTGATAACGCAAAGGCCGTGTTCGGCGGCTACGACATGGGTGCGGTCGAGGATTATCTCGACGACGTCGCCGATGCCTTTGAGGCTCTGCAGAAGGAAAATTCCGCTCTCAAGACCAAGATGAAAATTTTGGTTGACAAGATAGAGGAGTACCGCACCAATGAGGATGCGCTCAACCGTTCCATTCTGTCCGCTCAGAAGCTGAGCGTTCAGATAGAGAGCGACGCACGCTCCCGTGCCGCCACCATCGTTTCCGAGGCGGAGACCAAGGCTGCTTCCATTCTGGGCAGCATTGATGAGCGAATAGCAACCGAGGAGAACCGTCTGCAGCAGGCTAAGATATCCGCTGCGAAGTTCCTTGATCAGGCACGCACACTTTGCCAGGACCAGCTCAATAAGCTTGACCTTATCGCCGCTTCCAACACCGTTGCCGCAGCGGCCTCCGATAAGGACAGCGTACGAATACCTCAGGAGAACAATGCACCTGCCGCCGATAAATCTGCTTTTGATGCCGGCAATACTCAGGTATTTTCGTTCTCTAAGGACAACTGAGTTTTTTCGATCGCTCGGCAAAAAGGCGTGCAAGGGACGACAATAGTCTTGCACGCTTTTTGCATTTCCATTATAAAAAGAAAGAGAAAAAGAACAACATTTGGAGGAGTAAAAAATGGCACAGAAATACGATTTGACCCTTAATCTTCCCAAGACCGATTTCCCCATGAGAGCAGGTCTTCCCAAGCGTGAGCCGGATATGCTCAAGCACTGGGAGGAGCTCGATATTTACAACGAAATGCTCAAGAAAAACGAAGGCAAGCCCATGTTCAACCTGCATGACGGTCCTCCGTTCTCCAACGGCAATATCCATATGGGTCACGCCCTCAACAAGTCCATCAAGGACTTCATCACCCGCTCTTACGCAATGCGCGGCTACTACACGCCCTACATCCCCGGCTGGGATAACCACGGCATGCCTATCGAGAGCGCCATCATCAAGGAGCAGAAGCTCAATCACAAGGCCATGTCCGTTGCCGACTTCCGCTCGGCCTGCGAGGCCTACGCCGAAAAGTACATCGGCATCCAGATGGAGGGCTTCAAGCGTCTTGGCGTTATCGGCGACTGGGAGCACCCGTACAAGACCATGAACAAGGGCTTCGAGGCAGACGAGGTTCGTGTGTTCGGCAAGATGTATAAAAACGGCCACATCTACAAGGGTCTGAAGCCCGTTTACTGGTGCGCTCATGACGAGACCGCACTGGCCGAGGCCGAGATCGAGTATCAGGACGACCCGTGCACGACCGTATATGTCAAGTTTGCCATGAACGATGATCTCGGGAAGCTTTCGCACCTTGATAAGTCGAAGCTTTACTTCGTCATCTGGACGACCACCATCTGGACGCTGCCCGGCAACCTCGCCATCGCCCTGCATCCGGACGAGAGCTACGCTATCGTTAAGGCCGCAAACGGTGAAATGTACATCGTCGCCGAGGCGCTCGTCGAGAAGGTCATGGCAGTCGGCGGTATCGACGAGTACGAGATCGTCGAGACCCACTCCGGCAGCTTCTTTGAGAATATGCTCGCTTCTCATCCCTTCCTGCCCAAGACCAGCCGTTTGGTGCTGGCCGACTATGTCACCATGGACTCCGGCACAGGCTGCGTCCACACCGCCCCCGGCTTCGGCGCAGACGACTATCTGACCTGCAAGCGCTACGGCATGGACATGGTCGTCCCCGTCGATGATCAGGGCAAGCACACCGACTACGCCGGCAAGTACGCAGGGCTCAGCACCGATGAGTCCAACCCCATCATCTTAAACGACATGAAGGAGAGCGGCGTTCTGTTCGCCTCCGAGGATATCGTCCACAGCTACCCGCACTGCTGGCGCTGCAAGCATCCGATCATCTTCCGTGCCACTCCGCAGTGGTTCTGCTCGGTCGACAGCTTCAAGGAGGAGGCCGTCAAGGCATGCGAGGATGTCCGCTGGCTGCCGGCATGGGGTCAGGAGCGCATGGCATCGATGATCCGTGAGCGTGCCGACTGGTGCATCTCCCGTCAGCGCCGCTGGGGTCTGCCCATCCCCGTTTTCTACTGCACCGACTGCGGCAAGCCCGTCTGCACCGACGAGAGCATCGAGTCCGTTGCCGCTATCTTCGAGGAACACGGCTCGAACGCATGGTTTGAGCGTGAGGCCGAGGAGCTTCTGCCGCAGGGCTTCAAGTGCCCGCACTGCGGCGGTACGCACTTCACCAAGGAGACCGACACGCTTGACGGCTGGTTCGACTCAGGCTCGACCCACTTTGCCGCAATGAAGCGTGACCAGGGCTTCTGGCCTGCAAACATGTACATGGAGGGCGGCGACCAGTACCGTGGCTGGTTCCAGTCGTCTCTGCTCGTTGCCGTCGGCGCACTGGGCATGGGCGCACCGTACAAGGAGTGCCTGACCCACGGCTGGACGGTCGATGGCGAGGGTCGTGCCATGCACAAGTCCCTCGGCAACGGCGTTGACCCCGCCGACATCGTCAAGGAGTTCGGCGCAGATATGATCCGTCTGTGGGCGGGCTCTGCCGACTACCATGTCGATGTGCGCTGCTCCAAGGAGATCTTCAAGCAGCTTTCGCAGAACTACCTCAAGTTCCGCAACACCGCCCGCTACTGCCTCGGCAACCTTGACGGCTTCGACGCAAACGACCTCGTCAAGCCCGAGGATATGCTGGAGCTCGACAAGTGGGCGATCACCAAGCTCAACAAGCTCATCGAGAAGGCCGCCGCCGCATATGACGATTACGAGTTCCATGTGGTGTCGCACCTCATCAACGACTTCTGCGTCGTCGAGCTTTCAAACTTCTATCTCGACATCATCAAGGACAGGCTCTACTGCGAGGAGCGTGACGGTCTCAAGCGCCGCAGCGCCCAGACCGCTCTGTACCTCATCCTCGACACCATGACCAAGATGTTCGCCCCCATCCTCGCATTCACCTGCGACGAGATCTGGCTGGCGATGCCGCACCGTGAGGGCGACGATGTCCGCAATGTCGTGCTTAACGAGATGAACAAGCCCTTTACCGAGTACGCTCTCGACGAGGACGAGATGGCAAAGTGGGACGCCCTCATCTCCGTGAGAAACGATGTAAACGGCGTTTTGGAGGCTGCCCGCGGTGCAAAGCGTATCGGCAAGCCCCTCGAGGCTTCCGTCACCCTGCATGCAAAGGGCGCAAGCAAAGCCACTGTCGAGCGCATCTCCGACATGAACCTGAGCGAGCTGTTCATCGTGTCCGAGTGCCTTATCTCCGACGAGGACGAGACTGACCCCGCAGCCGTTGTCGGCGAGGGCAGCTACAACAGCGGCCTGACCGTTTCCGTCAAGGAAGCGCCGGGCACCAAGTGCCCCCGCTGCTGGATGCACTCAACCAAGGCCGATCCCGAGACCGGACTGTGCCCCCGCTGCGCGGCAGTCGTTGCAAAACTGTAAAATTTAAGCTGAAATAGGGACAGCGAAAGCTGTCCCTATTGACTATTTTCGCTTTTTGGTGCAAAATAGACCATATATACCCTCACATAGAGGAGAAGAGATATGTTATATGCAATCATAGCCGCCATAATTTTAATAGGCGACCAGTGGCTTAAATACTGGGTCACGGTGAACATCACGCTTTCAACGGGCGAGGCTGCGCTCATCCCGGGCGTTGTCAAGCTCGTCAACATCCATAACAGCGGAGCGGCGTTCGGCCTTTTGGGCGACGCAGCGTATGCACGCTGGCTGTTTCTCGGCGTTGCCGCACTGTTTATAATCGTCATCATCGTCGTGCTGGCAAAGCACATGTTCAAGTCCCGCTTTGCAAACTGGTGCGCCGTGCTGGCGCTTGCCGGCGCCGTGGGCAACTGCATCGACCGTGCGCTGTACGGCTATGTGGTGGACATGTTCAAGGTCGAGTTTATGAACTTTGCCGTGTTCAATGTCGCCGACATTTTCCTTGTCGTGGCCTGCCTTGCGTTTATAATCTACCTCATCGTGGATATCTTCAGGGGCGGCAGGTCCGATGACGATGACGGCGAGGAGGAAGAAAAGCCGAGAAGAAGCGAGCGTAAGGCCGAGCCCAAGCCCGAGAGGAAGGTCAGAAAGCCCGTGACGGACGATAAGTACGATGTTTCCGGCATCGAAACGCTGTCGTTTGAGTTTCCCGACACGGCGACCCCGCTGGTATCGGACGACAAGGCCGACGAGGGCGATTTTTGGGAGTCGTTTAAGTTTGAGCTAAGAAGCGGCGACTCTGACGAGCAGCCCAAGGCAAAGCCGCAGACGGCAAAGCCTGCGCCCAAGTCCATGCAGCCGACGGTCAAGCCCAAGCCCGCTGCCCCCAAGCCCAAGGCGAAGTCCTCGGAGTACGATCTCGACTCGATCTTGGCGGAGTTCAAGGATATATAATGGAAATTATCGAAATTATTGCACAGGAGAGCGGCGAGCGTATCGACGCTCTCCTTGCTCGCTCGGAAGCTGCACTCACCCGCTCGGCGGCGCAGAAGCTGCTTGACGCCGGAAAGGTGAGCGTAAACGGCAAAGCGGTCAGGAAAAATTACAAGTGCCAAAGCGGCGACACGGTGCGCTTTGCGCTGCCCGAGCCGGAGGAGACGGAGCTTATTGCGCAGGATATCCCGCTCGAGGTCGTGTTCGAGGACGGCGATGTCATCGTTATCAACAAGCCCCGGGGCATGGTGGTGCATCCGGCGGCGGGGCATCCCGATGGGACTTTGGTCAACGCCCTCATGCACTATTGCGGCGACACGCTGTCCGGCATCGGCGGCGAGAAGCGCCCCGGCATCGTCCACCGCATCGACAAGGACACCTCGGGGCTCCTCATCGTTGCGAAAAACGACCTTGCGCATTTGGGTCTTTCCGAGCAGCTCAAGGATCGCAGCCTTTCTCGAGTGTACGAGGCCGTGGTCAAGGGCAGACTGTGGGACGACAGCGGAACGATAGACGCCCCCATCGGCAGGCACCCCACCGACCGCAAGCGCATGGCCGTGACGGACAAAAACTCCCGAAACGCCGTGACGCACTGGGAGGTCATAGCCCGCTACAACGGCTACACGCATGTTCGCTGCCGCCTTGAGACAGGCAGAACGCACCAGATAAGAGTTCACATGGCGCACATCGGTCACCCGCTTTTGGGCGACTTCACCTACGGTGCACCGAGCCCCGAAAAGGGTCTTGCCGGCCAGTGCCTCCACGCCCGAGAGCTAAAATTCATCCACCCCCGCACCGGCGAGCCCGTGCACCTCACCACCGCCCTGCCCGAATACTTTGTCGAAGTCCTTTCCCGCTTGGGAAACCCGATAGGATAAAAAAAGTAAGCTGTTCAAACGAACAGCTTACTTTTTTATTTTATAGTAAAACCGGCTGCAATTGCCTGCCCTCCAGCGCCGCTTCGATGGCGGCGGGCAGGAGCGTGAAGTCCGAGGCGAGGGAGTAGGGCTTCTTTGAAAAATCGTCCTGTCTGTACGGCACGAGGTAGACATTTTTGCGGCTGAACAGCGCCGCTATGTTCGGGGCAGAGCCGGTCAGACCGTCGTTTGTGGAAAAGGCGATTATAAGCGGCTTGCCGTTTCTTAAATGCGCCTTGGCGGCCATGGTGACGGCCGTGTCGGTCACGCCGTGAGCAAGCTTCGCCATGGTGTTTCCCGTGCAGGGGGCAATGACGAGTGCGTCCATGGGCGTACTCGGCCCGAGGGGCTCGGCGTCGGCAATGGTGCAAACGGGCGCACGGCCGGTAAGGTCAAACAGCCGCTTTTTGAAGCTTGCGGCAGTGCCGAAGCGGCTGTCGGTACTCGCCGCCGTCTCGCTCATGATAGGCACGATATCGTAGCGCTCGCACAGCGTGCCCAGCACGCCGAACAGCTTTTCATAGGTGCAGTAAGAGCCGCAGAGCGCAAGCCCTATGCGTTTTTTATTCATGTCCTTCCTCCCTTATGATACTCATGACCGCACTGTAAATAAGCCGTGCCGCCGACTCGGGCGCATACCGCCCGGGAAGCCCGGGTGCGGCAAGGTACCGCAGCCCCAAGCGCTCGGCGTCGGCTTTATCTATCCCCGGCGTTGACGCCAATTCAAGCATGAGGCAGCTTTTCTTGAACCCCTCGAGCGTGGGTATCACCGCCGCCGGAGCGGTGTTGATGACCGCATCGAAGGCGGCATACAGCGCCGTGTCCGTCGGCTTCATTGCGTGCAGACCCATGCCCTCGGCAAGCGCACGGGACTCGACATTTTTCGACATGACCGTCGTCTTGGCGTCCAGCCCCTTCAGCTTGTGCGCAAGCAGCCTGCCGATGCGCCCGTAGCCGACGACGAGCACATTCGTGTCGAAAATTGTCGAAGATAAATTCTCCGCCAGCAGCGACACCGCCCCCTCGGCGGTGACATTGGCGTTGCCGACGGTGAACTCCGGCCGTGTCATGATATCCCGCAGGCGCAGATGCGCCCCCGCTTCACGCAGCTTCGGCGAGAACTTGCCGCCGCACACGAGCGTATCGGGCGCAATTTTCGACAAAATTTCCGACAAATCGTGCGTTTTTTCGGCAAACGGAGCGTTCAGCGTGCCGGATATCCTGCCCTCTGCCGGCAGCGGCAGCACCACGCAGTCGGCGCTTTCGACAGCTTTCGACATTTCTGCTCCCTCGGGCAGCTTCGCCCTATCCAGTGCAAAGCAGTGAACATTGTGCCCTGCATCCACGAGCATTTTCGCAAGGCACACAAGGCGCTCATCGCCGCCTATTATCAAAAAATTCATCACATCACCTCTCCCGTCATTTTATTCTGTTGTGCTGCTGCGGGTGAGTGTGGTATAATAACCGCCGAAGCGGTTATTATACATTTTTATCGCCGTTTCTCTCTCCGGCTTTGCCGGAAACCGAAAAACATGGCTAAATTATGCCAGTTTGCTTCGCTTCATGGCATAATAATGGTTTGATTAAAAATAATGAGGTATCAAAATGAGCAGAGCAGACGAGATTTTTATAAGTAACTGCAAGGATATCCTTGAAAACGGCGTGTGGGACACCGACCTCAAGGTCCGCCCGAGGTGGGACGACGGCGAAAGCGCGCACACGGTGAAAAAATTCGGCATCGTTAACCGCTACGACCTTTCCGAGGAGTTTCCCATACTCACGATACGCCGCACCTACTGGAAGTCGGCGATAGACGAGCTGCTGTGGATATGGCAGAAGAAAAGCAACAATGTGCACGAGCTGAAAAGCCATGTCTGGGACGCTTGGGCGGACGAGACCGGCTCCATCGGCAAGGCCTACGGCTATCAGCTGGGCGTGAAGCACCGCTACCCCGAGGGCGAGATGGATCAGGTAGACAGAGTGCTGTTTGACCTCAAGCATAACCCCGCATCGAGGCGCATCATGACCAATATCTACAATCACGCAGACCTCAGCGAAATGGCGCTGTACCCCTGCGCATACTCGATGACCTTCAATGTCACGGGAAACAGGCTCAACGCCATACTCAATCAGCGCTCGCAGGATATGCTCACGGCGAACAACTGGAATGTCGTGCAGTACGCTGCGCTGACCTGCATGCTGGCGCAGGTGTCGGGACTTAAGCCGGGTGAGTTTATGCATGTCATCGCCGACGCTCACATTTACGACCGCCATGTTCCGCTCGTGCAGGAGATAATCGCAAACGAGCCCAAGCCCGCTCCCAAGTTTATAATTGACCCCGCCGTCGATGATTTTTATAAATTCACCGTTGACAGCTTTAAGATGGAAAACTACGAGTTTTCCAAGTTCGACAAGAAAATTCCCGTCGCAATTTGAGGTGATACAATGGATGCAATAGTTGCGGTCTATTCCGATTGGGGCATAGGCGCAGGCGGCACACAGCCGGTGGTTTTAAAGGCCGACCGTGCGCAGTTTAAGCGTGTCACGGACGGCAAGACCGTCATTGTGGGTCGCCGCACCCTCGCCGATTTCCCGGGCGGCAGACCCCTCAAGGGTCGGCGGAACATCGTCGTGACCCGTCAGAATATTTTAATTGACGGCGCAGATATCGCCCACAGCGTGGCGGAGGCTGCCGAAATGTGCAAGGATGAAGCCACCGTGGTCATCGGCGGCGCAAGCGTTTACCGTGACTTTTTCCCGCTTATCGATCGGGTGTTCGTCACGAAGATAGACCTCTGCCCCGTGTCGGATTCGTTCTTCCCGAACCTCGACGAGCTTTGCGACTGGCAGCTTGTTGACAGCGGCGAGGAGCTTTACGAGGGCGACACCGCCTACCGCTTCACGGTTTATGAAAGGAAGTAGATCATGAAAAAGGCTGCTGCGATTTTGCTTGCAATTTCAGTGCTTTTCCTTGTCGGCTGCTCGGGCGGCGATGGGGATGTGAAAAAGCCCAAGGAGACCGCCGTCTCGGTCACCTCGGGCGACTGCTTTGAGATAAATAAGCTCAAGGGCGAGGACGGGAACGAGAAATTTTCCTACACCGTCAAGACCCATGACGGCACGGTCATCGAGAGCGCCGTCTGCGCAAACGAGCCCAAGGTCAAGCCCCTAAGTGACGACCTTCTCGGCGTGCGCTTTTACACGGCGACCGACAGCTTCGTGCGCTACTACGACATCAAGGGCGGCCGTGTCTCGGCCTCCTACTTCGGCGCATTTTGGGATAACGGAGAGCTTCTTGCGTACAACGACTTTGAAGCAAGCGGCAAGCTCATCGTGCGTGATATCTTCGACGACAGCGGCTACCGCTATGAAAAGGAGATAACGAGCGACGCCATGGAGCTTATAGTCACCTCCGCCGAACCGACCGATGACGGTGAAACCCTTGTCGTCAAATTTAAACTCGGCGACCACGGCTCGGAGAAAAATGTAAAACTGCCATTGATAGAAAAAAGCAGCGATAATTGATATAACGGTTTAGAAGTAGAGAATGTGCTGCTACACACCCTTTGGGTCAAAAGAAATGTGGGGTTGGCACTCCCACCGTAACCAAAAAAGCAGCGATTGAGTTTTGCTCAATCGCTGCTTTTTAATTATTGATTACTTATTGATTACTTCTTCTCCGCCGTGTAGCTTGCGTAGGTCGTAAACTTAAACCCGTCGGTGTTGCTGAAGAACTGGGTGAAGTCAAAATCCTTGTACTGAGAGTTGAGCTTTGCCTTGCTCGAGACATCCCACGACTTCATCTCCTCGTCAAAGTCGTAGCTTGCCGCCATCTGGCCGAGCGTGTAGCCGTACTGGTTGTTGATATCGACATTGCTTGCCGTGGTGGGCAGGCGCATGATGACATGGTAGCCGAACTTCGATTCGACAACATCCGACACCTCGTAGTCCTTGAGCGCCTTGGTCGCATCGGTGTACTCCTGCACCATTGCGCCATCGGTGAAGCAGTAGCCGTTGGGGTACGACTCCTTGCCGGGGTCCTCGCTGTCGTTTTTCATGTACTCAAAGAATTTTTCCTTGCGCTTTTCGTCATCCTTAATGGCCTTGAGCTCCTTTGCAAGCTTCTCGGCCTTTGCCTTCTTCTCGGCCTTTGCGTCGTCGGAGATCTCCTTCTCGGTGGTCTTGCCGTCCTCGCCCTTGACCTCCTCGGTGGTCTTGAACAGGATGTGGGCGCTGGTCATGAAGCCGTTTTCGTCGATGTAGCCCTTGAGAGTCTCGTCACTGACCTTCTCGCCGTTTTCGCCGTAGAGGGAGGCGAAGATGTTGGCAAGGGTGAAGTTGACCTTGTTTATCTGTTTAAAGGTATCGAGCGTGAAGCCCTGACCGTTCAGAGCGGAAGTAAACGCTGCATCGGGGTCGTCCTGATCCTCGTAATTTTTGCGGATGGTGCTGATATTGTCCTCAAGGGTCTTGAGCTGCTCATCGGTGGGCAGGCAGTTCATGGACTTGCCCTTGCTCATGATTACGCAGGCCTGAGCGGCGTTATACATTGCCTCGTTAACGCACCACTCGGCGTTTGTTTTGGTCTTGTCGTAGATGCACACGCCGTCCCAATCGACACCGCCGCCGGTGGAGGACTGGTAGTAGTTCGTGAGGGTGGAGGCAGCGGTCTTGAGGTAGTACATGAACTCGTCAAAGCTGACATCCGTGCCGTCAACGGACATGACCGTGTCGCCTTTTTTTGAGCCGCAGCCGGTAAAGCAGCCGAGTGCGAGCACCAGTGCGAGCAATATCGCAGCAAACTTTTTCATTGTTATTCTCCGATCTAAATTTAAGTTTAGCCTATTCTAATACTTTTTTTAGCAATAATCCAGAACTTTTCGTGAATTATAGGTTAATTTTGAGCCGAAGCTTGTCGCCTGTCTCTCATTCATCGCATAAATGCCGTCGCTTTGCTGACAGGTGCTTGCAGTTTTGACGACGCAACTTTTCGTTCAGGCAAAGTCAAAGCCCGACGGGCATAATGGAGATATATGGGCTAGGGCTTTGACGAAGCATGGGCGGAAAGGGGCTAGTCAAAACCGATAAGCTCGGCTCAAAGTTAACCTGATCCCCAAGCACGGACAAATCTGCGTGCTTCGTCGATGCTCCGGTTTTTCGACTGAATTTTCAGGCTGACGCAGGGCTTTGCGCCCGCCTCGACCTTTAGCTTACCCTTATACTCGGGCAGCGCATACAGGCGTGACACCTTTTCCATATCGAAATTTTCAAGCGTGAAGCGCAAAATCCCGTTTTTCTGCTGGATATCGCTGATGCCGGCCCTGCCTGCCTCGCCTCTAAGCAGCGCCACATGGATGAGCGCATTCACCGACGGCGGCGGATCGCCGAAGCGGTCGATTATCTCATCGGTGAGATCGTCGGCCTCTGCCTCGGTGCGTATAAGCGCAATTCGGCGGTAGATATCCATGCGCTGCTCGGGCGAGCGGATATAGCTTTCAGGGATATTGGCACTCACGGAAAGATCTGCCGAGCATTCGGCACGCTTTTCGGGCGCAATGCCACGCTCGGTGAGCACCGCCTCGTTTAAAAGCTTCATATACATATCGTAGCCGACATCTATCATATGCCCCGACTGCTCTGCGCCGAGGAGGTTGCCCGCACCTCGAATTTCAAGGTCACGCATGGCAATTTTAAAGCCCGAGCCGAACTCGGCAAACTCACGGATGGCGGTCAGGCGCTTTTCGGCAATTTCGGTCAAGACCTTGTCCTGCCGGAAGGTGAGGTACGCCGAGGCACGGCGGGTCGAGCGGCCGACACGGCCACGAATCTGGTGCAGCTGCGCAAGCCCCATCCTGTCGGCATCCTCAATGATGAGCGTGTTGACATTGGGGATATCTATGCCCGTTTCGATTATCGTCGTGCACACGAGTACCTGCACCTTGCCGTCGGCGACCTCCTCCATAACGGAGGCGAGCATATCCTTATCCATCTGCCCGTGGGCGACCCCGACGGTGACATCGCCGCCGAGCATTTCTCGAATTTTCACGGCCGTGCGCTCGATGTTATCGATGCGGTTGTGCAGGTAATACACCTGCCCACCACGCTGAAGCTCACGGTTAATGGCATCGCACAGCACCGACCAGTCGTGCTCCATGACGAAGGTCTGCACCGGCAGTCTGTCCTGCGGCGGCTCATCGATGGACGACATGTCACGGATACCCGACAGCGCCATGTTGAGCGTTCTGGGTATCGGCGTTGCCGAGAGCGTCAGAACATCGACACCTCTCGACATTTCCTTAATATGCTCCTTGTGGCTCACGCCGAAGCGCTGCTCCTCATCAACTATAAGAAGCCCCAGACTCTTAAATTTGACATCTTTTTGTAACAATCTGTGCGTGCCGATGACCAGATCGCACTTGCCGGTTCTGAGGTCGTCAAGCGTTTTAGTAATTTGCGCAGGCGTTCTGAATCGGCTGAGTACCTCCACCGTCACGGGGAAGCCGAAAAAGCGCTGCACGGCGGTCTGATAATGCTGCTGGGCAAGCACCGTCGTGGGGACTAATATCGCCGCCTGACGGTTATCTAAAATGCACTTCATGACGGCTCTCAATGCGACCTCGGTCTTGCCGTAGCCGACATCGCCGCACAGAAGTCTGTCCATAGGCACGCTCGACTCCATGTCGGCCTTGATTTCGCTTATGCAGCGCAATTGATCGTCCGTTTCCGTGTAGCCGAAGTTATCCTCAAACTCACGCTGCCACGCCGAGTCCTCGGCAAAGGCGTGACCCGGGACACGGGCTCGCTCGGCATACAGGGCAATAAGCTCCTTGGCGAGCTTCTTTGTCGCCGCCTTGGCACGGCTGCGGGTCTTTGTCCACTCCGCACCGCCCATTTTCGACAGCTTCACCTTGTGCTCCTCGCCTGCGCCGAGATACTTCGTCACCATGTCAAGCTGCGTAGCCGGAACATACAGGGTGTCCGTCCCTGCGTAGCATATTTTTATATAGTCCTTTTCAAAGCCGTCTACCTTCATCTTGTGGATGCCGGCAAAGCGGCCGATACCGTGCACCTCATGCACGACATAGTCGCCCGGGGCGAGGTCGGCGTAGGAATTTATGCGTTCACGGTTCGTGGGCGCTTTCTTTTTGCGCCCCGAGCGGTGCTCCCGCACACGGATAAGCTGCGCATCGGTGATAACGGCAAGCTTTATCCCGGGGTACTCTATGCCTGCGCTCATTGCGCCGACACTGATATAGCACTCGCCGCACTCGGGCATTTTTGTAAGCTCTGAGTACACGAGCGCACGGATGCCGTTATCCTTGAAAAAGTCCTGCAATACCTGCGCACGGCGCTCATCGCCCGCTAGGACAACGACACGGTAGCCCTGCTTGAGATACAGCGAAACATCGTCTGCTGCGGTCTTGACCGAGCCTGCGTAGCTCGGCAGCTGCTTTGCCGGAACAGAGCACAGCGTCTTAGGCTCCAAGGGATATCTGCCGACGGTGAAGGCATCGGCCATGTACACCGGATAGTCCGACATTTTTCGACAAAACTCGTCGAAGGTCGCCCTGAAGCTCTCCGCCGTGACGGCGAGCATGCCCTTTTTAGTGAGCGCCGAAATATCCTCGCCAAGCTGTTTATTAAATCCTCTAGCTCGGTCTGCGCATCTCGGCGGCTGGTCGAACAGGACAAAGCAGTCGTCGGGGATATAGTCCATGCCGTAGGCGGGGGTATACAGAACCGGCAGATAGCGGTCGAGATCCTCGAGCTTCACATCGTTTGCAATGCGCTCGGCATCGCCCCTGAGGGTCTGCTCAAGCTCCTTTAGCTGCGGTGAGGTCTTGTGCCTTGCGCAGCGGTCGGCCATTGCGATGAGCTTTGCGCTCACGCCCTCGGCTCCGCCGTCGGCAAGCGACACCAAGGCTTCGGCGGCCGGCAGCACCACGCAGTGCTCCACGGCCTCGGTGCGGCGCTGGGTGTGGACATCGAAAAAGCCCATGGAGTCAATGTCGTCGCCCCAAAATTCGATGCGCACCGGCTCTTGGTACATGGGCGAGAAGAAATCCAAAATGCCGCCACGGCGTGCATACTGTCCCGCACCCTCGACCTGCTCGGTGCGCTCATAGCCGCAGCAAATAAGCGCACGCTCTATCTCCTCGGGCGGATACTCGCCGCCGTCCGTTATCTCAAATGCAGCGCAGCGCAAAGTCTCGACCGGCAGGGTGCGCTGCAAGAGCGCAGAGACGGTCGCAACGGTGATCTTACTTTCGCCGCGGCTCAGTGCATGGAGCGCCGCTATGCGCTGCTGCTCGACCTGACGGGAAGCCGCCAGCGTGGGGTAAAAGGTAAAGTCACGGGAGTACAGCACCGTGGGCTTTTCGCCCGTCATGGCCTCAAGGTCACGGGCGAAGCTGTCCGCCGACGCTTCATCCGGACACACGACAAAAAGCGGCATCTCCAGCCGCTCGAAAAGCGCCGCTGCGAGGTTAGCCCGGTGCACCGACGAAAGCCCCGAAACGAGCGCAGGAAGTCCGCCGCTCTCGAGCAAACCGGGGAGGGCGGCGGCTTCCTTATTCAAAAATATCTGCCTGTTTAATAGTTTCATCATCTTATAATTATACGCTACCGTGTCGTTTTTTTCAAGATTTTAAACAGCCGCTTAGCAGCTTTGACGGAGCAACTTTTCGTTCAGGCAAGGCGAAGTCCGACGGGAATACCGAGGAGTATTTCCTAGGGCTTTAACGCAGCATGAGCGGAAAGGGGCCCGTCAAAAAAGCCTATACATTATAATATATATGTCTTGCATGTGGGCTATAATTTTGATATAATAAATTAGTTTTTAAAATGGGTTAAAAGGGGCATTAGAAATAGATGAATTCTCTTCAGGATATATGGGCGGCGGTCATTGATGTGCTGTCGCAAAATCTCACGCCGACGGCCATTTCAACTTGGTTTTCCGACTGCACGCCTGTGGATATAAACGGCTCGGAGCTTGTTATCCACACGACCTCGGACTTTAAGCGTGATATCATTGTAAACCGTTTTGCCGAGACTATCAAGCAAGCCTTGTCGGATATCTTCTCGACAAGCTTCGGACTTGTGGTTTTAGCCGGTGACGAGCTGAGCGAATATCAGTCGCACAAGCCGGACGACGACCCCCTGCCCGAGATGGCGGGCTACACCTTTGACCGCTTCATCGTCGGCAACTCCAACCGCTTTGCGCATAATGCGGCCTACGCCGTTGCGCAAAATCCCGGCTCGGCGTACAATCCCCTGTTTATCTACGGAAACTCCGGTCTCGGTAAAACGCACCTGCTGCTCGCTATCGGTCAGGCCATCCGTGAGCGGGACCCGTCAACGAAGATTGCCTATGTCAAGGGCGACGATTTTACAAATCAACTGCTCAAGTCCATAAAGGAAGGCACGGGCGAGGAGTTCAGACTAAAATACCGCAATGTCGATCTGTTTTTAGTCGACGATATCCAGTTTATCGCCGGCAAGCAGGCCACGCAGGAGGAGTTCTTCCACACCTTCAATAACATTTACGAGGCCGGCCATCAGATAGTCATTACCTCCGACCGACCGCCTATCGAAATGAGCCTTCTTGACGACCGCTTGATGTCCCGCTTTCAAGGGGGTCTCATGGCGGATATCCAGCCGCCCGACATTGAGACGAGAATGGTCATCACGAGGACTAAGGCGGCGCAGCTGGGTCTCATCCTTGAGGAGGACGCCGTGACCTATATCGCCGAGACGATCACGACCAATGTCCGTCAGATAGAGGGCGTTATCAAGCGCCTGACGGCGTATAAGGAGATACTTGACAGCAAGATAGACACGCAGGCGGTAAAGCGGGCTATAAAGGATGTTGTCCGCATCGGAACATTTATCCCCTCGCCGCAGCTTATCATCCGTGAAAGTGCGCTTTACTATTCGCTCACGGAGGAGGATCTTCGCAGTCAGAACCGCTCAAAGAATACCGCAATTGCAAGGCAGATAGCAATGTATCTTATCCGCACGCTGACAAATCTCTCGCTTAAAGAGATAGGCGCTGAGTTCGGCGACAGAAACCACTCTACGGTCATCTCGTCCATTAAAAAAATCGAGGACATGATAAAGACCGATCCGACCATGGCGGCGACCGTTCGTGACATCACATCGAACATAAATTCAAACTGACTTTTCAACACATCGGATATTGAAAAGCTGTTGGAGGATGTTGAAAACGAAAAACCGCAAAACGCCCTGTTGAAAAGCCAAAAATTATGCACATTTTTCTCAACACGGAAAATTGAGCGTTATCAAGGCTTTCTTCGACTTTTCAACAAAAATTTTGCCTACTGCTATTACTACTGAATTTATTGATTTATTTCTTTTTATAACGGGAGGAAACGAAATGAAACTTACCTGCGAAAAGTACCTGCTCCAGTCGGCAGTTGCCGTCAGCACGAGAGCGGCCGCATCGAAAAGCCCCATCCCCACCCTTGAGGGCATACTGCTCGAAGCGGGCGAGGATCTGAGAGTAACGGGCTACGACCTTAAAAAGGGCATATATACGAATATCGAAGCGGAGGTGTCCGAGCCCGGCTCTGTCGTACTCGACGCCAAGCTTTTCGGCGAGATGGTAAGAAAAATGCCGGACGGCATCGTTTCCATCGTCACCGATGCGCAGAACATGACCACCGTCAAGTGCGGAAAGTCCGAGTTCAGCTTCATGGGCATGGACTCCGGCGAATATCCCGAGCTTCCCTCGGTAGACGGCCTTAAGACCTACACCATAAATCAGGGTATTCTGAAGAGCATGATCAACCAGAGCATCTTCGCCGTCAGCGATAACGACGCTCGCCCCGTGTATACAGGCTCAATGTTCGAGGTCGAAAACGGCATTCTGACTTTAGTTTCCGTGGACGGCTACCGTCTTGCTCTGCGCCGTGAGGCTATCGAAGGCCCCGCCGAGCACAACGAGTTTATTGTCCCCGGTGCGGCGCTATCCGACCTTGAGCGTATCAGCGCTCCCGACAGCGAGGAGACCGTGCGCATTTCCGTCGGCGGCAACCATGTGTCGTTCACCGTGGGCAGAACCGTCATCGTCTCCCGCAGACTTGAGGGCGACTTTTTAAACTACAAAAAGGCGCTGCCCGAGGTTTTCAAGCTTCAGATAAAGGTAAACCGCTCCGAGATACTCAGAGCCACCGACAGAGTGGTTCTCATCGTGGACGAGAAAACGAAAAACCCCGTGCGCATGACCTTCAACGAGGGTTTTATAGACTTCCGCTGCACAACTCCCATCGGCAAGGCCGAGGATGTGTGCTTCTGCGAGGGTAACGGCGAGGGCATGGAGATAGGCTTTAACGGCAAGTATCTCATGGACGCATTAAAGGCAGCTCCGGCCGACGAGCTCATCGTCTGCCTGAACACGAGCTCCTCCCCCTGCGTCATCCTGCCGGCCGACGGCAGCGACAAGTTTAAATTTATGATACTGCCTATCAGATTGAGAGCGTAAGATGGAAAAAATTCAGATAGAAACGGAATTTATAAAGCTCGATTCCCTTTTGAAATTTGCAGCGTTAGTCGGCACGGGCGGCGAGGCAAAGTATGTGATAAGCGAGGGCCTTGTCGAGGTAAACGGCGAGACCTGCACCCAGCGCGGCAGAAAGATCCGCCCGGGCGACAGGGTGAAGTTCGAGCGATACGAGCTTGAAGTTACAGGCGCATGAGAGTTAACAGAATAGCCCTCAACGGCTTTCGCAACTACGACTTTGAGACGGCGGAGCTTTCCCCCGGCACGAATGTTATATACGGCGAAAATGCGCAGGGCAAGACAAATTTGCTCGAAGCGGTGTACATTCTCGCCGCAGGCAGGAGCTTTCGCACCCGCTTTGACCGTGAGCTTATCGGCTTCGGCTGCGACCGTGCGGAGATATTGGCGGATATAGTCAGCCACGAGCGGGAGCAGACCGTGCGCATAGTCATGCGAAACGGCGTGCGCAAGCAGATAACGGTAAATTCCGTAAAAAAAACGGCGACCGAGCTTGCCGGAACGCTGACGGCGGTGCTGTTTTCGCCGGACGATCTCAATCTCATCAAAGAGGGTGCGGCGGCACGGCGGCGGCTCATGGACAATGCCATAAGCCAGATCCGCCCACGCTACGCCGAGTATCTTTCGCAGTTTAACAAGCTGTACGAGAGCAAGACCCGCATATTAAAGGACTGGCGGGAAAAGCCGTCATTATTAGATACGCTCGACGATTTCTCCGACGGGATGTGCAGATATTCTGCGCAGTTAATTAGATATAGGGCAGCCTTTATTGAACGCCTGCGGGAGGAGGCAGCGCCGATACACGGCGAGTTTTCCGGTGCGGGCGAAAAGTTAGGTATAGAGTACAGCACCGTGTCGTCGGTCAGAAATCCGCTGGGCTCTGCTCAGGAGATATTCTACGACCTGTGCGAGCATCAGGAGCGCCACCGCACGGCGGAGATAGAGTCGCAGCAGTGCTTAACCGGCGCTCATAAGGACGACCTTATCATCACGATAAACGGTCAGAACGCCCGCAGCTTTGCAAGTCAGGGTCAGACGAGGACGGCGGCACTGTCCATTAAGCTTGCCGAGCGTGAAATTTACCTTGACGAAACGGGCGAGTACCCGATCTTGCTGCTGGACGATGTGCTCAGCGAGCTTGATACCCGCCGTCAGGAGTTTGTCCTCAACCGCATAGGCGGCGGACAAACGCTCATCACCTGCTGCGAGGACGAGGGCATTTCCAAGCGCACCGGCGGCAAGGTGATGCATGTCGAGAAAGGCAGGATACGCTGATGTATCTGCATTTAGGCTCGGGAGCGGTCGTGCCCACGGAGAGCATAGTCGGCGTTTTCGACCTTGACAACACAAGCCAGTCGCATATTACGAGAAAATACCTCACGGCGGCGGAAAAGTCGGGGCAGGTCATCAATGTCGCCGAGGATATACCCAAGTCGTTCGTCATCTGTGAGGATGCAGGCGGCGTGCGGGTATATTTAAGCCAGATGGCGACGCAGACGCTGCTTAAACGAGCAAACGAAAATAAAATTTTCTGATTTTGATTTTTACTTGTACGCAAACATACAAGTTTCGGTCGAATGCAGTCTATATATGAGAGAACTATTTTGAAAGGCGATAGATTATGTCTGAAATTACAGATAAGATAACACAGGAATACGACGCATCACAGATACAGGTGCTCGAGGGTCTGGAGGCTGTCAGAAAGCGCCCGGGCATGTATATAGGCTCGACCTCATCGTCGGGTCTGCACCACCTTGTGTACGAAATTGTCGATAACTCCATCGATGAAGCGCTTGCAGGCTACTGCGACCGCATCGAGGTCGTCATCGAGCCCGGCGATGTCATCTCCGTCACCGATAACGGCCGAGGCATCCCCGTTGACATTCAAGAGCAGACCGGCAAGAGCGCACTTGAGGTCGTTTTCACCGTGCTGCACGCAGGCGGCAAGTTCGGCGGCGGGGGCTACAAGGTCTCCGGCGGTCTGCACGGCGTCGGCGCGAGCGTCGTCAACGCGCTGTCTGAATGGCTGACGGTGCAGGTGCACAAAAACGGCAACATCTACGAGATGAAATTCTCCCGCGGCAAGATCACGCAGGAGATGACCATCATCGGCTCGACCGACCACACGGGCACGACCGTTACGTTCAAGCCCGACCCCGAGATGTTCGAAGAGCTCGAATACTCCTACGAAACGCTGCACACCCGCATGCGCGAGGAGGCATTTTTGAACGCGGGCCTTCGCATCACGATCGAGGATAAGCGCCTTGAGAGTGAAGAAAAGCCCGAGAGCGAGCGCCGTGACTCGATGTGCTACGAGGGCGGTATCCGCGAATTCGTCACGTGGCTCAACAAGAAAAAAGACCCCCTGCACAACAGCGTCATCTACATGAGCGGCATGAAGGGCGATTCGTTCGCGGAATTGGCGCTCCAGTATGACGACGGCTATCAGGAAAATATCCTGTCGTTCGCCAACAACGTCCACACGCCCGAGGGCGGTATGCACGAGAC
>ERZ827156.1280-NODE-1280-length-30548-cov-4.904667_pt1 | contig 30548 bp, 39 predicted proteins | sample MGYA00519919_ERZ827156 | MGnify/ENA primary metagenome ERZ827156 (study PRJEB31778, sample SAMEA3449269) | human gut metagenome | biome: human gut; feature: human-associated habitat; material: faeces | place: United Kingdom | collected 2010/2012 ...
TTCTATCTCCGCTTCCATGTAAGTGCTTTGGTATTGGTTCTTATGAAGTAGAGTAAGATTCCAGCTTTCTACTACGAGGAGCTCTCGTAAGAGCTCTTGGTAGTACAGCATGGCTTCGTACTATGTGAAGCAAGGCGGAATAAGCGAGCTGGAGCGAGGTATTAAGAAATGAGAAAATCGTCCTGTTTTTTTGATAACAAAGAAGTCACTACTTTTGGAACTAAGGAAAAGTCACTTCTTTTGGATGACCAAAGAAGTCTCGTTTTTTGCAAAGACGCCATTCTCTTCCGTAGCCTGTGAGGATGTAGATACAGAGGAGATAATAACACAGGAAGAATATGAGTTTCTTAAACAAAGTATTTAGAGAGATATTGAATTTCAATCGTTTTTTTCAGAGTTTGGGCCGATTTCGGTTGGGAGTGGGAGTTTCATTTAGTGCCGATACTCCAGTAACCGGGAATCTGTTTGTGCAACAAGCCACATCAAACACTAATTCCTTTCACTAGTACGTCGTACCACACAATCACCATATCGGTGAGCTGCAGGTAAATGCGGAAGGCCTCTGGCGATTTCCCCTCTGCGCCTCCCCAGGGCCGGATCATAATCTTGAAGTCCGAGTTCAAGCTAAAGTTGTCAACACCGTGTCCGACGTGGGCGAGGAGGATGGACAGTGACACGCCGTGACTGCCACTGCCCTCGCCCTTGCCCTTGATCATCGCGTAGTTGCCCTGCTTGTAGCCCCACGCGGCGGAGTCCATGCCCAGCGTGTTGAGCTCGCTGGGCGAGAGCGACTGGTTGCCGCAGAGGATGGCGTGCTGGCAGTCGTCGCAGATGGCCCAGGAGGCGGGCGGCAGGTGCAGGTTCATGGAGCAGTCCTGCGAGAAGGACTGCGGCATCAGCGACTGTGGCGTGATGATAAAGTGGTCCATCGGCGAGCAGCACCGGTGTCGCCTCGCCTTCCGCAGCAGCGTCGTCCCGCACACGATGCACGTGCGCTGCGCCGCCAGCAGCAGCTGCGTTTCCTTGTTGGTGGATGCTGCTGTGGGGGTATTTGCCATGCCCGTTGCCAATCCAGTAGATATGCCACCCGACAATCCTCCAGACAGGCCCGTTGATATGCCAGTAGATATGTCACCCGACAACCCACTTGACAACGCAGAAACCCCACCCGACATCCCACTCGCATTAACAGCATGCGGTTGGAGCGAGATGGAGCTAAAGTCGAGGTCCTCGATGGAGTTATCGGGCAGGAAGGGCGCGGCGCGCTCGAGGCGGTCCTTCTTGCGGAAGATGAAGAGGTCGCTCATGGAGTGGTTGTAGCGCTGCTTGCGGCAGAGCGAGCAGGCGTCCGACTGGATGCTGGAGTTGCACGGGACGAACAGCAGCGCGACCTTGGTGAGCGCGGAGGCGGAGTAGTCGCGGTAGGCGAAGCGGCCGTTCTTGATCTGGCGCAGGATGGACTTGTAGGGGATGGTGCGGTCGTTGAAGAGGAAGAAGGACAGCACGCGCTCCTGCCGGCAGAAGGACAGCAAAAAGTAGTTCTGCTTGCGGTTCATGCGGTTGGGCGGCGCGCGGTCGACGTCGGTGTAGACGACCATCTGGTTGGAGTTGCCGTTGTGGATGGCGGTTGTGCAGAGCAGCACGGCCAGCGACAGCGAGTACACGCGCAGCAGGCCCTCCTTGGAGATGGAGAAGGCATAGTGCGCGTCGATGAAGACGGAGGGCAGCGTGGACAGGAACAGGATGCAGGAGAGGATGCAGTAGTACAGCGCGTCGCGCGGGTTGCCGCGCACGTCCTCTACGCGTGAGTCCGCGGCGCCAGCGCCACTGAAGCGGATGGTCTTGTTCATCACGGCCTTGAGGTTCACCGTCTGCAGGAACTGCAGCTGGCTCAGGTTGGCGCCCAGCACGCGGAACTTGGCCTGCACCAGCATGTCCAGCAGCGTGTCGGCGTACGGCGCCATGACGGCGATGTTCGCGCGCAGCAGGTACAGCAGCGACCGCACGCACTTGTACAGCATGGATGCGCCCTGCCCCGCGGCCGGCGCGACGGCGGCGTCCTGCATGATGCAGCGCAGCTGCTGGATGAAGAGGTCGGGGATCAGCGTGATGAGCCGCGTGAGCAGCTCCGCGTCGGGCGTCGTGCGCTCGAACACCAGCAGCAGCAGGCGCGTGATGGTCGGGTCCGTGGCGGTCACCTCGCGCGTGAGCGTCAGGTAGCTGAGCAGCAGCCGGTTCAGCAGCACCGCGGGGACCTCTACGCGTGAGGGCGGCCCCGCGCCGGCACGGTCGTTGTTCATGACGCTGGTGATCTGCTGGAGGAGGAAGGCGTGGTCCGCCTCGTCCAGCTCGTCCTCCTCGCTCATCGTCTCCATCACGCACAGCAGCAGCGAGTAGTACGCGTCGTTCTTCTCCTCCTTGCGCAGCTCCTCCACCAGCGCGCGGCGCACCGGCTGCAGCGAGATGCCGTTCTTCGAATAGGTGCTCAGCAGCACTCTCAGCAGCGCCTCCGCGCCGTGGCGGAAACAGGCGTAGTTGTGGAAGTGGAAGAAGCGGCCCAGCACGCACACGTCCAGCGGCCGCAGCTCCTTCGCCTCGCCGCCCAGCAGGTCGCTGCCGTTGGAGAAGCAGGAGCTGCGCAGCAGCGGGTGCGTGGCGCGGCCTCTGGGCGTCGTCTCCACGTGCGTGCGCACGATGAAGGAGGCGGTGAAGGACTCCAGGAAGGACTTGAGGGTGTCGGAAATGGAGACGAATTTGGACATCCTACCGAGGATGGAGGAGAAGGTGAAGAGGGTGCGGTGAAGGAACGGCCGGTGGAGGGCAAGGATATTAGACGAGCACCAGCGTGGACAGCTCGGCGTTGACGGAGAAGAAGGAGAGGAAGGTGGACTTCTTCTGCTGCTGCATCTCGGAGAGCGCCGTGATCTGCGTGAGCGGCGGCGCGGCGGCGGCAACGAGCGAGGCGGACTGCACGGGCAGCTGCGCGACGAGGGCGAGGTGGAAGATGGGGTTGTCGAGGTCAACGCAGAAGGGGCAGAAGGCGAACAGCTTCAGCAGCTGCTTGTTCAGCGCGAAGTCCTGGTTCCACGGCAGCAGCACGTTCATGTACTAGGCGTCAGTCCGCGTCCTCGGGCGCACGTGCAGCAGGTAGTTCCAGGTGACCACGGAGCCGTGGAGGTTCACCGGTAGCGAGTCCCAGCCCTCCACGAGCCCCTTGCCCGAAAGGAAGGCGGCCAGGTCGGCGAGGCGCTCCAGCAGCGTCACGTACGAGAGCCGGATGGTCAGCACCGGCGTGAACAGCGGCGAGCTGTGCGTCGCGATTGTGTACAGCGACTACGGGTCAAGCGCCGCAGCGAGGGCCACGTCGTAGGACTCCACGTGGCTGGCGAGCGTGGCGTCGGCGCCCTCGGGCTCCTCGTGGCGCATCAGCAGCCGCGTCTTCAGCAGCACGTCCTCCTCGCCGCGCACGCTCAGCACGCTCATCTACGCCTCACGCCGCGCCGCCGGTCCCACGTCCCCCTCGGCGGTCTTCACGACGATGCGCAGCGCCTCCACGGAGTCGCCCTCCTCGTAGGCGGTCTCGGTGACAGTGCCGTCCTCCAGGCTGAACAGCCCGAGGAAGTACTCGCTCATCACGCTCAGCTCGTCACTCTCGCCGCTGACGCGCATCAGGCTGTTGATCGTCGCCACGCTCTCCTCGCTCATCGACGCGCGCTCCACCAGCGTCGTCGCGCTCTCGCTCATGTCGTCGCTGATGGAGGCTGCCGTGGGCGTTGTAACGCCGTTTGTTGTTGACGTTGTCATTCCGTTTGTTGTTGATGTTGTGAGGCCACTCATCCCAGTCATCACGCCAGCTGCGGACACAACGGTATTGGTAGTGGCGGCAGTAGGAACGGAGGAAATGGAGGAAGCGGCGGCGCCGAGAGGGCCCACGACAGAAGCCTCGGAAACGGTCAGCGGAGCGGAGTTCACCTTGGACTTGGTGCGGGAGGAGTAGGTGAAGAGCAGTGAATAGAAGGTGCGCGTCTCGTAGTTGGCGCAGGTCAACACGAAGCCGGAGACGCGCTCGTTGTTGGTGACGACGGCGTACTGGCTGCTGACCAGGATGCGGTCCAGCGCCGCGTCCATCACGTTCACATCGATGAGCACGCGGCCTTCCCGCTCCTCCATCAGCAGCATGCGCCCGTGCCGCGTGCCCACCACCAGGATGCGCGAGTACGCGTGGCGGTCCTCCGGCTTGTCCAGCTCGCGCAGGTCCACGAAGGAGTGGCTCCCCTCCGAGTCCTTGCCACAGACCGCGGCCTCGGCCGGCGCGGGCATATGCTCCTGGCCCAGCGACTCGTCCAGGAAGGACAGCGAGGGCGACAGGGAGAAGCTCTGCGGCGAGAGGACGGACGGTGAGGAGTTGTGCAGCGACACGAAGGACGCCTGCTCCTCCGCCTCCCCCAGCTCCGCGGCCGCCTCGTGCTCCGCCATGCGCACCTGCACGGCGAAGGGCGTGGCGCCGATGAAGGTGATGGCGTCCTGCACGGCCAGCGACCACTTGCGCGCCATCCAGTCCAGGTTCCACAGCTCGATCACGCCCTGCTCGTTCCCCGTGAACAGCAGCGGCATCGTCAGCGCGCACGACGGAATCGCCGGCAGCAGCAGCAGGTGCGTCGACAACGCGTGCAGCGCCGACAGGTCGAACTGCTGGCGCGGCAGCAAGCAGTAGCAGCTCCCGAAGACGCACGCGCGCCCCGATTCCGACGTGGCCTTGCGGATAGCGTTGCAGCGGCACACGTCGCACTCGCGCCACTCCTTCTCCTTGCGGTCGCCCTTCTCCCAGCCGGTCTCGAACTGCTCGGCGTTGAGGCAGTCCGGCTCCACGCCCCAGCTCAGTCCGATGCTGTCGCTCGACCGCGCCTTGTTGTGGAACGACGTCGACTCGTGCTGCAGCGGCTCGGGCAGCGCCGGCACTGTGAACACGCTCAGCGCGCGCGCCGCACCCGAGCCATGCACCACGCAGAAGGAGTGGTCACAAGCGAGGACGCCCTGCAGGGAGCCGGTCGCGCGCGCGTCGAGCCAGAGGTGGTACAGGGGCAAGGAGGACTCCGCGTCCTCGGAGAACTGCTCCTTGGGGAAGCCCAGCAGCGCTGTTTCTGTGGGTCTGTTGAGCGGTTCTATCTTTGGAGATGGCTGTGCGTTGTTTGCCGATAATGCCGTTGATTGCGCGTTGTTTGCTGAGGATGGATGGGCGTTGTTTGCTGAGGATGGATGGGCGTTGTTTGCCGATAATGCCGTTGATTGCGCGTTGTTCGACAGAGACGACTGCGTGTTGTTTGACAGGGACGACTGAGAGCCCTTCGCAGACATCACCCCCCTCTCCTCAATACTACGGGGAAAAACAACCACAAGCAGCTACGCGTAGGCGAGCACCACGAGCGAAGGACCAACGCAGACGTGCGTCACGGCCCGCAGGGCGGCGTTGGTGGCGTGGCAGGGGATGTACTGGCAGAAGAGCGTGCGCGAGGTGAGGGAGTCCCAGCTGTACAGCGCACCGTGGAAGAGGATGAGGTAGCTGCTGTCGCCCAGCCAGCACATGGCGTTGTACGACTCGCCCTCCACGGCCGCCTGCGGCTCCTCCCGAAGGACCACGCTCCCGGTCACCTTCTGCTGCTGCAGGTGCATTGTCGCGATCACCCCGTTGGAATTCAGCATGTAGAGCACATCGCCTACGGGAAAGGAGGACGGAAACGGACTACTGTCGTTGTGGTCCAGCTGCAGGGAGTACACGCCGCCCGGAATGTGGGTCACCAACGAGAAGCAGACGCGAAGATCTAGGCGTCAGCGCCCGCGCGCAGAAGCACCTGGAAAACCGTAGCAGCACACCGTCCCGCTGTTGGACGCAACGAGGATCCACCCCTTCTCTTCATTCACCGCCATGTGCTCGCAACGACCTACACGTCACTCGCCCTCCTCAGACCCTACCCTCCTGGTCCAGCTGCACCACGCGCTTGCACGTGCAGTCGGAAAGGCAAAACACGCTCAAGGTCTTGCATTCGGAGAGAGCAATGGCGTACTCGTTTCCGTCCTATTGGATCATCTCCATCCAGCACACAGGACTCTCTGTAGGGTTACGACGTCGAGAATGGCTTTCGAGTGCAGATAGAACCGCATGGCCGGTTTCATCACATCCCTACGACTCAGTTTCGCACTAGAACAGCGACATATTGTTCGAATCGGAAGGCAGCGCGTCTGACTCGGCCGAGACAGCCTTGTAGATCTAGGCCGCTCATTCCAAGAACCCTGAAAAGTACGGAAAGCACATTGGACGCTCGCCTCTTCTGGACGCCGACAAAGAAATGCCCGCTGGCCGACGGCTTGAAGAGAGCAAACGCCTCTTCCTGGTCGTCCAGGGGCAAGATGGATATCGCGAGAGAATCCATTACTGCGAAGGCTGCAAAAGGAAAAAAACGACAACGACGTGATTCGAACACGCGCGGGAATATCCCATTAACTTAGCAGGCTAACGCCTTAACCACTCGGCCACGTTGTCAACTGCTAGACTTCCTCCACTATCGTGCATAAAAGCAACCCGCTCATTTAGATATATCGTCTATTCGTCATGAAGATGTTCCTCCTGCCCTTCCTGCTTCTCCTGTCGATCGCCCTCGCCGAGCCGTACGCAGTCGTTTATGCGACGATCGACGCAAGTGCCTCCCAGATGCTTGCGTCCACTGCTTGCAGAATGATCAATGTGTGTGTTTGTTCGGTGAGTTATAAGGTAGTACTTGGAGTTGTGCGGTTTCAGTCGGAACAATATCGTGTACATGCTCGATACGACGGACTACGATTTCGATTGGTCGAACTACTACACCGGATACTTCCAGTCGTCGAACCTATACACGCGCGATGTGCTCTACGCGGACTCGTGCGGCACCCTCGACTTTGCCGGATCGTACGTGAACCCCCGTTTCCTCATGTCCTATCTCGCGGGAGATTACGCTGCCGTCAAGCGCCTCTCCGGAAAGCCGTCGATCAAGGAGCTGGCCGTAAGCGCGCGGAAACCGCCTCATCTGTAGCTCGACGGCTCCAGCCAGGTGTTCGTGTACTTCTCCGACACCCACGGCCGCGGCCATTTGTTCCATCCCTCTCGCACGCTTGATCCGTCGGTAGTGTCCCAAACCATCAAGGCGATGAAGTCGAAGAAGAGGCAGGCGCGCGGCTCCGTGCTGACCCCTAGGTATGATTCGCTGGTCATTCTGGCGGAGGCGCCATACGCGGACTGGTCCTTCTACACGCTGAGGAACGAGGCCCACGTGCTGGCGCTGACGCTGAAGGACGCGCAGCAGAGCGGGTACTTCACGCACATCCAGAAGCAGAGCAAGGAGAGCGTGACGCTGCTGTCGGGTCTCTGGGACGGCACCTGGGCCAGCCTCCTCCTCTACGCCTGCGACGCGCCGCTGCTGGAGCTGAGCCGGCTGGGCTACTCGGCGGGCCTGCTGATGGAGAGCCAGTTCGTGCCGTGCGGGCTGTGGGGCGACAAGCAACTGGCGGCCAGGTCCTTCAAGGATGTCTTTGCGGTGCCACGTCGGAATCAAGGGAGAGCATGAGGCGTAGGGTGCCCGAAGCCGTACGGCGCGGAGGTGACGACGGTGGCGCGCGAGGAGCTGAACGAGGTGCTGAAGAAGACGTTCGAGAGCAACATGAACAGCACGACGGCGGTGCTGTCCGTGACGCGCGCGAGCAACTACACGAACTATTTGGAGAGCGTGCTGCGCCAGGCCATCTTGGGGGACGTGTCGGAATCCACCGAGGAGAACGTGTCTCTGCAGGACTGCGCCGAATTCCTCTACTTCTCTCTGTTTGAGCACTGCGAGTACTACGTACCCGTGATGGATCAGATGCTCCAGGTGTTCACCACCCTCTGCAGGAATCGCGGACTGAATGGAATGGTGATGTTGGATTTTGCCAAGGTGTGTAAGAAACAGTGATCGCCTGTTTGTTCGAGATGCTCTCCTCGTCACTCCTGTTCGAGATGGGCTCATCACTCGGAGCCAGCTCCTTCTCGTGTCTAGTCACTCTGGACGGGGGAGGCCACCGCATTCTCCTCCTCAACGTCCGGCAAATCCACGCTGTTTTCATTCAACAGAATGTACTTGCGTGTTGAGTACCCAAACTTCAGTTCATCTCCTTCTCTCAGCTCTGATCATGAGAAACGGGAGTAATAGCCACCATAATAACGATTGGGCTCGATCCGCTTTCCGTTCAGATATGTACCATTCGTGGAGCCCAGATCCATAATATAGGGTCTATACATCATGCCGCACGCAGAAAAGTCCACTTTATAGCCTTCCGGGCAAACTCGCTCCGGTCCTTTGGATTCTACGAATGATTTCACCACAATAGCATGACGATGGGGACCTTTCGGAACTGAAGAACAGCGTGCTGCTTACTGATCGATTCGTGAAGCATCAGCCAGTCGCACACACGCTCGTCCCTCCCAATCAGGAATGCAGAGCAGCGGTGCAGGTACTTTGTGTCTACAGTCACACGCGAAATCGACCCTCACCGATAATCCGATTGTCTTTGAACTCGTACATTCTCCATTTCAGCGTCGGCTTTGCAGCATCCGTCGGTTCGCACCACTACACCTCAAACGGAGAAGAAGGGCCTGCCTTCAGTAGTACCCCGTTATACATGACTCCCGTGTTTCGGTCCTTTCCGAGAGCACCCGTGGTTTCGTAATTCGCAGTCTCCTTCTCCAGCATCTCCCCATTGGGTCCCTTGTAGAACTCCTTCTCCTTCTTTGGCTTTCTACACTAACAAAGCCCATTCATACCCTACCCTTCTGTTTGCGGTTTGCGACTATCGGTTCGCTTGTGTTCTCGCGACGGCTCTCTTGAGGAACTGGAGTCATAGGAGTAACTCGAGTAGTCAGAATAGTCAGAACCCGAGTAGGAACGGGATGAGCTCGAATAGCTACATGTTCACAGCACAATGAGTCCTACCTCCCGCTCCGGCTCCGACTATAGCTGTAGGAATAGGATGGACTTCTGGAACGCTTCTCCCGACTACGGCTTCTTGAACGCCGATTTCCTACTCGTGATAAAACCCTGAATAATGCCACGCTCTCTGGACATAATTGGAACCCGTTAGAGAAAAGAGGATGAGAGTGGGGAAGATGATCGTTGGCATGTAGAGTGCACAGCAACACTTTGTTCTGTTGGAAGGCGAGTCCAATTGGGTGTGAAGACAAAGAGACAGATAATCGCTGCTAACCAATGAAAGAGGGATACCGCGTTGATAATGCCAATATCGATGTGTTTTCAAAGGATTGGGATTGGAGAGAGGAGCTGACCAACATGTCCATCCAGATCTCCTCACTGCTTCGATCCATTGAGGAGTTCCGTGAGTTGGAGTGGATGGCGGTGAGAAATAGGAGTCAAGTCGTCGGATGGACTCAATCAACTGGAACGGAGAATGGACGTGGTCGATGGAAAGATCCAGTGGTGCACAGATCGTGGAATCATCGCCTAGGTTCTTGCAGGAGATGTTGAAGTAGGCGCTCCGTGGCTGTCCCCCGCCTCTATTCTGTGTTGTATAATGCGAAACTAGGTGTTTGTGTTTGTTCGGAGAGGCATTATCCAAATGGGAAAGAAGCAGCACTCAAAGGATAAGCTGTATATCACGCCCCTCGAGTATAGGAATGAGTTTGGAGGAAAGAAAGAGAGGGGCCCGTTCGTTCTGGGAATTGGCGTGAGCTGTAGGGCGGAGAAGCTTGAGTTGCCATTCAACTGCTGCTGCATCTCGTTCCAACCTGTCGTGGACGGCGTGATGACCTCGGACGGCTATCTCTTCGAGAAGAAGAATATCTACAAGTATATCAAGGAAAACCACATGAACCCCTGTACTGGAAAGAAGCTGATGCTGAAGGACCTGTTTCCCGTTCATTTCTACAAGAATGCGGACGGCGAGCTGCATTGTCCTGTAACATATAAAGTGTTCACCCCCAATTCCAAAATTGCAGTGATCCGTACATCAGGCAACGTCTATCTCTATGACTGCATCAAGGACCTGAACATCGCTCAGAAGAACTGGACGGACTTGATGACGGGCCAGCCCTTCACGAAGGACGATATCATCATCCTTCAGGACCCATCGAAGCCCGACCACCGCAACGTGACCCAGTTCTACCACGTGAAGAAGGACGAGGAGGAGAAGAGCAAGAAGAGCAACATCAACGTGAAGATCAGCTCCAGTCTGCAGAAGATGCTCGACACGGTTCTTCTCTAGCCCCGTGCTTACTCCTAGATCAAGCAGAACGCGGAGAAGACGAAGCAGGAAGAGGCGCTGAAGAGGGCGGCCTACGAGAAGGACCGGCCGCTGTCGCAGAACACGTCGAACGCCTTCTCCTCCTCCCTCACCTCCTCCGCCATCACCGTTGGCCCTGCCGTTCCCCCTCACGCTTAGCGCGGCGCCAAGTTCGAGCTGGCGACGGACGAGGAGATCGCGGCGCGGCGCTACGAGCGCATGCGCGCGCTGAAGAAGAAGGGGTACGTGCAGCTGGTGACGAGCCTGGGCACGCTGAACCTGGAGGTGCACTGCGACCTGGTGCCGCGCACGGCGGAGAACTTTTTGGGCCTGTGCGCGCAGGGCAAGTACGACGGCACGGTGTTCCACCGGCTGATCAAGAACTTCATGGTGCAGGGCGGCGACCCCACGGGCACGGGCACGGGTGGCAGCTCCATTTGGGGCCACCCCTTCGCGGACGAGTTCCACCCGTCGCTGACGCACAAGGGGCTGGGCGTGGTGAGCATGGCCAACAGCGGGCCCAACAGCAACAACAGCCAGTTCTTCATCACCTTCAAGTCCGCGCCGCACCTAGACAACCTGCACTCCGTCTTCGGCAGGTAAGCGCCGCGCGCGCGGGTGAGGCGTAGGGTCGTGGGCGGGCTGGAGGTGCTGAGGAACATCGAGCAGGTGCCCACCGACGAACACGACCGCCCCACACGCCCGCTGATGATCGCCAAGGCGGTGGTCCTGGTGAACCCCTTCGAGGAGCTGGACGAGGTGTTGAAGAGGGAGCTGGAGTTTGAGAAGAAGCGGCGGGAGGTGATGGAGCAGCAGGTGAATGTGGAGAAGCAAGCAGTGAAGGTGGAGAAACCAGGAGTGGAGAAGAAGCAAGCAGTGAAGGTGGAGAAACCAGGAGTGGAGAAGAAGCAAGCAGTGGGGAAGCAGGTGAATGTGGAGAAGCAAACGGCAGATAAGAAACAGGTAGGAGAAGAAAACAGGAGATGATGATGCAGGAGACAGGAAAGAAGCCAACAGCAACTGGAATGGGTCTCAGCCATCTCCTCGATCTCGGCAGTGATGACGAAGAGGAGAAGAAGAAGCAGATTCTGGAGCAATTGGAGCAGCAAGTCGTGGCACACTCGGAAGGTGTAGCCCACGTCGAGAAGAAGCAGAGGAAGAATGGATTTGGTGACTTTTCTTCTTGGTAGCGGGGGTTTGTTGAACAAAGCGTTTCCGCGGTTATCGGCCGTTTGTGAACCGGGGCAAACAACCAGTACTATGAAGTACATATCGTTTAAGGGGCGTATTTTCGGTTGGTTTGGCATGATGGCCTAGCGGAGCAGTTAAGATACCGGATCATCGTGGCGACTCTCACCAGAAAGCCGATTGTAATATCAAATATTCGTGAGGAAGATGAAAACCCCGGTTTGAGAGGTAGGGTTCTCCAGTGAGGCCAACCGTCGTAGATTATGAAGTGAACTACTTAAAGCTCGTCAGCACAATATCGAACGGATGCGAAATGGATATTAACGAAACGGGAACGCGTCTTCTTTACAAACCCGGTTCGAATTGGCGTTTTCGCCTCATCGTCGTAGGCTTCATCAACGGCGGAAAGTACCAGTTCCACTGCAACGTGGAGCGTGGAATCGGCTACTACCTGATGGGCATTCTGCCTCTGGTGCTGTTTGGAAAGGTCCCTACCAAAATCGTGTTCACAGTCGCTCTCTCGGTGCGAAGTGATGGAGTAGGGCGTGACGAACAACAAAGTCGACATCAGCGTTGACATTATCCGTATCGTGACGCTCCCGCTCCTCGCCAAGTGGGGAGTGACGGAGGGCTGCAGTCTGCAGATCAAGAAGAGAGGCGTGGAGCCGCTGGTAGGGTCGGCGGCGGCAATTGAGCGTAGGGCGGCGGCGAGGTCATTTTCAACTGTCCGACGATGCGCGAGCTGGACCCCGTGACGCTGACCGAGCCCGGGGTGGTGAAGCGAATACGCGGCGTGTGCTACACGATGCGCGTGTCGCCGCTGGTGCGTGTGGGGAGGCGGCCTGAGGCGTAGCACAGCAATCGGATCATCGACAGCTGTCGCGGGCTGTTCAACAAGTTCATCCCCGACGTGTAGGCCGAGCGGCGCGCCGCTGACGCGTAGCCATATATTCGGCGACCACTACACCGGCGAGGAGGCGGGCAAGTCGCCGGGCTTCGGCGTGACGCTGCTGGCGGAGACGACGGAGCACTACAACTACTGCGCGGAGATGATGTTCTCGGAGGGCCAGCTGCCGGAGGACTTGGGCACGGCGTGCTCGGAGCTGCTGCTGGAGGAGATCGCGCGGGGCGGGTGCGTGGACAGCATCCACCAGCCGCTGACGCTCCTTCTCATGGCCTTCTCGCCGGAGGATGTGAGTCGCGTACTGACGGGCCCCCTGACGACGACGAGCGTGGGTCTGCTGCGGCTGCTGAAGGAGATGCTGGGCATTGTGTTTAAGCTACGGACGGCGGATGAGGAGGGTCACGTGCTGATTAGTTGCGTTGGCAGTGGCTACAAGAACATTAGTAGAAAGGTCACATAAGTCGTTTTGCGTTGTTTGTTGGAAGAAAGAGAGTACCATCGAGTATGTGTGGTTCATTCAGTGTTATCGTCATCGGAGGTGTCTTCTCCTTCCTGCCCTTCCTTCAGTTCATCATCCATATCGTCATCATCCACTTCATGATGATCATTATCACTTTCAGAATCATCAAGATCATCACCGTCAAATGCAACTCCCTCCAAACTCATGTCATCATCATTCTCAGACTCACTATCCTCCTCCTCCTCATTCTCACTTTCATCACTTTCATCACCTTCATCGCTAAAGTAGTCGCAATTGTCATCATCTGACTTGGAATACTCATCCCTCTTTACGTTGATTCCAGGACAGCCATAGATCAGCAACGCATAACCGAGATTGCTGCTTTCTACATGGAATCCCCTCTCTGCATCCTCTACCATCTCCAAAGACTTCACTGCACGATCCACTGTTCGGCAGCTGGATGTCACGCACGTAAGGAACATCTACGTCACACACCAATCCCAACGATTACCCCTAATGACAACTCTGTCAAAAGACTCGGAATCCTTGCAGATGAAATGAGCGAGAGAAGGAAGGTCTACGAGGAATCCCATCCAAATGAACCGACTATTCAACACAAGTTCACTGTCATTTCCATAGAAAGACAATTCCTCAAATTCAATACTGGCCAATTGAGGCATGTCTTAACCATCAGTTCCCAAAACAAATCAAACCCTTGATGCAACAGTAATGACAAACTGTGAAGGACAGAATGCCGAAGAAAAGAGAACGTAATGAAGGGAGATTACAGAGATTCAATTCTTCTGTCCGATGAAACACACATGCATTTTGATCCTTTGGTCCGAAATCGATCGTTTCTAAACAGGGAAGGCCTACGCGTGAAAAGAGGAGAGGACGGTTACGCTTGATGAAGCACTGGGAGAAATAAGCACAAGCGAAAGAGTCGAACTGAAGGTGCTTCAGCGCAGGAAAATCACACACAATCAACTCCTTCTTGATTTCACCGTTCTCGGCATCTTCCAGACGCGAGAAGGAATGGCTTCCGATGCGAATTGTCTCCACAGCATCCAGGCCACAAAAAAGCACACTCTTCGCGTAGATAAACGAGGCAGGAGGAATCACCAGTTCCTTCACCTCTTTCAGCCCCGAGAAGTCCACGGTCTCCAGCTGCGGCTGATTCCCCACTGCCGTGTCCAGCGTAATGTGGGAGGGAGAAAACTCGCTGAAAGCGATGGAACTGTCCGGCACCTTGCAGCTCAGATAGTAGGAGGACTGCCGGATAAAGGCGGCCAGTGGACCGTTATCTAGAATCAAGATAGGAGGGGAGGAATACCCTTTCCGCGGAGCAGGGTGGTGTAGGCGAAGATACAGGGATTGACGCTCAGATCGGTTAGATGGGGAAGATCTATGCATCATCACTCTCTTTCCTTCCCTGCTATCCAGCCACACACGCGAAATGAACGAAACAGTAGACAGGACTAAGGTTTCTAGGGATGGGAGGTCTAGTCTTTATTCTGACAGAACGAATGGACTGGATAACACGAGCTTTAGCACACGCGACGGCTTATACCGGATGTTTACAGCCGTTCCAAACAAAAACCGCTTCCCCGTGACAATACGCGAGAGTCGCGGGGCGTCTACTGTTCATTCTCCAACAGAGCCATTTGCTTGCAACCACAAAGAACCGCACAGACGGAAACGAATAGTCGCCAAACACCACCTCTTCCAGAGAGGGGTAATCTAAGGGATACCCCCATCTCCTGCCTTACTTAGTAGCACAAGCATCTGCTGTCGACCAAAGCACTTCCCTAGCTTCTCTCCCTGACCGATGCAGAGGCTCTTCAATGCAGGCAGGTCTATAGTTAAGGTAGTGTCTTACGCACACTCTTCATAGCAAGCGTGAAGTAAGTGAAGCAGTTGGAGTCAATCACAATGGACGACAGTTGCTTGCAGTCCTTGATCATGAGAGTTCCTTTCGAGCAAGTGAAACACTTCTTGTTGATTTGGATGCTTCTCAGGTTCTGGAGTCCGCAGAAGGAGCAGCCTCGAGAGAGCTGGAAACAGCACCTTCCAATCACAATCTCCTGTAACGCCTTCAGCGAGGAGAAGTCAATCGCGTCCTTACTCTTCCATCCCGTATAGTCATCGATTTGAACGCGTTCCGTCCATTCAGAGTAGTGAGTCAGATAAAATCCGTTGTAATGCGACAAATCGGGCCATCTCGTAGCAAATAACGATTCTATGAAGGGGGTACTCTCTATGAATCACACTGCACGTCTGGAAACACCATCTGTCTCAATACGATGAACATGCTTAAACAAGTTGGGGCACTTGTTGGGAGGGAGGGGAGAATCTATTGGGAAAGCCACCATTTGCTCTCATACGAATGACCTTGAGAAGTCTGAAGAACTGAAAGCAGCAGGAGCAGAAGGCGTCAATCTTCTCCAGTCCCGTCACATCTAGTTGTGATCCCTCCAGCCTGCTCCCACTCTTTATCGTCAGCCGATTCTCGTAGGGATCACTGCAATTGTAGTTCACTGCCGAAATGGATCGATACCCCACCTTCAGCAGCTTGAGCTGAGGAAGGTCTATTGCTTTATCCCGGACTTGCGTTGACTACCAGAGAACTCCAGCTCCTTTACGTGTCTCAGCACATAACTGTAAATAGTGAGCGTGGACAAGAGCGGCAATTCTGCTGATGAAGGGGGCAAAACAAACGCACTTGAGAATTTGCATTTCTTTGTGGCGTTGAAGGTACAATTGAGAACATTCGCTCTTCCGATTTCGATGGACTCCAGGCACGGATTCTCTACAAATCAGCAGCAAACAGCAAACCCACCTACTACCGAGAGTCTCTTCGTGGAAGTGAAAGTCCTCTTCCCGATAGACAGCGAGGAGAGCGCATTGCAGCGCCTCACGAGGAACTCGGCCTTTTCCGATCCTGAGAAGGTGTAGTCCCCAATCTCGATGGTCTGAAGCAATGGAAGATCCTCGGCGACAAAACCAGACGAGGTAGTGAAGGCGAAACGGTTGATGTGAACCCTCTTGAGCGATTTGTAGAGAGTCAGGTCGAGAACGGTAATGCTCTCACTTCCAACGTACTCTCCAATCGTCAGCTCCTCGATGGAGCGGTCAAGACTCTTCATGCTCCACCCTTTGGCCAGGCGGACGTACCAGTCGGGACTACGCTCCTTAATCACCTGCTCAAGCGTTTCCGCGTCTAGGGTTCAACGCCATCGCCGCAACTACGGGTGCTCCTCAAATACGTCACATTCGTTAACGCTTCTTCCGCCTCGAACTTGAACGGAGGAATGTTCTCCAGAACAACACTGGCGACAAAGCTAAGACCATCTGTTTCAAACCGCTTCAAAGAGGGGAGGTCTATGGGTGATCTACCAACTGTTTCCTACTCTTCATGACGAGCCAGTTGTGATATGGCTCATCATCATTCGAAAACATAATGGAACCATCGTGAGAGATGATGACGCGCAATGACGGCAGGTCTATGCTCAACAGGAGGGAGAAAGCCCACCGATGAGGCTCATCCTACTGACTCGAAAGAACGCCCACCGGTTTAAGAGAAGCGTGTTCAGCTTGGGCAAGTCTACTCTTCAAAGCCGCAGTCGCAATCACTTTCAAGCCGCAATTCGTTGCAAGTCCTGAAGGAGTAGGCTTTAAAGAAAACCCTTCGAAGACTGGCACAGTTCCGAATCACGCATTGCTGCTTCTTTTCATCGTTCTCTTCACCGAAGCTGTACTTTCCGAACACGACGAACTTGAGTCGCGGAAACCCATCAAGAATCAGACTGTGCTCTTTCTTGAACAGGCAGCAGCGGTCAAACGACAAATGGGTGACCGAGGAGTGGATGGTGTGTTGCAATGCATTCTCTCTAGTGATGCAGAGTCTGGGATTCGGACTTGCAGTATCATATATCCAGGTTCCTTCATTCACCAGTTTGCTCAGACGGTCATAGTAACTTCCCATTCCAAATCGCATGCCGAAGACGAAGTTTCCAACATACTCGATCACGCCACAGTCGTAGTAGGAGGTTCCGTAGCACTCGTATTTGCTCCCAAAGCAGAAACCCTCGTAACGGAGATTCCCTTCACTGTCGTATTCCTTTCCCCAACCGAATTGCATATTTTCAAATACATCTCCCTCCCAGCGACTTCCGTCATCGCTTAGGTCAAGAATCGCATTCTCTTCCAAAAAGGCTAAATCAAGATCATTCACACGCAGAACGCGTTTTGTCTCTGGGTCAACAACGATGATATGTGAATCAGCGGGATCCGTGGCCTCGTAGTAGGAAACCAGGATGGAGGGCCCAAAAGCAGCTAATCCATACTGGGCACTGCTTGTATTCGATATGAAATAGCGTGACTGCAACTGACGGAACTTAGAGAGAAGGGATGCACGATCCTCCTGTAGGAGAGCCCTTTTTGTTTCGTCATCAACGGTTTCTGCCTCCTTTGGTTCTCGTAATGCAGAAACTGCGGGATGTGAATGAAGACGCATTCTTATCTACTATAGGATAAAGCGACGAAACGCCAAGTGTTAGGAATAAACAGTGTATGCCTTTTCTCGGTTGTTACGAATACGTTCTTCCCTCTTCTTCTGAAGAAGTGCGATTTGCTACGATTGAAGCCTTGGATCGTTCCCTGTACACTCTTTCCGTAGGGTGTCTTGAACAGATGGGCTGTCGAGTCGAAGAACTCCTGGAGGTCCACTCCCTGATCTACTGACTCAATCCCACTGAGCAGTCCCACCCATCTCGTACTGGTTTGCCTGGATCAGCATATCCAGCTTGTCAAAGTCGAAGACGTAGTGCGACATGATCGTCTGCTGATCCTCGTACTCCTGCCACAGACCCACCAGCTCGTCCGCCAGCGGCTGAGGGAAATCGGACACAATCTTCTGGAACGCGCTCTACTCCATGACCCACTTCGTCCGTTTCCACCTTCTCCATGGCGTGCTTGTCTTCAACGGTCACATTGTCCACCGGCGTAATGTCGCCAACAAGGCTCTCGGCAAGATCGTGAATGAGACCCATTTTCATGCAACTACGTGTTAGACTGCACCTTATTCCCCACTGGACTTTGTCCACGAAGGGATCCTCGATAAAGAACGCCATCATTGCCTACACGTTTGAATTCCTTCCAATGCATGTACCACTCTCCACGAATGATCTGCAACGGACTCGGGATCGGACACGTTTCGATACACCCATCCGGTGCGTTTTGTCTTCTACTCCTGATAATCCATTCCCACCCCTGCCTTCAGTTTATCGCAAATGTCGAAGAACGCGCTGAGGGTAGCTGGATCCATAAAAGAGGAAAAGAATGCGTGGCAAAAAAGGAGGCGTATTTTCGTTTCTCAGAAAATGGATGTACGCAAGGCGGATTCAACCGCGGTGTGATGCCCTGACGGGGAGTAACCCATAGCTGTCAAATCTCCTAAAGGAGTATCTATCCGCCTCAGACCCTTCGAAGCGAAGAGAGTATGCTCTTCGAATGAAGAATCTTTGCGGGCATCCGTTGGAATTGCCGAATGAGTCGTAGCTATGAGGGCTTCTCCGAGCTGTTCGCCATGGAGGAATCGAACCAGGTGAATCAGGTATCTGCCGTGTCTCCCCGTGTCAAGTAGATTGATCTAAACTGCGACACGGATGCGATTGATGCGAAAGTGAACCGGCTTCTTCCTGGTAATTGACAGATGCAAGTGTGATGAGCAGGAATGCGAAGGGACGAGTTTCCGGTGTTCGTTTTGGAGGATCCTGCTGTGAAGGAGACGGACAACGTCGAAACACGGTGTGAGGAGATACTAAAGTCTCGGAAATCAGAGTGCTACGGACAGACCTATGAGTTTGATGTGAATGCGTTCCTGTCCATCCCGGACGGGGTGCCCACCTACTATTGGTATTTCTGCATATTCAAGTCCCTCTATTCTGTCCGAATAACGGGTAGAGAGGTGCTTCGCGATTGCCAGTTTTTGCTCGAGATGGTGCTTTCGGACGGTTGCAAGGAGCGGTGTGCCATGATGAACGCCACGGACGGGTACGAGTACCTGTGCTCCTGCCACCCGAAGGCGGTGAAGGTGGGCTTGGCGAGCGGGCCTCACGAGTAGTGCCCCGCCGCGGAGTACTACTACCACAACCTGAACTTCTGCACGCTGCACCTCTTTTCCATCGAGACGATCCTGCAGGAGTTGGGCGTGGAGAGGGGAGTGAGGAGTAGTGCTTCGAGCAAGGCCCAGGACATCCAGAAGGAGATGTTCGCGTCGCTGCGGCGCCTCTACCGGCTCTATCTCCACGCCTTCTACCAGCACTATGGAGCGTTTGCAGAGGCCGAGAAGAGGAGGCACATGTACGCCAAGTTCTTCGGCTTCGTCACGTGTTCGGGCCTCCTTTCGGAAAGGGACATGAAACCGTATCTGAGTCTTGATGAGATGAATGAGTATGTTTACAGTAGTTTCTCTCTTTGTTGCATCACTTACGATTCATGGAGGAGAGTCTTGATGACATGAGTTTGATTATAGTAGTTTCTCTCTTTGTTGCATCACTTACGATTCATGGAAGAGAATCTTTCGCGAGAGGAGAAGAGGAAGAGGCAGAAGAAGGATCGAAAGAAACGATTGAGGAAAGAGGCGGCACTAACCCAACTCGAAGCAGCAAAGGCAGTAGTGCAGAATGGACATCCTAGTGAATCAGAAGAAACGGAAGAAGGAAAGAAACAGAACGAAATGGAGAGCAAGAGTACTCCTCGCTTCATGGCATCCATATGTGAGCAGTGCAAGGAATCGAAAGTGCGCTACTATTGCCAGGACTGCAATCGATGTTACTGTGAGAAGGTATGTCTTCCTCGTCCATTTCAATATAGTGCTATGATGAAGAGCATCGGAAACTCCAGGCCAACAACGTGTTCCATGTGAATGGGGTGGATTTGAAAGAAGAGCCTCCTCTTCCCCAACAAGACAACGAATCCATTCTACATGGTGTCTCCAACGCACTCCCATCCCATTTGGGAAAGGGAGGAACTCCATCTCACTCCGTGATGCAGCCGGAGAAGAAGCAGCACAGAGGTCTGCGGTGTAGAAAGTGCTTCGAACTGCTTGTCCACGACGACGAATTCATGTTTGTCTCTCTTCCTTGCTTTTCCGTAGTTATGCGGGTGGGAGATTGTACACCAACCCTGCCGTTTTGCAGAAGCGAGGCTGGAATGCTCTTCATCACTCGAATGGCATTGTGACTGTGGAGAGGAGGACTCACGCCAAGGTGTACTGCAAGAACAAGCACAACGTGGGGAGAGTCGCGCGAGCGACATATGCGAACCAGGGCATTCCCTTCTACCGTCTCACTCCCGAAAAGACGACATGGAAGGAGAACTACGTCAATAAGTGGCAGTTCCTTTTCTCCCTCACGAATAGTCCGGCTTTTGCCAATTCCGCCGTCATTAAGGAAAAGACCCTGGGAACGTCTCGGCCCTTGATGCCCTGCGAGAATAGCGTCCTTTAGTGGAGTGAGTGGTTTCTGTGTGCGTTTCTTTCCTGAAATGTCCGCCCTATTTCATTCTTGTTCACTTTCTTCATAATAGCAGTGAGCAAAGAACCCACACATGACTCCTCTAGTGAACCACATACTTTGTTCCATACACATACCCTTTCCTAACGAAATCAGTGCTTCGTACCACATTCGTACGATTCCCGCGGGAAGTACCCAGTGTAGTGGATCTCATTATCTGATGCAGACCTATACCGTTGTTATCCTTTTGTGCGTTTTATCTGTCTCCCTCTATGTCTCGGGTTTTTTAGGATCGCTGGAAACGAAGGTGTCTTTGCAGATCCCGAGCTACCTTTCCATGGTGCGTGAGAGATCAATTTGCAGCACGACTGCACTGCTCGATGCCGTAACGGGTAGCCTGTTTACCATGGACAAGAAGCGCTCCTATACCACTAAGCTGTCTGCCTCATCCGATGAGGCACACCCGCAGAAAAAAGCAGTGACGGGTCTGAAGTGCGACAAGTGGGCGGTGATCACTTCTGTCAATGCGCCAACGGTGGTGGTGAAGCAACTGGCGGAATCGAAGGAGGGCCTGTGCCTGGTCGTTGTCGCTGACAAGAAGTCCCCCGTGGAGTATGAGGTGGACCGCTCGCACCTGGTCTATTTGACCGTGGAGGAGCAGGAGAAGCTCACGTACCGCATCATGAAGCTCGTTCCCTGGAACCATTTTGCACGGAAGAACATCGGCTTCCTCTACGCGATTGAGCACGGAGCGAAGCAGATTTTCGACCTCGACGACGACAACGAGCTGATTTCCGTGAAGGACATCCTGGGTCAGGTGTTCGACACCAAGAAGAAGGCGTACGATGTTGTGAAGACCGAACAGTATGTCACGAATCCGTACATGATTTACCTGAATCGCCCCGGAGAGTACATCTGGCCTCGTGGGTACCCCCTGGAGGCAATCAAGACGCCGCATGATTACAAGTTCGTCGCAGTGAATTCCACGTCTACGATCGAGTCGATTGGCGTCATCCAGTACCTGCAGGACATCAACCCCGACTTGGACGCCATCTACCGCATCACGAACACCATTCCGACGACCTTCGACAAGAACATGAAGAAGTGCCTCATCCTCTCCAAGAAGTCGTTCTCACCGTGGAACGCGCAGTCCACGCTTTTCAACTCCGACACATTCTGGGGAATGCTGCTCCCGATGACGGTGCACGGGAGAGTGAGCGATATTTGGAGATCCTACTTCACGCAGAAGGTGATGTGGGAGCAGGGCAAGGTGATCTCCTTCTGCCCCTCCATCGTGAACCACATCCGCAACCAGCACCGGCTCATCAAGGATTTCGACGCGGAAATGCCGCTGTACACGCAGACGGAGGCGCTGCTCCACTTCCTGAACGAGTGGACGCCGACGAGAAGGGACACTGCGGGAATGCTTGAGGAGCTGTACGTGGAAATGTACGAGAGAGGCATCGTGGAGAAGAAGGACGTGGAATTCGTGCATGCGTGGCTTCAGGACCTCGTTTCTGTCGGATACCGCTTTAAATGGCCTGTTTGTAACAAACACACGACATGTGACAGATTGGTGGATTGTTCTCCCGCTTCTACGCGATGAGCCCCAATGACCATAGACGCACCTTCTCGAGTGATTTGAAACGGTTCTTCACAGCGTTGGCGGTCCTTCCAATCAGCGTCTACCCCTTAACACCCGTCACCTCCACCACCTTGGCAATCGCGGCCCACTTGTTGCCCCACTGCTGCTGCAGGCTCAGAATCTGGTTGTCCTCCTCCACCGTCCAGGGCCTACGCCTCACCGCCGCGCCTCACCGCCACCTCTTACTCACACCCGGCCCGATGTAGTTCGTGTAGCGCTCGCGGCACTTGGCGGCGCTGCGGCCCGGGATTCTGAGCGCGATCTCTTTCCAGTTATCGCCGAGCTGCCCCACCAGCTCCAGCAGCAGCCGGTTCTCCTCCGGCGCCCACGGGCCCTACGCCTCACGCCCCCGCGCCGCCCCCACTTTCTTAATGCCCGGCCGCAGCACCTTCTCGTACCGCTGCATGCACTGCGCGTTGTTGCGCCCGGGCATGTCTGCCGCTCACTCGCCCCCCGCGCGCCTACGCTTCGCGACCTCCACCCAGTTGTGGTCCGGCACCTGCTTCACCGCCTCCAGCAGCAAAGCGTCCTCCTCCTTCGTCCACCGCCGGCCAGGCTTCGACGGCTTCGCGTTCGGTCTACGCCTCACGCGCGCGCCGCGGCCCCACGTGATCGAGACGACCAGCTTGTCTTCCACCAGCGCCGTCAGCTGCACCGTGTTCGCGCTGCTGCGCCGCCTGCCCTACGGCTCACGCCGCGCCGCGGCGCCTACCGGGCTGTCCTTGCGGTTGGCGCTGGATGTGCTGGAGTGGAAGCTGCTGGAGAGAGGGTCGCGCGCCGCGGCGCCCCTGTCCTGCGAGGTGTAGAGAGAGGAGGACTGCAGAGACTGCTGCTGCTGTGATGAGGATAATAGCTGCTGCTGCTGTAGGGATGACTGCAGCGACTGCGGCTGCGAGGACTGCAGGGAGGCGAACGGCTGCGGCGGGTGCAGCGACTGGAAGAGGGAGATGGACTGCTGCGGCGACAGCTGCACGGGCGCGAACAGTTGCGGCGACTGTTGCGACTGCGCAGGGAATGGCTGCTGCGACTGCGACTGCTGCGACTGAGCAGGGAACGGCTGCTGTGACTGCTGCGACTGTGCAGGGAACGGCTGTGACGACGGCGCGGAGAAGGGACGAGGGGGCGTGTGCACGAAGGAGATGGGCTGCGAGGGGATGGGCATGGTGGCCGGCTCGTCGGGGATGGACTGCACCATGCTGGAGATACTTGGCGCGGGCAGCGCCTCGGACATGGGCCGCGGCGGCGGGTAGTACGGCGCGGTGGGGATGAGCAGCGAGGAGCGCAGCTCGACGGAGGACGTCCAGGGGATGTCGCAGTTGCGCTCGCTGGCCTGCGGGGAGAAGGGGAAGCCGCGCTGGGACGAGACGGAGGGGACGGTGATCTTGGCGGTGGAGGGCAGCGGGGTGGAGGTCTCCCGCTTGACGCCGTTGTTGTCGCTACGGGTGAGGGCAGCCGCTGGCGCGAACCCGTAGAACGAGTTTACGAGCGCGACAGATGTGGGGATGGAGCCATTGAGCGGCAGGGTATCTGGGTTTGGACGCTCGACGGGCGAGTCTTGATAGGGTACGATGTGCATGCTGTTGTTCAGTGTCTGTCATGAAGAAAAATGCAGAACCCTACCGTTTCTGGATGCATCATGGAGAATAGGGATTGGTCATAGGGATCTGAACCCACGGATAGCTGAAATCCAAAGCCTCCGGTTGAATCTAGGATTGAAGAACAACGAAAGAAAAAACTCTGAAGCGTCCTCAGACTCTGCTCCAGATTATTTCTTCCTTCTCCGGACCACGTGGCTTTGATCCCTTCGACTAATGGGTCAATGGCGTCATCCATGCTGCTAGAGTCAATACCATCTCTTAATTCGCTGCTATCTTCAGGGGAATATGCAAATGCGCCTACGCGTTATGCGAATCGGGAAAAAGCAAGCATACCTTCTTCTTTGACTGAAAAATCCATGGGGTACGTAGATTAGAGTCAAACGAGAGCAGGATCCAAGAAACACGTCTTTCTTTGTGAAATAACGGAGTGTCTCCAAAAAAAGAGCCGAAAACGGCCACTCCCCATTCTATCGGCAATGGCGGAGGAAGACGTATGCCAAAAGCACCGGATTCCGCTGAAGAAAGAGCAGCTGCTAAATGGCGCCGGAAGAGCGATTAATTGCCTTGCTTGGGATAAGTCAGGAGCGCGCGTCATTTCGGGAAGCAGCGACCATATCGTGCGGATGTACGATTTTGGAGGCATGACGGCCGAGCATGATCCGTTTCAGTGCGGGATTCGTCCTCTCGGCTGATGAATAGTGAGTTCGCGGTCGCGGAAGGCCAGTCCGTCTTCTGCCTGAACTATAGTCCCTCAGGAAATCAGTTCATCGCCTCCACGGCGGATGCGAAGCCTGTCGTGTTCGACAAGAACGGCAACAAGACCTGCGTGTTCATCAAGGGGAACCCGTATGTGCTGGACAACTCCAGGACTCCCGGCCACACAAACACGGTGTACGCTGCCTGCTGGCACCCCACCGATGCGGACAAAACGATGACGGCGTCGCTGGACGGAACCTGCCGCATTTGGGATTTGAACGGGAAGAAGTCGTTCAACGAGCTGGAATCGCTCCAGGCCATCCGCGCAAAGAGCAAGCGCGGCCTGAAGGTGGGCATCACGAGCGCCTGCTTCAACCTCACCGGAAACCAAATCGTCCTCGGCTGCGTGGAGGGCGGCGTGGAGATCTTCGACTCCCGCAACCGGTTGCCTCCGCTCTCCGCTCTCACCCGTAGATTCTCGCGCTCCGTGCTGACCAACTTCACGGCGCACACGGAGCCGATCATCGACGTGCGCTACCACGCCTCCGGCCAGGTGTTCACCACGCGCGGCCGGGACAATGTGGTGTGCCTGTGGGACAGCCGCAACATCACGGTGGGCGCGGCGCGCGGGCGTGAGACGTAGAAGCCGCTGAAGCGCTACGAGAAGATCAACACCTACGGCAACGGGTGCAACGTGTGCTTCTCGCCGGACGGGAAGCTGATGGCGCTGGCGATCCCTGCGGAGGACGAGAAGGCGGCCTCGCTGCTGAACGTGTACGACGTGTTCGCGCCGACGACCAAGCCACTGTGGGTATGGGAGTGGTGTGTGAGCAGTAGGGTGAGTCACGCGCTGGCGGCGGGGCTGGTGCCGTTCAGCGTGCTGTGGCACCCGACGCTGAACCAGATGGTGGTGGGCATGAAGGACGGCTCGGTGCACGTGCTGTACGACCCGGCGATGAGCGTGCGCGGCGCGGTGATGATCGAGGGCCGCAAGGAGACGAAGAAGAAGGAGATGGCCTTCGGCAACCTGAACCACGTGATCTACTCGCCCGCGCCCAACGACGACGACATGCGCAAGAGCGACGACATCAAGCGCCGCGACAACAAGCCCGGCAAGCCCGACCCGTGGGCGGCTCCGTGCGGCTGTGAGCCGTAGGTACGCCGCGCCCTACCGCGAGATGCTCCACTCGGGAGGCGCCACTACGTGGTCTCGCAGCGACCCCGCCACGCCCGCCACGGGCATCCCGATGAGCACGGGCGGCGGGTACCTGACCAAGGATGACATCAAGGAGCTGAGCGGAATTGATGTCGTGGAAGTGAGTGGGGGTTGCGGCGCGGGTCCTCACCGTAGACATGAACCCACGCGAGGCGCTGCTGCGGCAGGCGAACAACCACACGCCCAACAAGGAGATCGACTACTTCTCGAATGTGTTCAAGAAGAACATGCCGGAGCGCATCTACGCGAAGCGCACGCTGGAGGCGGACAAGGACGAGGAGTCGAAGCGGAAGAAGGTCCCGTCCGCGCCAAAAGAATCGTGTGTTTGTTTGCCACAAATCGCCCCCTTTTCGGCAGCCCCGGTTTGAACCAGAGGAGTTGTCTCGGCAGGCGCAGAATGTACGAACAGTCATACAACACGGAGCCCGTGCTGCAGCCGGTGCCGGACATCGCATTACGAGGGAATGAGCGCGCGACGATTCTGAGCACCGACGGACAGCCCATACTCCAGCAGCCTCTCTATTCCGCGCAAAACGAGATTACGGTGATAGGTGATTCCGGTGTGCTGCTGCCGAACGCCCCGCAGAATGCCCCGCTGCTTCATGCCACTGCAACCGTGCCGATTGGCCAAACGCACAGCTCTACTTTTGTGCAGCAGCCGTTTTTGGGCGACACGGTGACGGAGCACCCCATCTCACCGTTGATGAACGACCGACTGCTGCCGAGCCAGAGCGGTAACTACGAACCGTCAAAACGCATTCGACTAGTGAATCGTTCCCTGAGTCGTGCTCATTTCGTAGGAGGAGGGAGGTGGCGAGAAGCGCATAGGAAAGAAGGAGCTGATCAAGCTGGGGATCAACCGCTTCTTCACGTCCACATCCCTCTCGCAGCAAGTCTCCGCGGGCGGTGCGACTGATCTGCAGATGTCCACGCCGCCGACTCCCGAGGACATCCAAAACGACCCGAAGCGCTTCTACCCCTTCTTGGTGGAGATTCTCCAGTGCTTCGGCTGCAACTACTTCGACAAGCAGGGAACGGAGAAGGGGCGCGGGGGCGAGATCACGATCTTCCAGAAGGTGAACGGCGTGACGCAGCGCATCGCGAACGTAATCGCCGCCGCCTCGCTCGAGCGTAGAACGAGAAGCTGTGGGAGGAGGACGAACGCAACGAGGAGTACCCGCTGCTGCGCAAGGCCTGGCGCCGCAACATCCGCCTGCACTGGGACGAGGTGTGCGCACACTTCCAGAGCCAGCCCTTCTTCAACGCGCTCTTCGCCAAGGCGCCCGGCGCGGCCTTCGAGGAGCCGCCCGCCGACACGGCGGTGCACGTGGAGGACCCGCTGGGGGTGAACGTGGACTTCGCGCCGCACACGGCGATGGACGAGGTGTTCATCAACTACCCCAGCAAGCCGGCCGCCTCGCTGGAGGGCGACGACGCTGCCATCGGGCTGGACGGCTACCTGGTGCACGCCAACCGGCCCAAGCCCGACGACGACATCGGCTACATGGCGGGGGTGCCGGCGCAGCCGCGGGCGCGGCGCGGGCGGCGGCGCGCGGAGTCGTACCCGTTCCCGGAGGACTTTCGGCACTACAAGTTCCTGCCGGTAGGTGCGGGCGGCGCGGTTGTCCGTAGGTGGTGAAGTTCGTGCTGTCGCTGAACGGGCAGACGGAGGGCCTGCGGAAGAAGAGCGTGGTGGACCACCTGAAGACCATCGGCGTGTTCGAGCTCTCCAAGCCCTCGCTCTCCATCGTCACTTCTATTTCGCGCGCTCACGCCTAGATGAAGGAGGGCGGGCTGCTCTCGCTGCCGGAGCTGCAGCTCGTCGTGCCGCCGCGCTGCGCGCTCCAGGACCACGCTTCGCCTGCAGTGCCCACCACGCCGCTGCTGCTGCTGAACCTGCGGCACCGGTCAGGGAAGCCGCCGCTGGAGCACGGGCCGCTGGACAAGGGCAAGCTGCCGGGGGAGCCGGGGGAGCCGGGGGAGCCGGGGGAGCCGGGGGAGCCGCTGCTGCCGCTGGAGGCGATCCACATCACGCACCCGTCGGCGTGCAACGCGGCGGTGCTGTCGGCGAGCGTCGAGCAGTGCGTCTGCGTGCTGGTGCACGGCCGTGGGCGCGGGCGGGCGGCGTGACGCACAGAGCGGTCCTGCGACCCCGAGGAGCTGAGCTTCGAGTTCTCGCTGAAGAACCTGTTGGAGACGCAGCTGCGCGGGCCGGTGCTGCTGCTGACGCCGGGGCCCTTCGCCGAGCAGTTCCACAGTGGGCGCGATGCAATGCGGTGACGCCTAGACGAGGAGCTGCTGCTGGACGTGTCGACCATGGTGCCGCTGGCCGCCGCCTTCGCGCAGCACGCGACCGTCAGCTCGACGCTCATCGACGCGTTGGCGGAGGCGGCGCTGCGGTCGCAGGCGGCGCTGCAGGGCGACAAGGTGCGGTCGTTCTTCTCGCAGCTGTACACGTCGCCGACGCGCGGCAACAGCTTCCTGAACGGCGCACTGAACCAGGGCGGGTTCCTGACCGTGAGCGGCGGGCGGGCGCGTGGAGCGTAGAGCGGCGCGTGCAAGGTGACGCTGGTGAGCAGCGAGACCTTCGTAGTGACGGGCGTGTGCAACGTGGGCGCGCGGCGGTGTGCTGAGGCGTAGTGCTATGTGCTGGGAGACTGCCTGCCGGTGTGGAACGTGATCTGCGCCACCAACTGCAGCGTGGGGCGCGCGGCGATGAGCGAGGTAGGCGCGCGGGCGGCGCTGGACCGTAGTGCTTCTCGACGACGGTGCAGGCGACCTTCCTAACACTGCTGCCCACGCACGGGCTGGCCACCGTGTCCGCCTTCGACTCCTTCCTGCTGCTGTCCACCGCCCCCGCGCCGCGCGCCTCGCCGCTGACGCAGGTGCCTGCCGTGCCGCAGGTGCCTGCCGTGATGCAGGTGTCGCAGGTGTCGCCCGTGGGACATGTGGGACAGGCATCTCAGGTCTCACAAGTGTCTCCGGTCAGTCAGACATCGCAAGTGCCACAAGTCACACCGCCTACACAAGTCTCGCAAGTACCCCAAGTGCAAGTCTCACAAATGTCGGAGGAGTCGGTGCTGTCGGACCGGCAGCGCTTCGCCTCCACACTCTTCTCCCTCTGCAAGGAGATGGCCTTCAAGGCCGCCAAGTCCATCCTCAGTGCCAAAAAGGTGGGGGCGTGGGGGGCGCCTAACGTGCAGCTGATTCTGTTCGTTCTGCAAGGCTCCTTCGCGCCCAAGTTCGGCCACCACATCGTGCTGCAGCTGTGCTCCAACCTGCTGCTGCGCATGCAGTGCGCGTCGGCGCCGCGCGTGAGTCGTAGGTTCGGGAGCAAGCAGCCGGCGTTCCCGCTGACGATGGTGGAGTCGATTCTGCTGGAGAGTGGCGTGAAGCTGGGCGACGTGACGATCTTCGTGAACGAGAGCTGCCTGTTCAGCAAGGGCGTGCTGGCGAAGGAGTACAAGGAGCTGTGCGAGGAGGAGCTGGGGAAGAGCGAGCTGAGGTGAGGGCGAGGGAGGCGCATGAGGAACAGGGTGACCATCATGGTGGGTATGGGGACCACGCGATGTGAGGGAATCACGACGGAGTGGAACGACCGGATCATGAAGCGCTTCGAGGCGTTTTGCTCCAATTGTAAGATAAAGAGGGAGGAGAAGCAGGATAGCAAGGACGCGAAGAAATCGAAGGCAGGGAACATTGTCTTTTCGATATAGAGGCCATTGTTTGTTGGAAGAGCGTTGTCTTTTCGAGATACAACGAGTTGCATGTTGGGAGCGCATTGCCACAAACAGGGGAAATAAAAGTATGATAATTGCATTTCGTAAACACCTTAGTCTCTCTTGTCCTGGATCTTGGGTCTCCAGAGCTGCTTGATGGTGGCCGTCAGACCATCGGAAGTAGCGTTGAGGTAGACGAGACCGAAGATGGCCAGCAGCGACACGATCAGATCGAAGATCTTGAGGGCCTTGCCGACGTGCTAATCGTCACCAAATCCACCCGACACTACGGGTCCAGTGTAATCGCTCCAGACATGGCTCATACCGATGCATCCATGCAGAGGATACAGCACGCACAGCACGTAGTCAATAGGCACCTACCCGTCAGGAATTGCGAAGGGGGCGTTACGCAAATGGCAGAAGGAGCGAGAACGAAGGACACGGGGAGCAGAACCGCGGCAGTGAGCTGAGAGTAGTGGAAGATCTTCTCATGAAGATTGGTGGAATCGCCTGGGGATAATGACCACTCGCAGCGTCGAACAGTTCCACAGTCCCTCCCAAAGATTCTTGGGCTTGGCCGGGGAGTGATAGTTGTAGGGAGTGTGATATCTGGCAAAGACGGGCATCTGGGCAGCAGCATAGCAGCTGACGCTCTTGACGGACATCTGTCCCACACGCAGAGCTCTCATGGTCAGAGACATGGTATCTACTCAAATAGGGAAGAAGAATGAAAGGAACAACAATCGGGTCGTTCTCACAATAGGGCCCTGTCCCACCCTAAATCGCTCTGCTTCGCCCTGCTTTTGTTGAGTGAATCCTCTCACGGGTGGGTGAAGAAGGGGATATAGGTGGTGATCCCCACGTTTCGCGAAGAGAGGAGAATGGATGGGTCTGTAGTGGTTCTATTCGATTGTAAATGACATCATTTATATCACCTGGAAAATGGAATGAGTAAATCGAGTCGATACACTCCATAATGCTCCTGATCGCACCATGTACTTAAAACCCTCTGACAAGCAACCACATCGTATCACTTCCACTCCATTCGTGCTAGAGGACGCAATTCCCTAGCTTCAAAATCATTGGATGAACAAAACGATCCAATCCGTGACTGGAACGGAATCCCGTTCTCCAATCCAACTCTACCTCGGATTCCAGCTTGGCTCGCTCAAGTCAACTCTACTAGTGTGTGAATCGTTATAGCCGTAGTCTGGTGGTGCGGGCAGCATAATGGGATAGATGGGTAAGGGCTCGAATCTTCAGAAGAAGCAGGCTGCGCGTGCCAAGCACGAGAAGGAGGCCAACAAGC
>ERZ827156.1292-NODE-1292-length-30336-cov-7.859846_pt1 | contig 30336 bp, 30 predicted proteins | sample MGYA00519919_ERZ827156 | MGnify/ENA primary metagenome ERZ827156 (study PRJEB31778, sample SAMEA3449269) | human gut metagenome | biome: human gut; feature: human-associated habitat; material: faeces | place: United Kingdom | collected 2010/2012 ...
AAAAGTCCGAACTCGCTTCGCTCAAACAGCGAACTTTTGAAAAACAACGCAGATTTCCGCCAGCCAAGAATCAGCACCCCTCCTGCAGAGTCCGGCGACAGGCAGCACACGCCTCACGGGCTGGCTTTTCAGGGCGGGAGGGTAGGGTGGCTGCTCGGTAGGTTGGTTTAGAGTGATAGGTTGAGTGGTGGCCCGGGAGTTGGATGAGCCGTCAGCGCTGCGCTGGACGGCTGGGAGGAAAGGCTGAGTTTGTTTGTGGTTTGACGGAAGTATCAACAGCAACTTTTTTGCAGTATTACATGGCTGTTATGCTGTGCTAAAATATAAACAATGTTAATATAATACACTCACATTATTCATTTTATAACTATTTATAAATGTGTTATGCTATCTTCTGATGAAAGAGATATAATGAACGCAGTCGTGAAACGAGGGTGTTCATGAATTGATGGCTATCCGGGAGACCGGGGCTTTGTGTGATGAAGGAGAGGATATTATTATGGAATTTAATCATGGAGTTTTATTTTCAGATACATATCAGAAGAAGCTGAAATCTCAGTTTTGTTATGCAGATAAGGATCCGCAGTATGGTGCGCGTCTTTTCTTTGAGAACTCTGGTGGTTCTCTGAGATTGAAGAAGGCGGTTGAGGCTAAGGCTGCGATTGAGGAGTTTCCGGATTGCCCGGAGCGTGCACGTGGCAGAGGGTTTGATCTGGCTGATTATGTTAAGGATGGTACTCAGCAGATCCTTGAGGTTATTTTTGGTGCGAAGAGTGGTGCTTTGATTACGGAACTGACTGCTTCCCAGACTATGTTCCATGCAGTTGGTACAATTATGGAAGGTGTTGACTGGGGTAAGAATGCAGTTACTTCTGCTCTGGAGCATCCGTCTGCTCATGATGCGGTTGAGTATTATTGTAAGAAGACTGGCAGGGAGTTCCGTGAGGTTCCGGCTAATAAGGTGACGGGTGGTCTTGATCCGGATGAGATTATGAAGTATGTGGATAAGGATACAGTTCTTCTCAGCATTATGGCTGCTTCCAATATTTCCGGTAATATCATGGATATCAAGGAAATTGCACGCCGTGCAAAAGAGATCAATCCGGATATTTATATTGTCAGTGATGCGGTTCAGCATGCTCCTCATGCAGTGATCGATGTTGAGGACTGGGGTGTGGATGTCTGCAACTTTGCTCCGTATAAGTTCTTTGGTGTTCGTGGTTGTGGTTATGCTTATGTTTCTGACCGTGTTGCTGTGATGCCGCATATCAAACTGACCTGCAAGGATGATAATGTCTGGGCTCTTGGTACTCCGGCTCCGGCTAACTTTGCGGCTATGATGGCTGTTATTGATTATGTTTGCAGTATCGGTAAACATTTCCTGGGCGATTCCGCACATAAATATAATAAGCGTGAGCTTTTTGTTGAGGGTATGAATCACATTCATCTTCAGGAGAGAGCGCTTCTGTACCGTATGCTGGAAGGTACCGATAAGGTTCCGGGTCTTCGTCATATCCCGGGTGTTCAGGTTTATGTGGATATGGAGGATCTTACATACAAAGATCTCATTGTTGCCATGGGTATCGAGGGTATTGAATTTGCAGAGTGTGCAAGAAGATATCTGGAGCATGGTGTTACTCTGTTCGAGCGTGTAAAGAGCAGCCCGTATTCCAAACGTATCGTAGAAACTCTTGGTCTTGAGGGTGCGCTTCGTGTTTCTCCGCTTCACTGCCATGGAACAGACGATATTGATAAGTTCCTGAAGATCACCAAGGAGATCGCTGAGGGTAAATAAGATAAAATAAATAACTGTAAAAAATAAATGGAAGACCGCTCTTTTCTCGTATTTTAATATGAAAGAAAAGAGCGGTTTTTCTGTTAATGAGGACGTTGGTATAATCTGTAAAAAATATTCAAATAAATGATATCCTGTATCGGAAACTTCTGTTAAGATAAATTTATCAAAATATACCATGGGAGGAAGATATGAAAAAACTTCTTTTTGGCGCGGCATACTACGATGAATACATGCCGTATGACAGACTTGATAAAGATATAGAAATGATGAAAAAAGCGGGGATCAATACGGTGCGTATTGCGGAGTCTACGTGGAGTACCTGTGAGCCGCAGGATGGGGTGTTTGATTTTTCTCATGTGGAGCGTGTGATGGATGCTATGGAGGAGGCCGGGATCCATGTGATCATCGGTACGCCTACGTATGCGGTTCCTGCCTGGATGGTGAAGGCCCATCCGGATGTGATTGCCACGACGAAAAATGGGGCGGGGATCTATGGTGCCAGACAGATTATGGATATTACCAATCCGGTGTATCTTTTTTATGCGGAGCGTGTGATCCGGAAACTGATGGAAGTCAGTGCAGGAAGGAAGTGTGTCATTGGTTTTCAGGTGGATAATGAGACCAAGTATTACGGCACAGCGGGCAAAAATGTGCAGCTGGCTTTTGTAAAATATTTAAGAAAAAAATTTCAGGATGATCTGGATGCCATGAACCATGAATTTGGGCTGGATTACTGGAGTAACCGGATTGATGCCTGGGAAGACTTTCCGGATGTGAGGGGAACGATTAATGGCAGTCTGGGTGCGGAGTTTGAGAAGTTCCAGCGGACCCTGGTGGATCAATTCTTAAGCTGGCAGGCCGGGATCGTCAGCGAGTATAAGAGGGAAGATCAGTTTATTACCCACAACCTGGATTTTGAGTGGAGAGGATATTCTTACGGTGTACAGCCGGATGTGAATCATCTTCATGCATCACAGGCTCTGACCATTGCGGGAACGGATATTTATCATCCGTCTCAGGATGATCTGACCGGTACGGAGATTGCTTTTGGAGGGGATATGATCCGCAGTCTGAAGCATGATAACTATCTGGTTCTAGAGACGGAAGCTCAGGGATTTCCGTGCTGGACGCCGTATAAAGGTCAGCTTCGTCTCTGTGCCTACAGTCATCTGGCATCCGGGGCCAACAGTGTGATGTACTGGCACTGGCATTCTATCCATAATTCGTTTGAGACTTACTGGAAGGGGCTTCTGAGCCATGATTTTGCGGAGAATGATACTTACCGTGAGGCTTGTATTATTGGAAAAGAATTTCGGGAAAAAGGCAGCCGTCTGGTGAATCTTAAGAAGAAAAATGATGTGGCTGTGATGGTGAGCAATGAGGCTCTGACTGCATTGAACTGGTTTGGCATTCAGGCGACTTCCGGGGATAATGGTGAAATCCGCTACAATGATGTGGTTCGCTGGATTTATGATGCGCTGTATCAGATGAACGTGGAGTGTGATTTTGTATGGCCGGAATCTGAGGAGCTTTCTCAGTATAAGGCGATTTTTGTACCGGCGCTTTATGCGGTTCCGGACAGTACGCTTCAGAGGCTGAACCGTTATGTGGAAGAAGGCGGTACGCTGGTTGTGACATTTAAGAGCAGTTTTGCCAATGAGAATGTGAAGGTTCATGTGGATGCACAGCCGCATATTCTGAAAAATGCGCTGGGGATCAGTTATAATCAGTTTACATTTCCGCGGGATGTCAAGCTGGCCGGAAAGCTGTATGGCGAAGCAAGGGTATTTATGGAGCTTTTGAAACCGGAAGGCGCAGAGGTACTTGCCGGATATGAGCATTATAATTGGAAGGGATATGCAGCCATAACCAGAAATAAATATGGGAAAGGTACGGCATATTATCTGGGATGTATGACAGATGATGCCACCCTTCAGAATGTAATAAAAGATGCTCTTGGAAGTGCAGGCGTTGAGTTATCCGGTTACAGCTATCCGGTGATTGTACGTAAAGGAACGAATGATCTTGGAAAAACGATCAGGTATTTCCTGAATTACTCAGGATCAGAACAGGCTGTTACGTACAAATATGGTGATGCAGAAGATGTAATTACCGGCAAGGAAATTAAGGCTGGTACAGAGCTGAAGATTCCTGCCTGGGATGTGCGGATTATTGAGGCTTAAGATAAAGAAGAAATATAAATGAGAGAAAATCTCTGGCATGTTGGCAGAAAGCTGATGTGACAGAGATTTTTTCATGAAGTAAACTGTGATCAGTATAAATATACCCGATCGGGATTGATTTGTAAATTTTAACTTGAAATTATACCCGATAGGGATTAATATGTTTATTATGAACAGGATTGGTAATTATATAAAAGAAGAAAGAAAAAAAGCTGGACTTACACAGGAAGAGTTTGCAATGCGTGCTGGCCTGGGGCTCAGATTTGTAAGAGAGCTGGAGCAGGGAAAAGAAACTGTGCGTCTGGATAAAGTAAATCAGGCATTGGCAATGTTCGGAAAAGAAGCTGTACCGGGTGAAAGGGAGGAATAGCAGGTGGAGTCGGAATATAGAAAAGGTTATGTATATATTCAAAATTGTTTTGCCGGAATAATTGCTGAAACAGAAGAAGGATATATTTTTTCGTATGATAAAAAATATTTAAAAAGAGAGGATGCGGTGGCGGTAAGCCTTACTCTACCTTTACGTGAAGCCCCATATGAAACAACCATTTTGTTTCCATTTTTTGATGGACTGATTCCTGAGGGCTGGCTTCTTGGCGTAGTCAGTCGAAACTGGAAAATTAATCAGAAGGACAGATTTGGTCTTTTACTGGCGGCATGCAGAGACTGTATCGGAGACGTTTGTATCAGAGGAGAAATAACATGAAATGTTTATGTTGTGGAAAAACGATCAATCAAAATGCAGCAGAATCAGAAAAAAAGTGGCAGTGGCATAAAAAATGTGTGGTAAATTTTTTTCATACAAAAGAAATGCTTGTTTTGGATATAACAAAAGAACAACTGGAATTTCTTGTAAATGAAACGGTTAATGAAGGATTAACTGTGCCAGGTGTTCAAAAGAAATTATCACTTCATTTATCAAGTGATATAGATGCAAGACTTACAATTGTAGATTATCCGACGGGTTATATATTAAAGCCGCAGACAGAAGAATTTGAAAATATGCCGGAATTTGAAGATCTTGCCATGCGACTTGCTGAGATCATGGGGATACAGACAGTGCCACATGCACTTATAAAAATGAATGGAGAGTATGCATATATTACAAAACGGATTGATCGGGAGATAACGGAAAAAGAAATCAAGTTATATGCAATGGAAGATTTTTGTCAGTTATCCTGTAGATTAACGCAAGATAAGTACAAAGGTTCTTATGAACAATGTGGCAGGATTATTAAGAAATATTCGACGACACCGGGACTGGATATGTCAGAATTGTTTTTACGTGTATTGGGCTCTTTTGTCATGGGAAATTCAGATATGCATTTGAAAAATTTTTCATTGAAAGAGACGGAACCTGGAAACAGGAAGTTTCAGCTGTCAAAAGCATATGATATGTTGCCTGTAAATATAATCATGCCGGAAGATAAAGAACAGCTTGCACTTACGATTAATGGAAAAAAACGAAATATTCATAAAAAAGAATTCCGGTTGTTGGCAGAAGCCTGTGGGATACCATCGAATGCAGCAGAACATATGCTGAAAAAAATATGTTCTAAGAAAGATAAATTTCTGAAGCAAATAGAGGAAGCATATCTGTCTGAGGAGCAGAAGGAAAACGTAAAGGAACTTATTTCAGAAAGGATTGAAATTTTGCAGTAAGTGGAGGAAACTGTCTGGCATGTTGGCAGAAAGCTGATGTGACAGAGATTTTTTATGAAGTTCTTTCGCTTGACATCTTCCGGTAGAGTATGCACAATAAAGATATTACAGATTTGTCGGGCAGAAATAAGTTATAAAAATAATGGGGTGACAAACATGCAGAACATTCTCATCGTAGTAGACATGCAAAATGATTTTATTGACGGCACACTTGGCACGAAGGAGGCTGTGGCCATTGTTCCGAAGGTGGAGGAGAAGATCCGAAATTTTGACGGAAAAGTATTCTTCACGAGAGATACCCATGAGACATATTATCTGGAAACACAGGAGGGGAAAAATCTTCCGGTTCCTCATTGTATCCGGGGGACAGATGGCTGGCAGATTCGGAAAGAACTGGATGTTCTGAGAAAAACAGAGCCAATTGATAAAGAAACTTTCGGTTCTACAGATCTTGCAGGGGAGCTGGTTACGATTAATGAGGATGAAGAAATTGGAAGCATTACCCTGGTAGGACTTTGTACAGATATCTGTGTGATTTCCAATGCACTTCTGATCAAGGCTTCTCTTCCTGAAGTTCCGATTTGTGTAGATGCCGCATGCTGTGCAGGCGTTACACCGGAGAGTCATGAGAATGCACTGAAAGCCATAGAGATGTGCCAGATCAAAATTCTCCGGTAAAAAAGACAGGATAATAAAAATAAAGAGAAAAATCAGAAATTCCCGCGTATATCAGGAAGGATATATGCGGGAATTTTTTACTTAAAAAATATAGTTATTTTAAGATAATTAACTGGTAAAATTTCACAGAGCACAATACTCTGTTTATATAAAGTTACCACTTTTTTTCTTAAAATTCAAGCTTTTAGCTCTGGAAAAACAGCTTTTTTGTCGTGGTTTTTCGTCAGATTTTACGGATAATATAGGGCTGCAAATGGGAAAGCAGCTGTAAAAGGAGGTAATACGCCGTCAGGATTATCGTCAGAAGGTACCTGGTGGTGGATAAAATATCTCATTTGTGATCAGACTATAAGAATTCTGTTTAACAGGAGGAAAAACAATGAGCAGAAAAGGAGAAAACATTTACAGGAGAAAAGACGGTCGCTGGGAAGCCAGGTATATCAAGGGCCACAGGCTGGATGGAAGGATCCATTATGGCTACTGTTATGGAAAAACATACCATGAAGCCAGGGACAAAATGAATCAGGCCCGTTTTGCGCTTATGAATAATCAGCCTCAGTCCGTGCGCGGAAGGAGAAAACATCTTTCCGATTATTGTGACGAATGGCTTTGCCTGAAACGGAGCAGCGTAAAGCCAGCTACTTTTGTAAAATATACAACGATTCTGGAAAAATACATCAAACCTGATCTGGGCGAATATTTTTCGGAAGCTGTCTCAGAAATACTTGTGGAGCAGTTCAGTTATCATCTGCTTCATGAGAAAAATCTTTCACAAAAAACAGTGCGGGATATTCTTTCCGTATTGAATTCCATTTTAGATTATACAGTAAAACAAAATCCGCTTGCCCGGTCTGTGGAAATCGTATATCCACGTGCAGAACAAAAAGAAATGCGTGTACTGACCGTTGAAGAGCAGAAAAGATTTACGGAATATCTTCTGAAAGATATGGACGTATGCCGGTTTGGCGTTTTGCTAGCACTTATGACCGGACTTCGAATCGGAGAACTCTGTGCCCTGAAGTGGGGAGATATTTCTCTGGAAGAAAAAGTCATTTATGTGCGTCACACCATGCAGCGCCTGAAAGATCTGAACCCTGTCAGTGAGGAAAAAACAAGAATTGTAACCGGCGGGCCAAAAAGCGGAAAATCTGCAAGAGTGATTCCCATGAATGAGGACATTGCAAATCTTTGCGCCCGGTGGAAAAAAGATAATCCGGATGCCTATATTCTGACCGGTAAAAAAGAGCAGTTTCTGGAACCGAGAACTTTGCAGTACAGGATGAAACTGTATACAGATGCCTGCAATCTGGAAGGTGTGCATTTCCATACTCTGCGCCACAGTTTTGCCACAAGATGCGTGGAGGCCGGTTTTGAGATCCGAAGCCTTTCGGAGATTCTGGGGCATTCCAGCACCAGAATTACGCTGGAATGTTATGTACATTCATCTATGAAACTGAAGCGTGCAAATATGGAAAAACTGAAGTTGAAAACAGATGAAATGAAAAAAATTTTCAGACTGTAAATTTTTAAGAACCGTCAGAAATCGCCGTCAGAGACTGAAAAAAGGTTGATTTTCAGACAGCTGCGAAAAATTTTACGCAGAGTATTGTGCTCTGCGAAAGAGCAGAAATACCGGCACGGACAAACAGTATGTATGAGCAGTGCCTGTTTTTTTGATTGCCATATCATACAAGAAGGAGGTATGAGGTATGATACATAGTCATTCATCTGGAAAACACAGCCTGCTGAAGAAGATGCTGGCGGTCTGTATTGCGTTTGCAATGATCTGCAGTGTTTCGATTTCAGCGTTTTCAGTAGAGGCCAGCAGCGAAAATACAGATGAAACAGTACAGTCTGTCATGACAGAGGAAGCGGGAGATCCGGAGGTAGCAGAGGCAGAGACGGACAGCGAACAGACGCCCGGGGAAGAACAGACGGAAGAACCGGAAGTCACTCCACCGGAAGATAATATGGAGAATCCGGATGCGGATAATGCGGAGCCGACCCCGTCAGAAGATAATGAGCAGCCAGCGGACCCGACTGTGACTGAGCAGCCGGAGGAGCCAACGGTGACGGAACAGCCAACTGCTACACCAACGCAGGTGGAAGAGCTGGAAAAGGATAAAGCAGATTCAGAGGTACAGACACAAGATGCGAAAGCAAAGTGGTCAACACCTACACCAGCATCCTCAACAACATATTCTGGGAAAGCAGCAATTTATTATCTTGCCAATCCTGCAGGAGATCCATGGACAAATGATACAGGAGCATGGGCACCGGCACAGGAAACAAGTAATACAATAGGAAATATTAATACAGATGGTGCAACCTGGGAAGATGGTTATGTAGGAAATACGGTTTACAAGGAGAAAAATATTAAATCAAATGTATCTAAGTATATTACTTCATGGCCGGATGGAAGTAAAGGTACAACCTGGACAGTAAAGCGTGGAGATGCGACTACTGGTTCATATTTCACATTTGTATTGGATTCAATCTGGGATAATTATAAAACTGCAATCAGTAAAGATACAGGGATTGCTCTTAGTGATCTTAATAAAGAAGATATTCTGGAGATTACATTAACGCCCCGTAAAATTTCACGTGACAATGGAGGAACATATCCATATCACATAGACTGTGCGCTGAGTATAAAAAGTAAAAGTGTATTTACCGCAAAATTCTGGGTAAAAGACCCGGGTGAGACGGACTACACACAGGTTGATGCGAAAAACTATAAAACTGGCGATTCTGTTGTCGAAACAACAAAAGCTGAGATAGGCAGTACAAAAGAAGTTAACGGAATAATCTATGTTCTGGATGGCTGGTATCCGGAAAATGAGACCGGAGGAGCTTATAAAGACCAGAAAATTACAAACTGGAATTATACCCCGAATGCCATAGAGCTGGCAGACGGTACCGTAAACTTCTATGCTCACTATACACCACTTTATACATCCGTAAATATCAAAAAGCTTGTAACTGGAAATATGGGAGACAAGAGCAAACCGTTCCATTTTAAAGTCTCGGTAGTAAAGGGAAATACTAATCTTCCATTTAAAATCGATAAGACACAGTATACAGATCCAACAGAAATTACACTGTCAGATAACCAGACAACAGCATTGACACAGGTTCCGGTTGGCGCAACGGTGACAATTACTGAGGATAATTACAGCGGATATACAACTTCCTGTACAATAGACGGTTCTGCTTCTGCTGGTGGCAGAACAGCGACAATATCCAATATTCAGCAGAATAATGAAAATGCCGCACATGAAGTCACCTTTACCAACAATAAAGAAGCCATTCCAGACACCGGTTTAAACCTTGGAACAACACCATATATTCTGGCGTTGGGAATTGTAGCCCTAGGTGCTGGGCTTCTGCTCTTCGGACGCAGAAAACGTCAGAGTTAAGGGCGGACGTGTGATGAAGGAAAAAAAGACAGCAAAGAAAGGGAGCCGTAACGCACAGCCAGAGCGGCTTCCGGAAACAAATACAAAGGCGTTAAATCATGAGCAGGAAAAGCTGAGACAGTGGTTTCAGGAAGTAAAGTTCCGGAAGGTACTGTTTGGTGGAGTGGATGAGATCCAGCTCTGGAAAAAGCTGGAAGAGCTGAACCAGATCTACGAGACATCCTTAAGCGCAGAACGTGCACGTTACGATGCACTCCTTGCCGACCACCAGAGAAGCTGCAATGCCGTGATTCGCAAATATAAGAAACTTGCTGAAAGCAGGAATACCGGGCAGGATGCCGGAAAAGAAAAGGCAGACAGCTCCGGGGAAGAGGTGCGGGGGTGATGCGTGCTGAAAAAAATCATACCTGTTCTCAGACAATCCGGAAAAGAAGATATTCTGCAGAAATAAAGGAAGGCTACATCCGTCTTTTCTGGCGGATCGTGTTGATTGCAGTCGTTGGCTGGCTGCTGTTTACACAGGTTTTTCTTATAAGCCAGGCACCGGACAACGAAATGTTTCCGGCAGTGGACGCCGGAGATCTTCTCATCGGTTTTCGGATGGAACAGAATTTTGCAAAAAATGATGTCGTCGTCTATGAAGCCGGCGGCAAAACTCATGTGGGACGTATCCTGGGGTGTGAGACGGATGTAATCACAATGGATGACACCGGAACACTTCTCGTAAACGGAACAGCCCAGACAGGAGAAATTGCATTTCCTACATATGCAAAGGAAGGGATTACATATCCCTATACAGTTCCGGAAGGCAGTGTATTTATTCTGGGAGATTACCGAACCCATGCAAAAGACAGCCGTGAATTTGGCCCCATCTCCACGGAGGATGTAAAAGCAAAAGTAATCACCATACTCCGAAGAAGGGAACTGTAAAAAACGGAACGGTTCTTCCATTTACGGGAGAACAACACAGTCAAAATGTATAAGCTGCTTTTTTATGAGCTTATAAATAAATTTATATTTCTAGGAGGATTTTCTTATGAAAAAGACAAAGAAACTGTTAGCATGTTTGATCGCAGCAGCCACCATGTTTACCATGGGAAGTACGGCGTTTGCGGCAACAACAGATCAGGAAACTGTTACTGTTAATAAGGTTTACAAGCTTACAAATGCAGGAACAGTTTCTCCGGAAGAAACTTTCACTTTACAGCAGACTAAGAAGGAAGTTGTAGATGGTGAAGCTAAAGAGGTTCCGGATCTTGTAGCAATTAATGGTGCTGCATTTGCTCAAGGAGAGGCGACCTTTGAGGGATCAAGCAAAGAAATTACGGTTACATTGCCGAAATATGACAATGTTGGTGTGTATAAGTACACATTAAAAGAAGTTGCAGGAACAACTGCAGGTGTTACTTATTATGGAGATAATATCAAATTGGTTGTAACAGTAGTTAATGGAGAGAATGGAAATCTTCGTATTGCGGCAGTCCATACAGAATCAAAAGGAGACAAAAAGGATTCATTTGAAAATACCTATTCTGCAGGTACATTAAAAGTTTCCAAGACAGTTACAGGTAACCTTGGTGATGAGTCTAAATACTTCGAGTTCAAGGTAAAATTAACAGGTGAAGATGGAAAAACATATGGCGATTCTTATGCTGTAACAGGTGGCAGCAATAGAGCAAATCCTTCTACTATTAAAATTAATGGTGAAGAAACGACATTCTTACTGAAACATGGTGAAACAATCAGCATTGCAAACCTTCCATACGGAGTAACCTACACCGTTACCGAGACAGCAGCAGATGGTTATACCACAACCAAGACAGGTGACACAGGTAAAGTAAGCGCAGCTGATCAGACAGCAGCATTTACCAATGATAAAACTGGTACTCCTGACATGGGTGTCAACCTCACAACCCTCCCATACATCCTCGTATTCGCAGGTGTAATCGTAATCGCAGGTGCAGCATTCATCACCAGAAGACGCAAATTCGAAGACTAATGATTATTCAGGCAGCAGAGAGGAGGCAGTATGAACGCATCTAAGTTTTTCCTGAAAGCAGCCAACTCTCTGATCACTGCCGTTGTGGCATTGTTTCTGATCCTTGCAGCGGCATATTCCGGATACGCACTCTGGGATAATGCACAGGTTTATGCAGCCGTGGATGATGTTCAGTCTGAGCTTATGAAACTGAAGCCGGACCCGGAACAGAAGGATGGGGGAGCTTCTTTTGAGGAACTTCGAAAGATTAATCCGGATGTCTGCGGATGGATCACACTGGATCATACAAAAATTGATTATCCGATTCTACAGGGAGAAGATAACCTGACCTATATCAACACCGATGTATACGGCGATTTTGCACTGTCAGGAAGCATCTTCCTGGATTCAGGCTGTGATAACACATTCCAGGGAAAATATTCCCTGCTGTATGGCCATCACATGGCCAACCACAAGATGTTTGGTGATCTGGATCTCTATAGAAAAAAGAAGTTTTTTGACAAAAACACCACAGGCACCCTGATTCTCCTTGACCGTTCCTACAAGCTGGAAATTTTTGCATGTATGCAGGTTTCCGCTTCTGAGGATTCAATTTTTAACAGTGGGAAATGGCAGGCAGACACCAGCGGGCTTGTGGATTTTGTCAGAAAGAATGCAGAAAATATCCATCAGAAAACCATGGATCAGATTGGAAAGTCCGAAGATTTTTCTCAGATACTGGCAATGTCAACCTGCTCTTCGGAATTTACAGATGCAAGAACAGTTCTTCTGGCGGTAATGAAACCTTATTCGCCGGAGACGTAAGGAGGGGATGAAGACGAATATACGAAAATTTCCGGCAGTGCTCCTGCTTGCGGTTCTGTGCCTGACAGTTTTTCCGATTTCAGCTATGGCAGCTGGAGTTGCGGAAGTAAAGATTCCTGTCAGCGTGGAATTGTCAGGTGAGAAGCCATCTCCGGACGAAACTTATACGATCATTCTTCAGGGTGAGGACGAAGCGCCCATGCCGGAAGAAAACATATTGACAGTAACAGGAGCCGGGAAAGCGGAATTTCCGGCAGTGAGCTATTCTGTGCCGGGTGTGTACTGCTACACAGTTTCCCAGCAGCCGGGCAGCCTGAAAAAAGGCCATTATGACTCCACCGTTTATTACGTAAAAGTGACAGTAACAAACGGAGACTCCGGCGAGCTGGAAGCGGTTGTTGCCGCACATACAGATGCGCAGATGGTCAGTGAAAAACAGGACATCACATTTGTGAATACCTATGATCCTGCGGACACACCAACACCAACGCCGGAAAATACACCGACACCGTCTCCTGCATATACACCGACCAGTACACCGGCAACTCCGGTGACAACGACTCCAGATAAAACTGGCAGCAACCCAACTGCTTCAGGAACTTCTTCCAGTCATGTAAAATCCATGCCAAAAACCGGTGATAATACCAATATCGGAAAATGGATCGCAGTAATCTGCGTTTCCGGATGTGCGGTATTACTTATAATCGGTTTTGCCAGAAAAAAACAGAAGACGGATAAAAAATAAAATCTGAACAGCGGTGCGGCCGAAAAAAATTTTCTACCGTACCGCTGTTTTTTGTAAGGGATGAAGAATATGAACAGGGGACTTGAGCTGGAAGGCCAGAGATTTGGACATCTGACTGTGCTGAAAAGACTGGATGAACGTGAGAACCGGTACATTATGTGGCTGTGCCGTTGTGACTGCGGGAATGAAATAAAAGTAAATACAAGGCGTCTGGTGAGAGGAACCGTGGATAACTGTGGATGTATTCTGGAAAAAACGGCCAGACGTGGACCGGTGGCAGAAGACCTTACAGGTCAGAGATTCGGGAAACTTGTGGCAGTAAGAAGGATTCGGAGCCAGAACGGAAGAACCAGATGGGAATGCCGCTGTGACTGTGGAAATATCCATATCGTTACCGCACATGCGCTGAAAGCTGGAAAGTGTACCAGCTGTGGCTGCAGTCGTTACGAAAAGGGAAGGGGAGTCACAGATATCAGCGGCCAGAAATTCGGACGTCTGACTGCGCTTTACCACACAGATAAACGGAGCAAAAAAGGCTCAGTATTCTGGCATTGCCGCTGCGACTGTGGAAATGAAGTGGAGGTCACAGAAGACGGGCTTCTTCACGGCAATTACAAAAGTTGTGGCTGCCTGCGCCAGGAAATCTGGAAAGAACTTCCGGGGCAGCTTCATATGGTTGATGGAACCTGCGTGGAAATGCTGGAAAAGAGAAAACACCGCAGTGACAATACCAGCGGTTTTCGTGGAATTTACCATATGAATAATGGAAAGTACCGTGCCACCATAGGATTTAAGGGGAAGAGATTTTATATAGGAACATTTAAGAATTATGAAGATGCAGTACAGGCACGCCTGGAAGCAGAAAATACCATTCACGGAGGTTTTGTCCAGGCCTGGTATACCTGGAACAGCCTTGCGGAAAAAGATCCGAAGTGGGCCGAAGAACATCCACTGGTATACGAAATTGAGAGGGTAAACGGAGAGTTTCAGGTAATCACAAACATGAACCGGCAGATGGAGTTACCGGTCCATAAATAAACAGAAATCAGAACAGGCCGGAAAGACAATCATCAGTCTTTCCGGCCTGTTTTTCTGAAATATTTTGTAATATAATCTGGATGAAAAAATATAAGGTGCGTGATATAATTTCTGTAATATATAACAGTTATTTTTGCTGAAATAAAAGGAAACATATCTGGGGGAAATTATGCTGAAAGTAATCATTGCAGATGATGAGCCGAAGGTAAATCTTTTGTTGCAGAAGATTGTGGACTGGGAAAAACTGGGGTACCAGATCGCGGGAACTGCCAATGACGGGGAAAGAGCACTTCAGCTTATTGAGGAAGAAAAGCCGGATGTTCTGATGACAGATATCCGGATGCCGGGAGTGGATGGAATGGAGCTCATCCGGCGGGCAAAGGAACTGCGGCCGGATCTGGTTTTTATCGTGGTAAGCGGGTACCGGCAGTTTGAGTACGCACAGACTGCGCTGAAATACGGAGTGACCGATTATCTTCTGAAACCGGTAAATGCGGAAGAACTGACGCAGCTTCTCATCCGAATCCGTGAGGAAGAGGAGAAAAAGAGACGTCTGGATAACTGGACAGCGTCTGTGGACCGGCAGCTTCGTGAAAACGAGTGGAAGAAACGGGAACAGCTGGTAGATAATCTGCGGGAATACGCACAGGAAAACAGGGAGCTGAACGGTTATGAAAGCCTGAATCAGGAATATGGCTGTGATTTTCATGAAGGCACTTATCAGGTGATCATTATAAAACCGGATATTCCTTCTGCGGAAGAACATGGGGATGCATACAGGATCATGATGAAACGGTCGCTGTCTGTAGTTCAGAAAGCGCTGGAACAGTTTGCGGATGAATCTGCGGCGGCTGTTCATGCGGAGGGGATCATGGTTGTGATCTATAAGGAAAAGTATGATCCGGTACAGCTGCGCCAGTTTCTTACACGAGTCCGCAGAGAGATTGAAAATCAGAGAGATCTTTTCTGGGGAATCATTGTCACCATGGCAATGGGTGGCGAAAAACACAGGATCCAGGAGCTTCCACAGTCCATGAAAGAAGCCGTACAGCTCTGCAAGAATCGCATCACCGGTGGAAAAGGCGGCTGGCTTTCCTGGGATGCCGGCGACAATGAGACAAGGGAAGATTATGAGATGCTTCCGGAGGAACGGAAATATTTCCAGGAGATCGGAGAATATCTGGACAGCAAAAAAATCTCCATGGAGGTTGCCAGAACAGAAGGGATCATGACAGCTCGCAGGGCATCCGGAAGTCAGATCTATGACTGCTATATGGAAATTTCCGATGCAGTCCTCACAGGAATCCGTCAGAATGAAAAACTGGATATCGACAAAATCCGAAAAGATCTGATCTATGGATTTTACAGGTGTACCACAACCTCCGAGGCGTTTGGTTTCCTGAGAGAATATATTTCCGATCTGATCGAAAACTTTGAGAAGAAAAAAGAAACAAAAGAGCAGAAACCCATCACAGAAGCCAGAAAATATATCCAGGAGCATTACCTGGAGCCTCTGAAGCTGGAAGATGTAAGTAAACACATCGGATTTAACGCTACATATTTTTCTTCGGTTTTCAAGAAGGAAACAGGGAAGAACTTTCTGGACTATGTGACAGAGCTTCGCATGAACAAGGCAAAACAGCTCCTCTGCAGTGGTGAGATGTCTGTGAATGATGTGGCAGAGGCTGTAGGCTATCAGGACCTGAAATATTTTTCCAGATTGTTCAAAAAGAATGCCGGGATCAGCCCGTCCGATTATAAGAAAATGTATCAATAGGAGGAGGCCTGTGAGAGTGCAATGAGCCGTTTTATGACATACATTCGTTTTATTAAAAAACTGAAGCAGTTTCATAAAAATCGAAATTTGGAAAATGTGCTTCGGGAGGACTGGTCGTCATGCAGAGAGCTGGAAGAATTCTGCAGGGATATCACAAGCATCACGGAGGCCGGACCGGAAATGCGTTTTCAACAGAAGCAGGCGGAGTATCTGGCACTGCAGAACCAGATCAATCCTCATTTTCTTTATAATACCCTGGAAGCCATACGTGCGGATGCCCTGATCGCAGGTGTGGATCAGATTGCAGATACCACAGAAGCGCTGGCTACCTTTTTCCGTTATACCATCACGGATGTGGAACGGCTTGTGACCTTGTCTGATGAGCTGGAAAATGTGGAAGATTATTTTACCATTCAGAAATTCCGCTTCGGTGATCGGATGAATCTGGAACTGGAACTGAACGATGAGGAGCTCTTAAGCGCCAGGATGCCAAGGCTTGTGCTGCAGCCTCTTGTGGAAAATGCGGTTGCCCATGGCCTGGAAGAAAAGACAGGAGAGGGAACCGTGAAGGTGGTAGTGGAAAGCAGCCGAAATGTTCTTTATATTTATGTAAAGGATGATGGTGTAGGTATGGATACCGAACAGATGGAGAAACTCAACGAAATCTTTTCTGCGCAGAACCGTACCAGGAAACGCTTTGGAGATGGCAGAAACCGAAAGGGTGGTATTGCACTTCCCAATGTAAACAGCCGCATTAAGCTGCTGTTTGGAGAAGATTACGGACTGCATGTGTTCAGTTCGGAAGGAATGGGAACCGAGATCCGCATGCTTCTCCCGCTGATCTACGATGACGGAGAAATCAATCTGAGGTAGCGTAAATGAAAGAAGAACTTCTTAGAATTGAAAATGGCCTTCTGCCTGTAAAAAATAAAAAGATCATTCTGGATCTGGAAATTTCCAGAGGAGAATGCGTGGGAATTTTTCCGGACAGTATCTCGGACTCGGATATGATCCTGAATTTTTTTCGCGGGACTATGGATCTGAAAACGGGAAAAACATTTATCTGTGAGGAACAGGCGGACAGTATGTCCATACACAGGGAGATTTCCAACCGGGTTGCGGTTCTGGAGAGAAAAACCAATTATTCGCCGGAACTGACAGTAGGAGATTATCTTTTTTCCCTGAAAGGAAATCTTGGGATCAGGGACCGCAGGGAAATGAAGAAAAGGTTCAAAAGCCAGGAGGCTTTGGAAATGAAGGAGCTGCTGTGTGGGGAAATTGACTGGAAGGACCGCATCCGGGATCTAAGCCCCATTGATTATGGAAGGGTATTTTTGTTCCAGTCCTGGCTGTATGATGTGGATATCCTGGTTTTCAGTTTCCTGACAGAGTATCTCCGGCCTGATGATATCGAACGTTTTATGGAATACAGCGAGCTTCTTCTCCAGAGAGGAAAGGCTGTTTATATTCAGGATCAGAGTTATGAATTTCTGTTCCGCTACGCCGGAAGGATCGATATCCTGAAAAAAGGTCTGATCTGTTACCGGCTTAGTGTGGATGAGTATGAAAAAGAAAAACTGTATACAGCAGCTTCTGGTGTATGGAAAGGCGCTGTACCGGTCACGGCAGGAAAAGGAAGGATCATTCTGGAAATGGATCATATAAAATTTCATGATCAGGAAGAGGAACCTTTTTCACTGAAGGTCAGAAGCGGAGAGATCGCGGTGATCCGTGACAACGATTACAAAACAGCCAGCAGATTGGTAAACACGCTGGCCGGCAAACAGAGATGGAGAGAAGGAGAAATCCGCATTAACGGAGAAAAAGCAACCCCCGGAATTCTGAAAAATTACCTTGGAAAAAAGATCGGCATCCAGACCTCTGTTACCAGCAGATGTAACAACAAAGAGTTCTTAAATCGCCTGCGTATTGTGTGAAAAATATAAAAATCCAAAAATCATCCCCCCTGATATGAAAAATGTCGGTTGGAAAGTGAGCATAAATTGTTTAATATATGCTCATAAACAAACCAAAACATTATCAGGAGGGATTTTTAATTCCCCTGTATGGTTATTAAGCGAGGAAAAAGGAGAGGAAGGGAGAAAATCTATGGAATATGTTCTTGAGCTGAAAAACATCTATAAGTCATTTCCAGGGGTGAAAGTTCTCGAGGATGTTACCCTTCAGGTCAGACCAGGTGAGGTACACGCCCTGATGGGTGAGAACGGTGCCGGTAAATCCACACTGATGAAGATTCTAATGGGAATTTACAAGGCAGACCAGGGAAGTATCTTTCTGGAAGGTAAAGAAACTGTCATACACGGGCCGAAGGATGCCATGAGCAAAGGAATTTCCATGATCCATCAGGAGCTGAACACAGTGCTGGATATGGAAGTGGCAGAGAATGTTTTTGTTGGAAGAGAGCTTCTCAAAAAAGGAATGGAGAAGCTGAAGATCGTGGATATTGCCAGAATGAGAGAGGAAACCCGCAGATATTTCCGGAAAATGAATATCGATATCGATCCCAGGGCAAAGATGCGTACCTTAAGTGTAGCGGAAATGCAGCTGGTAGAGATCGTAAAAGCGATCTCACTGAATTCCAGGATCATTGTTATGGACGAGCCTACATCCGCCATCACAGAGAAAGAAGCAACTGTACTTTTTGCACAGATCGAAAGACTGAAAAAACAGGGTGTTGCCATTATCTATATTTCTCATAAGATGGACGAGATCTTCCGGATCTCAGATACCATCACAGTTTTAAGAGATGGTCAGTGGATTGGAACCAAACCGGCAAAAGAGGCAGGCGTTAATGTCGTTATCGTAAACCAGAGAATCAGTGATCCGGAAGCTGCTGACTGCTATGTAGGTGCAGATGCGGCAACCACAGGTTCCAAACTGATGGAAGAGGTTATGAAGGACATCGACGGAAAAGGTAATGTAGCTCTTCTTCTTGGACCTATGGGTTCTGACGGACAGGTTGGACGTTCTGAAGGCTTTGACCAGGTACTTGCAGATTATCCGGATGTAACCGTAGCATTCCAGGATACTGCAGAGTGGCAAACAGAGCCGGCACTTACCATTGTTGAGAACTGGCTGAACGCAGGAAAAGAGATCAGCGCAGTAGTTGCACAGAATGACAGTATGGCTGTAGGTGCTGCGAAAGCCATTGCAGATGCACAGAAGACAGGTGAGATCAAAGTATATGGAATCGATGCTACATCGGAAGGACTTCAGGCAGTTCTGGATGGAAAGCTTCAGGGAACCATGGCACAGGGTACTGCTGACCAGGGAAAATTTGCAGCAGATGCATGCGCAGACCTTCTGGATGGCAAGGAAGTTGATTCCGAGACCATCGTAGATAACGTATACTACACAGCAGACAATGCTCAGGAAGCACTGGATGCCATTGCAAAATAAGTAAAACAGAGATATGCGAAATATATGAAAACGGGCGGAAGGCGGGAAGGTAAATTTCCCGCCTTCTGTTTTAACTGAGAAATTGGGAGGGTTTTAACATGAAAATTGCATTTGATGTAGATGTTCTGGCAAAACAGATGGATATCAACCGTATGGTCCACCAGGTTGCTGACTGGGGTTACAAATATATTGAACAGTCTCCGCACCCCAGGATCAATCCTTTTTACAAGCATCCGCTTTTTTCGAAGGAATGTGAAATGGAATACCGGGATGCGCTGCGTGAGACCGGCGTGGAGATTTCTTCCTTCATCTGTGTCTACCGCTGGTCCGGCCCTACAGAGGAGGAGCGTCAGTTTGCAGTTGCCAATTGGAAAAAAATGATCGAGATCGCAGTAAACATGGGAGTTCCTGTGATCAATACCGAGCTTTCCGGTGATCCGAACCAGGCAGAGATCTGCAACGGTATGTGGTTCCGTTCCATGGAAGAACTTCTTCCGATCATTGAAAAAGAAGGCCTTCGTGTGGAGATCCAGTCTCATCCCTATGATTTCTGTGAGCTGAATAATGAAACCTGCGATATGGTAAAATCCTTCCGTTCCAAAAATCTGGGTTACGTATATTCTTCCCCTCACGGATTTTTCTACGATCAGGGAAAGGGTGATGTGGAAAGCATGCTGAAATATGCAGGCGATGAACTGACCCATGTGCTTTTTGCAGATACCTTTAATCAGACTATGGACTGCCGCTACATTCTGAATCCGCCGTCACTGAACGGAAGGGGAAAAGCAGATGTGACGGTGCACCAGCATCTGGCCATGGGCGAGGGAGATGTTGATTTTGACGGTATCTTCCGTACCTTAAGAGAAATGGATTTTGCAAAGAAGCAGCTTGCACCGGATGCCCCGAAGGTGGGTGGTGACAATATCGCCTGTATATCCATGTTCGGCTTCCCCGAGAAGATGAACAAACAGGCTCCGGAGGCAAGAGAAAGGATTGAAAAAGAACTGCTGAAGTAAACTGAATATTCTTGCATAAGCTGTCGCATTAATGTGCTACAGCTTATTTTTTTGAAAAATACCGATAAAAATGTGGACAAAACCGAAAATAATGGTTAATATATACACATGCCTAAAAATCAAAAAATGAAAATTATACGAAATATATAATATAAACCCGGAACGGATAAAAAATATATAGACATATTTACAAATCGACATCGCGGATATCAATACCGGAAGAAGTGGTGAAATAACGGGAGGAAGAGAATATGCTGAAATTTTTTAAAGGAAAAGATAAAGGAAATTTAATCTATGCACCCTGCAAGGGTAGAGTGGTTCCCCTTGCGGAGGTTCCGGACCCTGTCTTTGCGGACAAGGTACTGGGTGACGGTTTTGCAGTGATCCCGGCAGATGGCAGGATATATGCTCCGGCAGACGGTGAGGTGGCAATGGTATTTGATACGCTTCATGCAGTTACGCTGACAAGCACTCAGGGCGCAGAAATACTGATACATATCGGACTGGATACAGTCACACTTAAGGGCGAACCTTTTAAAGCGCACGTTGCAGCAGGTGACAAGGTTAAAAAGGGTGATCTTCTGATAGAGGCTGATCTGGACAAAATTGAGAAAGCCGGTTTAAACACGATTATCCCGGTTCTGATCTGCAACACAGATGATTACGGAAAGATAAGCCTCCAGAAGGAGGGGGATGTTTCGGCGGATGAAGCCGTCCTCAAGCTTTCATGATCATCTTCATGCAGCTGACAGGCTTATAGCAGCCCGGAGATAGTAGCAATTTTCGGGGTGTTATAACCGGAGTGATCCGGTCAAATATATTTATTTTAAGGGAGGGGAAATATATGAAATTTCTTCAAAAACTGGGAAAAGCGTTAATGCTTCCGGTGGCAGTACTGCCAATCTGTGGTATCCTCATGGGTATCGGATACTGGTTATGTCCGGCAACCATGCAGGGTGGAGACATTCATGGCGCAGCCAATCTGATCGGTCTGTTTCTGGTTAAGGCAGGCGGAGCTCTGATCGAGAACATGGCAATCCTTTTTGCTATCGGTGTTGGTGTCGGTATGTCAGAAAAGAATGACGGAACCGGCGGAATTGCTGCACTTGCATCCTGGCTGATGCTCACAACACTTCTTTCTACAGGATTTGTTACAACCATCATTCCATCAATCGCTGACAGTGCAACAAAAACTCTTGCGTTTGACAAAATTGCGAATCCTTTTATTGGAATCCTTGCCGGTATCATCGGATCTACATGCTATAACAAATTCAAGAGCACCAAGCTTCCTGACTGGCTGTCATTCTTCAGCGGCAAGCGCTGCGTAGCGATCATTGCAGGAGTAGTTTCCATTATCGTATCTGTTGTATTACTGTTTGTATGGCCATTACTTTTCAGTGCACTTGTAGCATTAGGAAAAGCAGTTGCAGGTATGGATATTGTTGGTGCAGGTATCTATGCATTCCTGAACCGTCTGCTGATCCCTACCGGATTACATCACGCACTGAACAATGTATTCTGGTTTGACACCATCGGACTTGGTGATCTTCAGCACTTCTGGGCAGGTGAAACCTCTGCAGATGTATCCTGGAGCCTTGGAATGTACATGTCCGGATTCTTCCCATGTATGATGTTTGGTATTCCTGGTGCAGCACTTGCAATGGTTAAATGTGCGAAACCTGCAAAGAAAAAAGTTGCCATCGGTCTTGTTGCTTCCGCAGCGATCTGTGCATTTATCTGTGGTGTAACTGAGCCGTTCGAGTTTGGATTTATGTTCCTTGCTCCTGGCCTCTATGTGATCTATGCATTACTTTACGGTATCTTTACCATGATCACAGTTGCTCTTGGATTCCGTGCAGGCTTCAGCTTCTCTGCTGGTGCGATGGATTTACTTTTCTCATCCTCACTTCCGGCAGCACAGAAGACATGGCTCATCCTTCCTCTTGGAATCGCAGCATTCATCGTATTCTATGTTGTATTCCTTTTTGCCATCAAGAAATTTGATCTGAAGACTCCGGGAAGAGAAGACGATGACGATCTTGAGGCAGAGAAGAATATCGAGCTTGCAAATGATGACTATACTGCTATTGCTGCGAAGATCCTCGAAGGCTGTGGCGGAAAAGAGAACATCACAAGCATCGATAACTGCATCACAAGACTGAGACTTGAGGTTAAGGATATTACAGCTGTAAATGATAAGGTGATCAAATCTGCAGGTGTTGCAGGCGTGATCAAACCTGGAAAAACTTCTGTACAGGTTATCATCGGAACCAAGGTTCAGTTTGTTGCAGATGCATTTTCTGCGCTTTGTAAATAATGGCTTTTTTGGAGTTAGGTATTTGTTAAAATAATTATGGGGGCAGCAGAACTGTGAAAACGGTTCTGCTGCTGTTTTTTTGTATACCTTATATTGACCGATACTTTCAAAAAGCGTACAATGTTACTTCGATAAAAAGCAACCGGTCAGTGCGTTTACAATTGCAATATTTCTACAGGGGGAATGAAGTTAATGAAATCCTGCATATTTCACAAAAAATATCTTTTAGCCGGCATATATATTATTTTTGTTCTGTTTACCTGCTGTAATTCCCGATTTTATCATACACCGCTGGCAAAAATATGTTCCGTAACAGAAAAACAGACTCTGAGCAGAGAAGGAACCAGGGGCTCAAAAGAATATTACTATACTCAGAATATTACGGCACGGATATTAAACGGTCCGCATAAAGGGGAAAAAATAACGGTCTCTAATGAATATACATCTTCTCAGGTTCAGACCAAGAAATATCATAAAGGAGACACCGTTCTTTTAAGCGGTTCAAAGGAAAGCCCTGGAAAAACGATACGTTCTGTAAAAAGGGATGGGTATCTGGCATTACTGGCAGGAGGATTATTTTTTCTTCTGATCTGCATTACAGGAAAGCAGGGATTTTACACGATCATATCACTGATACTGAATACAGTCATATTTGCGTATGGATTTCAGGCTTTTACAGAAGGGAAAAATATTTTAAATATCTGTAATGTCATCGCAGTTCTTTTTTCACTGACTACATTGATCTGCTTAAATGGAATTCACAGAAAAACATTTTCCTCAGTTCTTTCAACACTGTGTGTTCTGTTTCTGATCATGGCATTGTTTGAATTTTCTATTTATATGTACGGAGATCTGGATTATTCCAATCTGGAATACCTTGGAAGTACAGGCAATTCAGCAGATATATTCTGGGCAGATATTATGCTGACAGGACTTGGTGCAATTATGGATGTGACGGTGACGATCAGCGCAGCAGTAGGAGAGATCGTGCGGAAAAATCCATCGGTTTCTCTGAGAAGACTGATACATTCCGGTCGTGAAATCGGATATGATATTATGGGAACCATGATAAATGTACTGCTGTTTGTTCTGGCAAGCGGCATGATTCCCATGTTCATACTTAAGATGAATAATGATATAAGCTTTATAACGATCGTGAGATACCACATTCCATATGATATCTGTCGTTTTCTGATAGAAAGTATTGGAATTGTACTGGCAATACCGGTATCTGTTTTTATTGCTTCAGTGATTATGAAAATACCATCATGGAAAAGGAGTGGCAGAAAATGATCATTTTTCTTACATTGGTCTTGATTATGTTGATGATCCTGATCGGTGGTGAACGTGGAGCCATGTCAATTATGACACTGGCAGGGAATATTGTAATTTTGTTTTTTTCAATTATGCTGATGTCTGCCGGTTTTCCTGTACTGCTCCTGATATTGGTGGCAGGTGCATGTGTCTGTTATATTTCTCTGTTTTATCAGAACGGAAATAATCCAAAGACGCGGGCGGCTTTTCTGGCTACACTGCTGGTAATGTTACTTTTGTTTGTTCCGATTTATATTATCACATGGAGATCAGGAAGCTACGGATTAAATGAGATCCAGATTTCAGAAGATGATTTTATGTATTATTACAGTACGGATCTTCATATCAACATGCTTCATGTAGGAATATTTGTAACTGTTTTCAGTACTCTTGGAGCTGTTATCGATACGGCATTATCCGTAACCTCCTCTGTATATGAAGTCTGGACCCATAAAAACAGTCTGACAGCGAAGGAGCTTACAGATTCCGGCTATCAGGTCGGAAAAGAAATCATAGGTACAACAGTAAATACACTGCTGTTTGCTTATCTTGGGGGAACTATTCTGTTATTTTCATACATTCAGACACAGCAATATACCCTGGAAATTATTCTTAATTCCCAGTTCCTATTCCAGGATGTTGCAGTCATGCTATCTGGTGCGGTAGCCTGCCTTATTACCGTCCCGGTATCGATCGGATGTATTATTCGACAGATTCACCGTACTGATTCGGAAGAAAAATCTGAAGTTATATAATAGCGTTAAAAAACAGTCAGATCTGTCGTAAATGTCGTAAATTTGTGGTCAAAAAATGATAAGAAATGGAGAGTGCTAATAATATGAATGCAGGCTACGAAGTGACTGCGTTCATGAGCAAGCAGCGAAGCGGATTGCGAATGTCCACTGTTATGACGTATACAAAGGTAAATGGATACCTGATTCCGAATCTCACTTATAAATCCGGTGAGCAGATGGAGCAACTTGGCAAATATGGATTCTTACGCAGAGATTATCTGAAGAACCATCGAAATTCAACCTATCAGGTGATGCTTTTACAGGATACAATTGGGGAACGCCTTCTGGAAGTAGACAAGGCAGCCAGAGAACGGGAAGAAATTATTCTGAAACAGCTAGAGAAAAAAGAGCCTTTGCCGGATAAAGAGAAAGATCAGATTGCCTGGGTAAGAGCTGCTAATCAGCACAGAGCGATTGCGGAAGAGATTATTCTCAAGGAATTGATTTATGTTTAAATGAATGTGATGAGGTCGTGGAATGCGACCTCATTATTGTATGAAAAATAGCAGTGGGCAGAATGAGAAAAATAGGGTAAAATGGGAATATGGATTTTGGGAACTCATAAGAAATGATTGTGCGGTAAAGTAACTTGAAATGCCAGTTTGGCATTTCAAGTTATAGAGGAGATGGAATGGCGGATCAGAAAGTAAGAGAAATGGAACCAGTGGAAACACAAATAGTTGAAATCATGCCACCGGACGTTGAAAATCTGATTTATGTAGTAAGAAACAAACAAGTCATGGTGGATAGTGATCTGGCAATGCTTTATCAAGTAGAAACAAAAGCTTTAAATCGTGCAGTAAAAAGAAATATAAAACGATTTCCAGAAGATTTTTGTTTTCAGCTTACAACAGAAGAAGCAGAATCTTTGAAGTGCCAATCTGGCACCTCAAAAATACAAGAGTCAGGAAAAAAGGATGGACGAGGTGGCAGACGTACGCTACCGTATGTATTTACAGAGCAGGGAATATCAATGCTAGCCAGTGTATTACATAGTGAGGTGGCAATTAATGTAAGCATAGGTATTATGCGGGCATTCGTAGAAATGAGACGGTTTATAGCCAACAATGCACTTTTGTTTGAAAGGATTAGTAACGTTGAGTTAAAACAACTTGAATATCAGAAAAAGACAGATGAAAAGCTGGAGCAAATTTTTGAGTACATATTAGATCATGAGGAGTCTAATCAAAAGATATTTTTTGATGGTCAGATATATGATGCGTTCAGTTTACTAATAGGACTGATTCAGAAGGCAGAAACGGAAATTGTTCTGGTAGATGGATATGTGGATGTAGGAACATTAAATATTTTGTCAAAGAAGAAAGAAAATGTGGCGGTGACAGTTTATACACAGCAACGGACAAAATTATCTCAAACAGATGTAGATAACTTTAATGCACAGTATCCTAAACTGGATGTGAAGTACACAAGAGCATTTCATGATCGTTTTTTAATTCTTGATAAAACGAAAGCATATCATGTGGGTGCGTCTTTGAAGGATGCAGGTAAAAAATGTTTTGGAATTAATCTGATTGAAGATGCAGGTATTGTAAGAGATATTTTACAGAGATTGGAATTGGAAACAGAAGAATAGAAAAGTAAGTTATGCAGAAAGGCGTGAGTCATAAGAATATGGCTTGCGTCTTTTTCTGTCTGGATTCTTTCGAGGTCTGGCAGTTATTTTTTTGCACAAGAAAAGGAGCTACGCACTAATACTTAGTGCGACAGCCCCTTATTTTACCAGAACAATTTGGCGTTCGCGTTTGTGACGGTTTTTTCTATATTCTGTAGGAGAAATTCCGTGGTATTCTTTAAATATTTTTGAAAAATAAGAAGGCGAACTGAATCCACAGATCTGACTGATATAGTCCACGGACCAGTCAGAAGTAAAAAGAAATTCTTCACTCTGGGTGATGCGAAAATCCAGTATATATTTTTTCAATGGAACACCCATCTGCTTTGAAAAGATTTCTGAGAGATAGGATCGATTCAGATTCAGTTTGTCTGCAATATACTGAACTGTCAGGCCTCGTCCGTAGAAATCTTCTACAATAGAAATTGCTTGCTGTACATGACTTTCTGAATTCTGACGACTTTTTCTTTCGGGAAGCTCTTTGGAGTTCTCGATAAAAGTACCAACTTTTGAAAGAAGAAGGAGAAGAATGCCATTGGTATACAGATCATTTTTTGTACTATCATTTTTTATGGAAATCAGAATCTCAAGGAGATCCTTGATTTCCTCAAAGACTTCTGTAGAAAGTCCTTTTGTGAGGGACGGATAACCGAATCCAAGACGATGCATGAAGTATGGAGCGAGTTTGCCATTGAAGCCAACCCACGAATAAGTCCATGGATTCTCCTTATCGGCCTGATAGAAGACCATCTGATCCGGTTCAATCAAAAAAATCTGTTTTTCTTCAATAAGATATTCTGTTTTATTAACAACAAGATGTCCCTTCCCGGAAAGAACAAAATGCATGAGATAATAGGGTCTTGTTCCAGGTCCGTAGGAATGAAGCGGCAGACATTCTGAATGACCGCAGAAACGAAGTTTTATATCATTCCAGCTGGTGTCTCTGTACAGATTCAATTTTTCTAATTCCATAGGATCTCCTTTCGGTAGTTTGTATATTTATATTCGATAGATACAAAATTCTTGCTTTTATTAAACTACAATTTCCGACAAAATTTATAAGTTATCCAACAAAAGTGACTAACATGGTAATAAGATTATAGTATATGATATCAATGTAGACAAGAGAAAGAAAAGACAAAAATAATCTAAAAATTCAGACAGGAAACGAATCGATTCAAATTCACAGAAAAGTAAAAAGCTATAGTTATTAGAAGAAAGAAGTCAGTTTGTAAAAGGTGACCTGTATTTTGTGCACCCTAAAATAAAATGGAAAGGTAAGGAAAGAGATATGTTAGAATTTGCAAAAACACCACCAAAAGGATGGAACAGCTGGGATGTATATGGAGCGTCTGTTACAGAAGAAGAAGTAAAAAGAAATGCAGATATTATGGCAGAAAAGCTTAAGAAATATGGATGGAACTATGTGGTTGTAGATATTCAGTGGTACGAGCCAGGAGCTGAGTCAGCAGCATATCGCAAGTTTGCGGATTTGAAGATAGATGAATATAGTCGTGTGCTTCCGGCTGAAAATCGTTTTCCAAGTTCAGCAGATGGAGTTGGGTTTGCACCACTTGCTGAATATGTACACCAATTAGGGTTGAAATTCGGTATTCACATTTTAAGGGGAATACCAAGACAGGCTGTTCATGGAAGAATGCATATCAAAGGAACGGATAAGACAGCAGATCAGATTGCAATAAACAGTATCTGTCCATGGAATTCAGATATGTATGGAGTGGATATGTCAATTCCAGAAGGACAGTTATATTATGATTCGCTTATGGAATTGTATGCTTCTTGGGGAGTTGATTTCATTAAAGTTGATGATATCGCATATTCAACGATTTACAGAGATTCACATAGAAAGGAAATTGAAGGGATTCGAAAGGCTATCGACAAAACGGGACGGGACATTGTACTTTCCCTTTCGCCGGGACCGGCAAGACTGCAGGATGGAAGTTTTCTTCAAAAAACTGCAAATATGTGGAGATTGACAGATGATTTCTGGGATGAGTGGGAATTGCTGTATGATATGTTTGACCGCTGTAATTATTGGTCACCATTTATTCGTAAAGGAAACTGGCCTGATTGTGACATGCTTCCATTGGGGCATATTGGAATCCGCTCAGGTGAACGTGGAAAGGCAGACCGTATGACCTGCTTTACAAAGCCAGAACAAAAGACAATGATCACATTGTGGTCTATCTTTCAGTCACCACTGATGTATGGCGGAGAACTAGCTGATTTGGATGAGTGGACGCTCTCATTGTTAACAAATACAGAGGTAAACGAGATGCATCGTACACTGGATGGACAGAGACAAGAGTACAGAGACGATGAATGGATTGTCTGGTCAGGAGAAAACGAAGAGAATACATATATTGCAATATTTAATGTATCGGATAAAAAGAAAGAAATTCCTGATAAATTAGCAGAAATATATATCAAAGAGGATGCAAAAGAAATCTGGTCCGGCAAAAAAGCAACTGAAGCAGCAGAAGAAGTAGATAGTCATGGTTGTGTGTTGTATCAGATGAAAAGAATGTGATGAATGTCGGATAGGAGGAATGAAGTGATGGATACAATAGGAAAGAAACTTGCCCTAAAAGAAAAGATGGCTTATGGCTGCGGTGATGCGGCAAGCAATATTATCTGGGCATCTATGGGAACATTCCTGATGTTCTATTATACAGACAGATTGCAAGTCTCCTTGTTACAGCAGGAACACTCCCATTGGTAAACTTTATGACAGAGTATGTGGGGGAAAAGAAAGCGTGGAGTATCGTATATGGAATATTTGGAGTTATTGCAGCAATTCTGTTCTTTTTATGTTTTGCAGGGTGTAAAGAGAGAATTCATGAAAATGAAGAAGAGAAGACAGAAAAGATTCGTGTTATTGACGGAGTAAAAGCAGTGCTGAAAAATAAATACTGGCATATGCTGATGGTGATATCTATTTGTATTAATATATTCTTCCAAGCTATTAGTGCGGTAAATACATATTATAGTAAAGCGGTTCTTCATAATAGCAGTATGATTAGTGTATTGAATACGGCTTATATAGTTCCTGCAATTGTAACCTTTTTCTTTGTACATCTGGTTGTGAAGAAGTATGGAAAAGGAAAAACTACGATGTTTGGCTGGATTATTATCTGTGTCAGCTATGTGATATTGTTACCATTTACAGAAAATACAACGGTACTGATTATTACAGCTGCTATGAGGGGAATAGGATATTGCTTCTTGCTTGCAGTGTCTTCTGCGATGGTAAGTGATGCAGTTGAATATGGGGAATGGAAAACGAAAATTCGTGTTGAAGGTCTGACATTTAGTATGCAGGGATTTGTAGGAACAATCGCAGCAGGTATTGTTACGGCGGTCATTGGATGGGTACTCAATTTCAGCAAATATGATGGAACACTGTCATTTGCAGATACACAGGCAGGATCCGCAGTACTTGCAATTAAACTGCTGTTTATTGCGGTTCCGTTTGTTGTTGGAGTACTGAATATTATATTGTTAAGATTTTACAAACTTGATAAAATGTATCCGCAGATTATTGAGGATTTAAATAAGCGGAATGGAAAATAAGTGGGGAATGCATATGAAGACAAGCATATCAGAAAAAATAGCTTATGGTATGGGAGATGTTGCATGTAATGTAGTATATGCACTTACATCGAGAGTATGAAACTTTTTCTGTAAAATAATGTTTATAAGGTTCTTCTATGATACA
>ERZ827156.1302-NODE-1302-length-30233-cov-4.372921_pt1 | contig 30233 bp, 20 predicted proteins | sample MGYA00519919_ERZ827156 | MGnify/ENA primary metagenome ERZ827156 (study PRJEB31778, sample SAMEA3449269) | human gut metagenome | biome: human gut; feature: human-associated habitat; material: faeces | place: United Kingdom | collected 2010/2012 ...
CTCAAGTGCTGTCTTTACGACGCCCGGGCCGCTGACTCCGACGTTGATCACTGCATCAGCCTCTGTCACACCGTGGAAAGCTCCTGCCATAAACGGGTTGTCATCCGGTGCGTTGCAGAATACAACCAGCTTCATACAATCCACAGAATCACGGTCTTTTGAGCGCTCTGCAACCTCCAACAAAATCTCTCCCATCAGACGCACCGCATCCATATTGATACCGGTCTTTGTGAACGCAAGGTTTACGGAACTGCAGACACGGTTCGTCCGGCAAAGTGCTATCGGGATAGAACGGATCAGCATCTCATCTGCTTTTGTCATGCCTTTTGATACCAGTGCGGAATAACCGCCGATCAGATCTGCACCGATTGCTTCTGCAGCACGGTCCATTGTATCTGCGATCGTTGCAAAATCTTCCGGTGTCTTGCAGGCTGCACCACCGATCAGTGCAATCGGAGTAACGGAAATACGTTTGTTGACAATTGGGATACCGTATTCAGCTTCGATCTCCCCTGCAACTTTTGCAAGATCTTTGGCAACTGATGTGATACGGTTATAAATGTTCTCATTTAATTTTTTCAAATCGGAATCAATGCATGAAAGCAGGCTGATACCGATCGTAATGGTGCGGACATCAAGGTTTTCATGTTCCACCATGTTGTTGGTCTCTTTTACTTCAAATATATTAATCATTGCCGCTTTCCTCTCTAAATACGATGCATTTTTTCAAAAATCTCAGCTTTCTGGCACTTGATGGATACACCGATCTGTGCACCGATCTCATCGAGATCTTTCTGACAATCCACAAATGATCTGGTTGATTTATTCATGTCAACGATCATCATCATATTGAAATATCCGGAAACGATTGTCTGTGAAATATCAAGTACATTGACGCCATTTTCGGAAAGATAAGTACATACTTTTGCAATGATACCAACCGTATCTTTACCCACTACTGTAATAATTGTCTTGTCTGCTGTGTTCTCCATCTCTGCTCTCCTCACTTTTCTGCTTTACTAAATCAGCGCAAATCTATTATCAATCATCATATCATACATGTTTTATAATTTCCACTGTTAAATAGATGCACATTTATAACTTTTTCTACTAAGCTTCATAAGCGGCCACACTCTGCAAAAAAATATTGTCATATATAATAGAATACGTGTTTCGCGAACATTCTATTATCATAAACTAAAAAATGATTCTCTCCGACGGCGCGTCCCGCTTTGCCACATACATTGGGAAATCATCGCCTTTATATGGATTTTCTCCCATCGTCACCTCTAACCGGACAGTCTCATATGCAAGTTCTGCATAATTATTTTCCTTACTGAGATGCCCTAAAATAACCGTATTGAAATGGTCATGGAGCACTTCTCCCAAAAGCTGACCGGACAGTTCGTTAGAGAGATGTCCTTTTTTCCCAAGAATTCTCTGTTTTAACGGATACGGATAACTTCCAACCTGCAGCATATGTACATCATGATTTGCTTCCAGTAAAAGCACATCCAGATTTTTTATTTTATCAATCATGTTTTCATCATATGTGCCAAGATCCGTCACTACCGCCGCCGTTTTCTCCTCATTTTTTATCTTATAGGCCACCGGATCTGCCGCATCATGTGAGATTGAAATCGGTTCAATCAAAAGATCCCCGATTTCAAAAGGCTGATCCGGCGTGATCGCATGAAATAAAGATTCCTCTATTTTGCCGACTGACTTTGTATTTAAAATAGCATCTATCGTACCCTGCGTGGCATAAATCGGAAGTCCGTAACGCCTGGCGATCACGCCAAGTCCAGAAATATGATCGATGTGTTCATGAGTTACAAGAACCCCCTGCATCTCTTCTGTTTTCAAATCGATCGAATTGAGTCCGTTTTCAATTCGTTTTCCACTGATCCCCGCATCGATGAGTACATGATTTTCATCTGATCCCACACAGATACAGTTTCCACTGCTGCCGCTTGCTATGCTGCATAATTCCATTTTTTTAATTCTCTTTCCATCTAAGTTCGATTGTATCTCCGGTCTTTAAGACTGCAGAATACGATGCATTCTCACCATTTAAATTGGTAATGATTGCTCTGCCATTTGAGGCAGTAAGATCAAATTCGTAGAAATCAAAAATATCTACAAATATATACTGTGGTTTTCCGGTAAGTTTTACCGGCTGGCCGTTGATGTATACCAGAACCATGCTGCCGTCTTCCTCTGCAGCTGGCGAACTGTTTTCTTCTGCTGTAACTTTTTTCACTGCTTCAGCCATGCCGTCAGCATTCTCCTCTGTTACATCTGTTACATCTGTTTCATCCATGCCTGCTGCATTCTCTCCTGCAACAGATCCATTAACGCCTGCTGTACTGTCTGTAATCGTTTTGCTCTCCTCTACCGTAGCGGCATCATCTGTAACTGCAGAATCCTTTTCTTTTGCGCCCGCATTGCCGGCATCGTCTGTATCCTCCGCAGTCACAGCATTGTGTACTTCAGGATTCTGAACTTCTGCGCCATCTGCCTCTGCGCTCATTTCCGTGTCCACAATATCCGGTATCTCTTCTTCCTTATATTCCCCGACAGTCGGTGTTTGAACTTCTTCCTGCTCTACCGGCTGAAAGGACGGTTTGCCATAGGAACGCACTGTCCACTCGATTGTAAAGTTTTCATAGATCAGTGAGTCGAGCGTTGCACGACGGTTGTTTACCAGAATCACATGCTCCACATTCACTTCCACATCCATAAATTCTGCAAGCTGGCCTACTGTGTAAAAGCTTCTTGTTTCTACCTGGTCTCCCTCCTGGATCTGGTAGGAAGGAAACTCTAATTTACCGTTGACCTCTAAGAATTTCGGGCATCTTATAATATTTCCATTAACCACAAAGGCTACGGAATCTGTCGTATATTCCTCTAACTGATCTAATGTGCAGGTTGCCGGCTTGCCAGCCGTAGATGGCTCAATGATAATCTCACAATTCGGCTCTAATGCCGCATTGAGATTTGTTGGTCTGTCATTCATATAAACTGCTGCTGACTCTCCCTGCTCTCCACGAATGATACGTTTTGCTCCATTTACAAAAAATGTAAGTTCCGGTCCACGTTTCGGGAAAAGATCCTCATTCGGAAAACCTGCCTGCAATGCGGCATCCACGATCGTTAATCCATCATTATCATATAATTTGAGGCGCTCTCCATTGAAACGCACCATAATAAATCCGTTTCTCTGTTCATAATAATTCAGACAGATTCCAATCGGTGTAACAAGCAATGGATCCTTCTTGATATCCTGCTGTTCAAATACCACTTCCTGCAGTACTTCTTCACCACGCAGTGCCACTCGTACGTCCGGAAGATCTAATTTCTCTGCAAGCATTTTCGTATAACCATGGATCTTACCGCCACCGCCAACGATAAATGCTGCGCTGACAGTCTGGTCGCCATTCAATTCTTTGATTTTCGCAGCTACTGCCGTTGTCATCTCATCCACCACCGGCGCAGTCAGCTCCCACACTTCTTTTGCCGGAATCTTATGCTCGATCAGCATGATATCTTTATAAGTGATCTCCTCTTCTGTTGTACTCTGCAGCTTGATATATTCAGCCGTTTTAAAATCAACCAGATAATTCTGCACGATCAGTTCCGTTAATTCATCTCCGGCAAGAGGGATCATACCATAGGCAATGATGCTTCCGTCTTTGGTGATGGAAATATCGGATGTTCCCGCTCCGATATCGACTAAAGCGATATTCAGCAGACGATAACTTTCCGGAATTGCGACGTTGATCGCCGCAATAGGCTCCAATGTCAGATTCGCCACTTCAAGCCCGGCCTGATTTACGGCTGCATAAAGTCCATCCACAACATCCTCCGGTAAAAACGTTACGATGATATCTTCACCAATACGGTCTGCCTTGTGGGATTCAATATTAGAAAACGGTTCATCATTCAAGAAATATTTGACTACAGAATAACCAACACAGTAAAACTTATAGTTGGTATCATTCATTTCCTGTAAAATTTTCTGCGCTTTCTCAATTCCAAGCAGATCCAGTGTATGAATGTCTTCCCCGGTAACTACGCTCTCCTCCGGATAATCGTAACTGATACTCGTTGTAACTGTCTTAAGCACACGGCCTGCGGCAGCGATACATACCTCCGTCAGCGTTTTTCCGATCTGTTTTTCCAGCTGTTCTTTTACTTTTCTTATCGTCCCTGATACACGCCCGATATCGTGGATCTGTCCATCTAACATTGCTCTCGTATCATGCTGCATGATATACTGAGCAGTAACGATAAACTGATCTTCGGTACGGTAACCTACCGTTCCTACCACATTTCTCGTTCCAATATCAAGTCCGAACACCAATGGCTGTTCCATGTCTTTTCCGTCGCTCATCTGCAGTATCTCCTACTCATTTTCCATATTTGTGATTGCCAAATCAATCTGCCTTATGGCATCCTCCACCGTTCCATTATTATCGATCACCACTTTACAGTGTTTCCGGTAAACCGCTTCCTGTAACTGACTGTCAAAAATCTGCTGTACTTTCTCCGGGGAATATCCGCGCGATCTCATAAGGCGTTCTTTTCTTATATCCTCTCTGGTATAAATATACCAAAGTTCGTCACAAATTTCATCATAATGTTCTTCAATCAGCAATGCTGCCTCTAAAACCAGGATTTTCAGCACTCCATTTTCCCGCTCTGTATCCGCAACAGTTCTGATATATTTTTTGACTGCCGGATGTACGATTCCGTTTAATGCATCCCGTTTTTTTTCATCTGAAAAGATGACTGTTGCTAACTTTTTCCGGTCAAACGAACCATCTTCATTCCAGATATCCTCATCCGAAAACATGTCTTTTAATTTCTGATAACATTCTGTCCCGGGCAGCATCAGCTCATGCGCGATTTCATCCGCCAACATGACTTTTACACCATCTTTTGTTTCAAGATAATGAAGTATTTCTGATTTTCCCGCACCGACGCCGCCGGTAATTCCGATAAATTTCATCCGTTCCATGCTCCCCGCATCCATTTTTTCTCTCGTACCATCCGGACATATGCAGTCCAACGCATCATCCCTCATAAATGATGACAGATCTTTATTTTGCCTCATACCAGTTTTTGCCGACATGTGCATCAATTTCAAGTGTGACCGCAAGATCTGCCGCTCCATGCATCTCTTCCTCGAGAATCTTTCGAACCGCATCCTCTTCTTCGATCGCCGTCTCCACTAAAAGCTCATCATGCACGGTTAAGATCAGGCGTGACTTTAGATTTTCTTTTAACAGTCTGTCATGCACGCGTATCATTGCGATCTTGATGATATCTGCCGCAGTTCCCTGAATCGGTGAGTTCATGGCAACACGTTCTCCAAAGGAACGCTGCATAAAATTGCTGCTTGAAAGTTCCGGTACCGGACGTCTTCTTCCAAACATCGTCGTTACATAGCCTTTTTCTTTTGCCTCTGCCACAAGCCCATCTAAAAACGTCTTGATCTTTGGATAAGTTTCAAAGTACCGTTCAATATACTCTGCAGCTTCTTTTTTGCTGATGCTTAAATCCTGACTCAGTCCAAACGAACTGATTCCATATACAATCCCGAAATTGACTGCCTTGGCATTGCGTCGCTGCAGGTCTGTCACTTCATCAAATGGAATGTGAAATACCTGGGACGCCGTGATCCTGTGGATATCCTGTGCTTCCCGGTATGCCTCGATCAGCTTTTCATCCCCGGACATATGTGCTAAAACACGAAGCTCAATCTGGGAATAATCGGCATCCATAAACTCAAATCCCTCTTTTGGCACAAATGCCTTGCGGATCAGTCTGCCAAGTTCGATCCTCATCGGAATATTCTGCAAATTCGGTTCCGTGCTGCTCAATCTTCCGGTAGCTGTGATCGTCTGATTAAAACTGGTGTGGATCCTGCCATCTTTAGCGATATAGTTTACCAATCCGTCCGCATAAGTGGACTTTAACTTGGTAAGCTGACGATACTCTAAAATATCAGAAACGATCGGATATTCCGGTGCAAGGCGGTCTAACACATCCGCCGCCGTGGAATAACCGGTCTTTGTTTTCTTTCCATACGGCATGGACAATTTTTCAAATAAGATCACTCCGAGCTGTTTTGGAGAATTGATATTAAACTCTTCTCCCGCTTCCTCATAGATCTGCTTTTCCAGTTCAGCGATACGCACTGCAAGTTTGTCCCCATACTCCGTGAGTGCCTCCCTGCACGCAATGATACCCTCATTTTCCATATCGGCAAGAGTAAATACGAGCGGCATCTCGATTTCCGTAAACAGATGATCCATGCCCTCTTCCTTTAAGTCTGTCTCCAGCGTCTTTTTCGATGCCTGTGCCACATATGCCATATAGCATACATAATTTAAAAATGCTTCCGGTGCATCTTTCATTGCCTGCTCTATGGTCAGTTTTCCAAGAAGATCCGTCTTAGACGGTATCATCTGTCCCATATAGTCTTTTGCAATATCTTCATATGGATACTCATTTTTCAGCGGATTCAAAAGATATGCTGCAAGTACACCGTCAAAAAGATTTGACAAACCGATATTGCCATTTGTCTGCCGTTCCAGCAAACCAAGTGCTGCAAGCTGCGGCTTTAAATCAAGTGTCGCATAGGATGAAGCTTCACTCGTGGTAAGCATGGACATGATCTGCTTTGCCGGAAGATTTTCTCCTGCTTTTATAAAAAAGGTTTCTTCCTCACCAATTGAAACGGCAGCACCAATGCAACACTCCACTGCATCATTTTCTGCGCTTTCAACGATGCCGGACGGCTCACTGTCTGCCCCCGGCATATCTCCTGCCGCAAACAGATTCATCTGCCCGTCTGCTTCCTCGTGGCTATCCTTCTTTTTATCTCCGAAAACAATATAAAAACCACAGTCTTTTCCGCGCAGCTTCGCAAATACTTTCTCTGCTTCCTTTCGGTCTTCCACAAATTTAAAATGTTCTGCCGCCTGATTTTTCGGAGTATCTACCTCAAACCGGTTTAAAAGATTTTTAAATTCCAAACGTTTGCAGAGAAGGTATGCCTCCTCCGTATACAGTCCAGAAATTCCATTTAGCTTTGCTCCTGCAAGATCATAATCAATATCCGCATGGATCTCGATCGTCGCAAGTGTCTTACTCATCTGTGCTAAGTCATAATACTCTTTTAAATTTTTGCTCGCACGCGGTGGCTTTAATTCGTCCACATGCGCATAGGCATTTTCAACACTTCCATACTGCGCAATGATCGCTGTTGCCGTCTTTTCACCAATTCCAGGCACCCCAGGAATATTGTCTGCCGTATCGCCCATCAGCGCCTTGACATCAATAAACTCTATCGGCGTAACCTGATATTTTTCTTTCACTTCTGCAGCATTATAATCCTCGATCTCCGTACCGGTGCGTTTTGTCTTTGGAATACGGATCTTAATATGGTCCGTTGCAAGCTGTAAGAGGTCACGGTCACCGGACACCACAGAGACCGTCAGGCCCTTTTGTTCGCTCTGTTTTGCGATAGTTCCAAGCAGATCATCTGCCTCATAACCGCCTTTTTCAATCGTGGTAACTCCCATCGCTTTTAACATCTCTTTCATGAGCGGAACCTGTTCCCGCAGTTCCTGTGCCATCGGTTTTCTCGTGCCTTTGTATTCTGCGAACATTTTGTGGCGGAAAGTCGGTTCTGACACATCAAATGCAACCGTAAGATAATCCGGCTGCTCTTCCTCTAAAATCTTGAACATAATGTTTAAAAACCCATAGACCGCATTCGTGTGTAATCCTTCCGAATTTGTCAAATCCGGGATTCCGAAAAATGCCCTGTTCAAAATACTGTGCCCATCAATCAATACCAGCTTTTCGCCCATTATTCTCTCCATTCTTTGTCTGTTAGATTGCTCTTGTGTAGCGTTTCAGCCACTCATTTTCTTCCGCCGTCATATACGGAGAAATGGTATCATATACCATCTTATGATAATCATTTAACATTTTCTTCTCACGCGCACTCATCAGATCCGGATCAATGGCATCCAGATCGATTGGTGCATAGGTGATATTCTCAAATTCCATGAACTGTCCATATTCGTTTTTTTCTGCCTTACGGCATACCAGTTCATTTTCGGTACGGATTCCGTATTTACCCTCTAAGTATACACCCGGTTCATCTGTCGTAATCATGCCCTCTTCTAAGACACCATTGTCATGACGCTCCGGCACCACTCTCCAGCGGAAACCATTCGGTCCCTCGTGTACATTTAACACATATCCTACTCCGTGTCCGGTACCGCATTTATAGTCAATGCCCATCTCCCAGAGTGGACCACGTGATAAAATATCCAGATTTAACCCGGTACATCCATATAAGAATTTCGCATGTGCAAGGTTCATATTAGATCTGCAGACAGTTGTAAAGTGAAGACGCATCTCATCTGTAATCGGTCCAAGTGCCATCGTTCTTGTAATATCCGTGGTTCCCTCAAAATAATGTCCGCCGGAATCCACAAGTAAAAATCCCTCCGGTTTTAACTCAGCGTCTGACTCCGGTGTTGCAGCATAATGCATCATTGCGGCATTTGCTCCATATGCACAGATCGTGTTAAAGCTTAACTCAATAAAGTTATCCTGCTCTCTTCTTCTCGCCTCAAGATAATCAGATGCAGAAATCTCTGTCATCGGCATTTTACCGATATTTGTCTTAAGCCAGTACATGAACTTGGTAAAAGCAACACCGTCTTTTACATGCGCAGCTCTGGTGTTATCCACTTCCGTCTTATTTTTTACAGCTTTCATAAGTTCTGTCGGGTTTGGTTTGTCCACAACTTTGATTGCCTTATTAAGACTGTTTACAATACGATAATTGACCGAACCACGGTTCATCAGTACGACTGTATCTGCCGGTATTTCCGGTACATAATCGTAAATTGCATCATACGGTTTTGTCGTAATATGATTTTCATTCAGATAAGCACGGATCTTGTCATCCACCACTTCTTCCTGTAAAAACCAGATACATTCTGTCTCTGTCAGCACCAGATATGACAGTACGACCGGCACATAATCAATATCATTGCCACGGATATTTAAAAGCCATGCGATATCGTAAAGTGATGTCAAAATATGAACATTTGCACCATTCTCCTTCATAGCTTTCCGAAGATCTGCAATCTTATCCGCAGTACTCTTTCCGGAATATTTTTCCTCTAAGATAAATAAAGGCTGTTTTGACAATGCAGGACGATCCGCCCAGATCAGGTCGATCAGATCTTCCGTCACATGCATGGATGCATTTTTTTCTGCGGCAATTTTTTCAAGTTTGCCACCCCAGGTACCGTTTACAACACGTCCGTCAAATCCGAGACATCCGCCCTCTTTTAGTTTATCTTTTATAAATTCATCCACCGTCGGCACGCCCTCTTCACCCATGCGGTACAGTGTGACTGTGCTGTCTTTGAGCTGATTTTCCGCCTGTACAAAATAGCGTCCGTCAGTCCAAAGTCCTGCTTCCTCTAACGTGATAACGGCAGTTCCCGCAGAACCGGTAAATCCGGTAATAAACTTTCTGGCTTTAAAATGATCTCCTACATATTCTGATTCATGAAAATCAGCAGTCGGCACAACGTATACAGTGATGCCTCTCTTTTCCATTTCCGCACGCAGTGCCTTTAATCTTTCCTGTATCATTTTTTTATTTCCTCTTTCTTATATATTTCCAAATATCACACCCATTGGTCAGGCATCCGTATACTCAAAAAATTTCGTATCGATCTCTGGATACGAACGTTTCAGTGAAATCGGTCTTCCGGAACGGTTCAAAAAGCAGTGGGAACTCTTTCCGGTCGTACGGAGTTCTCCTGTTTTTTTATCCGTCATCCGGTATTCCACATCCATCTTGATACCGTTATAGCGCGTGATCTTTGTCTCGATCACAACCGTATCATCAAAGTGTACCATACTGTGATACTCGCAGGATACGGAGAGCACAGGACTTATGATCTCCATCTCTTCCATCTGTTTATAGCTGAGTCCGATCTGATCCATCAGGTCCATCCTCGCTTCTTCCATCCATTTGATGTAATTCGAATGATGGATGATTCCCATCTGGTCCGTCTCATAATATTTTGCATGATGCTCATATGGGCGGATTTTGATATCATCGGCATTTTCATTATAAATTTCTATTTCTTTTTTACTCATATAAATCACTACCTTTCTCAAACTCCTCCAAACTATAGTATCTCACAGAACGGTATTAATTTCAATGGTGCCTTTTTATCCATGCGATCAGAACAACGATCAGAATACAGGCAAAAGAAATCCCTGCTCCCACCATAACCCCCGGTGTCATATAGCGTAATTCGACGGTGTGTGTTCCTTCCGTAAGATATGTGCTGATAAATGCCTCTCCAAATACATCCGGATCCGTCTGCTCTCCATCAACATATAACTTCCAACCGGCATCATTTGCCACGGCAAAGATCAGCCGCCCCTCTTTTTTCACATCAATGGTTCCTGTGATCTTTGTATCGGAAAAGGAAGTCATCTCCATCGTCTGCTCGTTTAACGTCTGATAGGCCGTATCTACCGCATCAAGATTTAATGCATATGCTGTAATGTTTACCTGCTCTTCATTGCTGTTTTTGATCTTTACTTCCGTGCCTGCCATACAATATCCAAGATCAAGCGTATAGCCATGCGAAACTTTAGTAAAAGACTTCGTCCTGCCATCGCTGATCTCTTCCGTCAGACTATCCACTGTTGTCGAATCGTAGGTAGCAAAAATGTATGCATCTTCCTGCACATCAATTGTAGATTCTCCGACTACAGATTCTGACGGAATTTCAGTCAGCATCGTCTCGCTGGCACCAAGTAGCTCTGCAAGTCTGTTCTGGGCATCAATCTCATCTAAATCCGAATAATCCCATGCATCGATCACATTCTCATCCATCATAAAACCAAGTGGAAGCACATATTTATTTTCATAGAGATAAGTATTTCCACTCTCCGCGACGAGGGTACGAATCGGATTTGCCTCTCTCCCGTTATCTGCGATCACATAACGCAGAGATAACATTGCAGAGAAAAGTGGTGTTGCCCCGTTTATACAGTAGAAATTCTTGCCTCCCTCCATTCCGACCGCCTGATAAAAATGGCTGACATCCAGATTCATCAGCGAAGAAAACTGTGTTGCAGAACGATATCCATACAATGCCGCATCATTTTTCGTTTTGCGCTCTAATTCTTCCGTGCGGTAAAATAAATTACCTTCCTTCTGTGCCTGACTTTTTGCCTCCGCAAGAACTGCATGATAGTCATCCATCGCTTTTACATAGGCAGTCCTGCTCGTTGTCTCAAGTCCGGTCGCATTATAGTTAAAGAATAATTCCAGCAGCATTGCGACACAGCCAAATGAGAGCATGATTTTCTTTAGCTCTTCCCTGGTTGCCTTTTTAATCTTTCCGATCCTTTTTACCTCATCTTCCCGGATACATTCCTCCGCATAAAAATAGATCAGTAACACCACAATGTAACTTCCCAGAAACATATAGGTTGCCGTCGCAGCACCTTCCCCTAAGATTGTTTCATCCGAAAAATGATAGGAAACTGCCATCAGCCCAATCGATGCCACTCCCGCTGCGATCACATCTAAAAATCTTGTCCCTTTGAAATGCAAAAATGCCTCATATGAAACTACAAGCATCAGAAATGCATATAAAAAGGTCTGTCTGCCCGGCAGCGAATCCGGAAAATGCATGCCGTGCCAGATAAAATCAAGGATATTATTGGAAAAACTGATCACAAAAAATACCGCCAGAAGTCCGCGTGAGAGTTTCCTTTTCCAGGAGATTTCACGGTTGAAAAGATAGAGCATAAACAAAAGAAGTACAAATACACCACAATAAATGTTTGGCCAGTGATCTTTTCCCGTATATGGTTCTGTCATCGCTGAATGTCTCCCCAGCTCTGCAATGATATTAAAATACCATTCCATCGTATCCGGAAATGAAATATTCTGGGAACCGCTCGCTCCAAGAGTAATTGCCTCAGGAATGATCAGAATCGCTCCCGTACCGCCCGCCAAAATAGAATAAACGGCAAAGCGGATCCACGCACCGATTCCGGTCTCTCTATTTTCAAGCCATGTGATCAAAAACCAGATTACCTGAAAAATGCACACCATGATCGCAATATAATAATTACTGATAATGCATAAGGACAGCGAAATATAATAAAGCAATACCTTTTTTTCTTTGATCAGTTTTTCAAGTCCAAGAACAACAAGCGGGGCTAACATCATGCAGTCTAACCACATGATATCCCATGCATAAGCAGCGGAAAATCCGCACAATGCATAGGCTGTTGCAAAAATGCTGATTGCGGCATGGTTTTCTTTAGAATGTTCTTTCAGATAACAGCCGAAAAAAAGCCCTGCCAGTGAAATTTTTAAAATCACGAGCAAAGTCATAAATTCGATCACATGATTTTGTGGACATAACAAGAGCAGCCAGTTCAAGGGACTTGCCAGATAATAGGCATACAAAGAGATAAAATCAGCTCCAAGTCCGATATTCCAGGAGTAGAACATACTGCCACCATGCTTGATCTTATCCATCAGCTCCGTAAAGAACGGACAATACTGATGGTACATATCAATATGTAAAATACACTGCTCCCCAAACGGATAGACGTCATGAAGAATGCAGATCACAAACAGAATAAAAAATGGCAGAAAGAAAGATGCAAGAAGCGGCATTCTTTCTTTCCACAAGTTATTTTGGAGTTTCTTTTCTCTTTTCAAAACAAAACCTCTCTTTTTATCATTTCCTAATCAACAGTTCCATGGTCAAACAACTCATAATACTGCAGTTTACGGTAAATATCCATCTCATCTTTTTCATCCGAAGCACGAACTTCACTGCCATCCGCTTTTACCGTGCGCACTGCGGAAATAACCGGATATTCTGTTTTTAAATGCAACAGATATGAACGGTATTCATCCAGTGGAACACCGGCACGCTCTAAAACTTCCGCCGCCAGATAATTTGCACTCGTATCCGCACCGGTCTCCCCTTCCATATCATAGTTTGCCCACACCACATAGGGAACCTGATAACGCAGTTTCTGCTGTTCCTCCGTCAGATGATTCCAGGACATACCATTCTTTGCAAGAACTGTAGATGCCACAGCATCACTTGGCTGATGATCTCCAAAGAAAACAATCACTGTTTTTTCATCTGCTTCCTTAAAATAAGAAATCAGATGTTCTAACGCAGAATCCGAAAGTTTTACCAGCGATAAATACTGCTGCAGTGAAAAATTTGTAGAATCTTTCACCGAGATATCCGGTGTAAAATTGCCGTACTGATCCTGATATCCACCGTGATTTTGCATGGTCACATTAAACACAAACAGCGGCGCATCCTTTTCCTTATTTTCATAAAATTCAATAATCTTATCCACACAGCTCTCATCGCTGATATACTGTCTGACATACTGCGGATTCACATAATCATCTTTAAACACGCTCTCATTAAATCCCAGCATCGGATAGACCGTATCGCGTTCCCATCCGCCGGCATTGTAAGGATGTGTCGCAATGGTCTGATATCCTAAAGTCTTCAGATAATCCGGAAGTGCCTTCAAATCTCCATTGATGTACTGCTGATACGGGATGCTCCCCTGCGGGAGGAATGCCATTGTATTGCCGGTCAGAAATTCAAACTCTGTATTCGCGGTATTTCCACCGCAGACAGATACGTTTAACATTCCCGTAACCGTATTTTTCTCCCCCTGCTCTAAGCTGTGGATAAACGGCATGTAATCCTCGTTGGTTTCAAAATCACCTAACACGGACAGATCCGAAAATGACTCATTCATCATTACAATGATATTCGGAAGATCTTCCTCCTTTTGTGTATCGTCTTCTTCTGCCTTAGAGCCTGATTTCTCCGACATTGCACCGTCCTCCCCGTAGGAATCAAGCACCGCCTGTGCCTCAGCGGCGCTGTAATGCTCCGGTTTGTCGATCGACATATAGGCAAGATTCATGACAAATGTGACTGCCATACCATCCACATCCGTCATGTAGACCGGCGTGAACAGTTTATTGTAAAGTCTGTGGCTGTTCTGAAAGTTCTCCTGCTGCAGTGTTCCCGCAAACAATGAAAGAACCACAGCTACCAGCGCTGCCGGAATCAGCCGTTTCCAGAATACCAAACGTGTCACTTTTACTTTTATAAAACGAAATAATACGATTGCTGCAAAAAATACCAGTGTCACAACGACCATGCGCGTATCCGGCATAAAATCATAATTATCTGCAACGCTCACAGCCGTTTTCCAGGAAAAAATATCCCACGGCACAATCGGATTCGTCCGGAAACGCACCACATAACTGTTCGCAATTCCATAAATCATTGCTGCAATGTATACGATCCGGTGCGCAGCCTTTAATTTTCCCGTCAGCACAAACAGGAAAACTGTTACCAGTTCAAACAGCACGATATTAAAAAACTGTGCCCACGGACGTACCACTGCAAATGGATTGTGCGAATAACACTCCATCAGATAAAAACAAACTGCCGGCGGTAAAATGACAAGCAGTAATGTAACAATCCCACTCCCTGTCTTTTTTAAGATATCTGTTTTCCTGTCCGTCTGTTTTGCCCTGTCCGCCTTTCTCTGATTTCTCTGCTCCTTTAATTTTTCAAAAAAACCTTTCGGTTTTGTATTTTTTCTTTTTCTGCTCGCATTCATATCAAACCTCACTTCAAAGGGAGAATCTACTTTCCCCGGATCTTTAGCCGAATGATATTTTAGCACATTACTCATACAAATAACATCCGTTCGTAAAAAATTCATAAATTCCTAAATATTACTGCGTATTTTCCCTGAATCTAAATTTGTATGTCTGGATTTTTGCATGTTATGTCGAATCCGGCAGTTATTTTGACGCTTTATGTTAATAAAGTAACAATGTTTCTCCACAGACGTCTTTATTGTCTTGACATTTCAGGGAATATTTTTTAACATAAAACATATATGATGTATCGATTTGAATGGTGTAAAAAGGAAGATGAATATGAATAGCGAAGCTGAAATCACCCGTCTGGCAAAAGAAAATGAAACATTCCAAAAAATCATCGAGACACAGCAACATACGATCAATCTTCTCATTGATCATTTTATTTCCGGTCAGAAAGAAAAAGAGCCAGAAAAGAATTAAGTTATCACTTAAACTTTTCTGGCATAAAAAAGAGCTGCTGACGGGAATCGGACCCGTGACCTCCGCACTACCAATGCGACGCTCTACCGACTGAGCCACAGCAGCATCATGTTTTCTCAACACCTGTATTACTATACAATAGGATCGTCCGATTGTCAAGCATAAAATCCAAGAAATTTTTGTAATTTTTCAAAATATTTATACTTATTCAACATTTCCGGCGGTTTGAAATAACTTTAACCACCTGACAACACCCCCGGATGCGTACAAAATACGCATCCAGGGGTGCTGTTCTTCGGGTCTTCTGGCTACCTGGTGTTCCGCCACCACATCCGTTATGTTCTTCCCGTTTTCGCTTCAACCAGCCTCTCCTTCTTTACATCCGATTCATAATCTTGATGTGTGACTTAAAAAGAGAATAATATTTCATTCCCTTATCCTTGCCATAATGTCCCTGCAATGCTGCTCTTAATGAATTAAGGTTCTTTCTCTTTGTATTTGCTTTATACAAAAACGAAGAAAAATCTTCCGGACAGTCCATTTTCGGATCACTGTAAGCAAATACCGTCTGACAGTAAACATCAAACTTCTCTTCCTCACTGATCGCAGTCTGATTTACACGACAGATTGCATACGCAGAACTGTTTTTTGCCTCCTGATAAAGTTCTTTTCCAATATCTTCACCAAAGAACAATACCAGCGCATTGTGAAAATCTGCAAGCCGATCCTTACTGATGCAGGTAAGCAGACTGCGAATGACATCGTCATGTTCCTGTGAGATCTTTGTCTTTTCAACTGCTTCCTTACGCGGATCTGTAAATGGCAGTTTCTGATCCGCATTTACAGTTTCATCCGGCCTCATGATTTCATCCGGTATCTCCATCTGGATTTCTCCCGGTTCTGACTGTTCATCTGTTCCTGCAGTTTTTTCCGTCTGTGCCGTTTCTTTTATTTTTGCTGTTTCCATCTGCTCTAGAGTTTCCTCTGGTTCTGCCATTTTATCCGGTTTTCCGGCTTCACCCGGTTCTGCTGTCTCATCCGGTTTTCCGGCTTCACCCGGTTCTGCTGTCTCATCCGGTTTTCCGGTTTCACCCGGTTCTGCTGTCTCATCCGGTTTTCCGGCTTTTCCCTGCTCCAACACTCCGGTCAGTTCTGCAGTCTCCATCATTTCTGAGGCTTCATTCAGTTTTGAGACTTCATTTAACTCTGAAACTCCATTCAGCTTTTCGGCCTCACCCGGCTCTTCGCTTTTATCCGTTTCTGTCATCTCATTCATCTTTGCTGTCACAATCTCAGCTTCATCTGCCAGACTTCCAGCCACGTCCCCGACGTTCTTCTCCTCCGCTTCAAAGAAAATTTCTCTTTCTCCATTCGTCTTTGCTTTTTGCTGCAGTCTGCGGTTTAATTCCTTTCCGCTCAAACGCTGCACCGGCATGTTACGCTGTTTCCAGTAGCGTACGGCTGCATCAAATCCGGTATCATTTGAAACGATCACATAGCTGTTTTCCTGATTCTCACACAACAAGTATCCAAGCTGTGTAACAAGCTGGAAATCCAGTGCATTGCTTCCCTCAAAACATTTTATAAACTCTGCTTCTTTCTCCGTCTCCTTCAGTAACCTCACATTTTCGTAATTCATATGCGGACTTTTCTGCGTATAAAATACGATCACTTCCTCATCGGGCTGTGATGCTACCAGTAACGGCACCCATATATCTCCTACATTCTCACTGTCAACCAAATATATTCTTTTCATCTGATCACCGGCTGATTGAAACAGTTTTATTATAACATAAGACGGAATGAAGCCTCCACTCTTTTTTACAAAATATCAATATATTCTCCTGCAAGCGCTTTGTTCATACTGCGCACTGCACAGAATTTTCCACACATGGAACAGGTGTCCTCATGCTCCGGTTTTCTACTGTTCCAGATTGCTTTTGCGGTTTCCGGATCAATCGCACATTCCCACTGCGCATCCCAGTCTAAGACGCGTCTTGCGTCTGCCATCTTATCATCGATCTCTCTCGCACCACGGACGCCTTTTGCGATGTCTGCAGCGTGTGCCGCGATCTTTGATGCAATGATTCCCTGTTTTACATCCTCCACATTTGGAAGTGCCAAGTGTTCTGCCGGTGTGACATAGCATAAAAATGCTGCTCCGTTTTGTGCTGCAATCGCCCCGCCGATTGCGGATGTGATATGGTCATATCCCGGTGCGATATCAGTGACAAGTGGTCCTAACACATAAAATGGTGCTCCCATGCAGATGCTTTGCTGGATCTTCATATTTGCTGCGATCTGATCCATCGGCATATGTCCCGGTCCTTCTACCATGACCTGTACATCTTTCTCCCATGCGCGTTTTGTCAGCTCTCCAAGTCTTACTAACTCTTCGATCTGACAGACATCGGATGCATCTGCGAGACATCCCGGACGGCAGGCATCTCCAAGTGAAATGGTAACATCATGCTCACGGCAGATTTCAAGGATCTCATCATAATATTCATAAAACGGATTTTCCTCCCCCGTCATGCACATCCATGCAAATACAAGGGAACCGCCGCGGGAAACGATGTTCATTTTACGTTTATGTTTCCGGATCTGCTCGATTGTCTTTCTTGTAATTCCGCAGTGCAGTGTCACAAAATCCACACCATCTTCCGCATGCAGACGCACCACATCAATAAAATCTTTTGCGGTCAGTGTCGCAAGATCTCTCTGGTAATGAATCACAGAATCATAGATCGGCACGGTACCGATCATTGCCGGACATTCTGCAGTCAGTTTTCTGCGGAACGGAATCGTATTGCCGTGGGAAGATAAATCCATGATGGCATGTGCACCCATGTTGACAGCCGCCATCACTTTCTCCATCTCCACATCATAATCCTTGCAGTCTCTCGACACACCGAGATTGACATTGATCTTCGTGCGTAACATTGATCCTACACCTTCCGGATCAATGCAGGTGTGATGCTTGTTGGCGCAGATTGCTACTTTTCCCTCTGCTACAAGCGGCATCAGCTCTTCTACGGTCATGCGCTCTTTTTTCGCTACAATTTCTAATTCTTTGGTCACGATGCCTCTGCGTGCGGCATCCATCTGTGTGGTATACTGTTCCATACGTTTTTCTCCTTTTTCGCATGGGGGACTGCTTGAACCACTGTCTGGCAAACGAATTCTCCACGTCAAAAAATCTCCTGCCGCAAGCGCGACAGGAGATAGCATCTTCCCAATACGCTCCCTACGACAGTATTAACTGACAGGTTCAAAGAGTCAGGTTTTAACCTTCTCAACCGCAATCCCTCCGGGCATTCTCCCGGACATGCAGTCCCTCTGCGTTGTTTTCTATTAAGTTTTATCGACTTGTTCAGTCTAGCCTAATCTGTGACGGTTGTCAATATTTGTACAACAAAAAAGACAGCCACTGCTGTCTTTTTTAGGAGAAGGTATTTTTACTATGGGGTATAGCAAAAACTATATATAATGTATTGGGGGGTTTTTACAGTGATTATAATAGCATGATTTTCTCAATAAGTGTTCACAAATGTTACAATTTTCTCATTTATTTTTTATGCAATATGCACAAGTATTTTTCGTGACTATCTACAAAAAAGAAGGCGAATCTTCTACATCTTCCCTATTTCAGGATTCGTCTCCCGAATTTTTGTTTTAATACGGGAGAGCGCATTATCAATAGATTTTGGTGATTTTCCCATTTTTTCTGCAATCTGCTGATAATGAAATCCCGCAAGATACTGGTCTAATACTTCCCGTTCCATCTTACTTAAATGCGTCCTGAGCTTCTCCCAGAACTGTGCCACATTTTCCTGATCGATCATCATCTGCTCCGGATTTCCGATTCCGTCCATGGTCAGCGTTTCCGCCAGAGGATATCCGTTTTCACTGTTTTCTGAGTAGAAAGAAACATAGGAATTGAGCGGCGCATGTTTTTTCCGGTTCGACGCCTCAACTGCCTTGTATAACTGTCTCGTAATACACAATTCTGCGAAATGAAAAAAAGATGTTTCTTTCGTATCATCGTAATCTCTGATTGCCTTAAACAGACCGATCATTCCCTCCTGGATCAGATCATCCGTCTCACCGCCAATCAGAAATACTGCATTTGCCTTTTTGCGGACCAGCGGTTTATATTTATCTAAAATGTAATCCATGATCTTTCCGTCCGGATCACCGCTGTTTTTTAATGCCGCAATCAGCTGTTCGTCTGTCAAATCCCGATATGACTCTAACATGTTCCTCCCAAGACTCCTGATACAATATCTACCACGGCGTTTTTTTCTACCGTTGCAGTGTTCTCTACCACCTGCGATGTCTTTTATTGCTGCTGTGTTTTTTACCGCTGCGGTGTCTTCTACCGCTGCGGTGTCTTCTACCGCATGCGTTGCCGCACAATCTCATAGGCAAGCACACCTGCTGCCACCGATGCGTTCAGGGAATCGATATCCCCCTTCATCGGAATGGATGCCACAAAATCACAGTTCTCGCGCACCAGTCTGCCAACACCCTCGCCTTCACTGCCGATGACAAGACCGATCGGTCCTTTTAAATCCAGATCATACATGCAGGTTCCATCCATGTCCGCACAGACAAACCACATTCCTTTGTCCTTTAACTCTTTCATTGTTGCAGTCAGATTTGTCACCTTTGCAACCGGTGTATAATTGATTGCTCCGGCGGATGTCTTTGCCACAGTTGCCGTCAGACCGACCGCGCGGCGTTTCGGAATAATGACACCATGCGCACCGGCAAGATTTGCCGTACGGATGATAGCGCCAAGGTTATGCGGATCCTCGATATTATCCAGAATGAATAAAAATGGCGGCTCGCCCTTTTCCTCTGCCAATTTTAGCATATCCTCCACTTCGGCATACTCATATGCTGCAGCAACTGCGATCACTCCCTGGTGTTTTTTTGTCTCAGAAAGCTGATCTAAACGCTCTTTTTCCACAAAATGCACGATCGTGTCATGTTTTTTTGCCTCTCTGACAATCGTGCGCACCGGACCATCCTGACAGCCGTCCAACACAAATAATTTGTCAATTGTTTTTCCGGAACGGAATGCCTCTAACACGGCATTGCGTCCCTCTATTTTCAGCTCTTCGTAGCCCATTACTCTCTCCTTTTACATTTTAAGTGCAAGTTCGTCCACACCGGTCTTTACCAGTTCCACCAGACGTTCAAACTCATCTTTTAAATACAGGTATCCCATCAGCGCCTCAAATCCGGTTGCTTTCCGGTAATCAGACATTGTGGCATTTTTTGCCATTGTCGGCGATTTTGCATTCCTTCCACGACGGTACACTTCTGCTTCTTCCTCCGTCAGCATCGGAAGTAATTTTTCAATCATTTCCGCCTGTGTGTGTGCTTTTACGATCTGGCTTGTCCGCTTGTGAAGTTCTCCTGCTCTCGTGTTTCCTTTTCCTACGACAACAGACCGGATCACCAGATCAAATATTCCATCTCCGATATAGGCTAACGTAAGAGGCGAATATGTCCGGATATCCACTTCACTGATTCCGAACTGTTCTTTGATATAAGAGTCTATTCCTTTCTGCATTGGCATTTCCTCTCTCTCACGCTTTGTGCCAGATCACACCTTCTCGGGTATCTTTCAGTACAATGCCTTTTGCAAGCAGTTCATCGCGGATTGCATCTGCTTTTGCAAAATCTTTTGCTTTCTTTGCTTCCTTTCGTTCTTCAATCTTTGCAAGTACATAGCTTTCTAATTCTGCATCGATCTCCTCTTTTGCATCTGCCTGTGCCGTTGTCAGATTTAAGGATAATACTTTATCAAAATCATTGATCAGCGCAAGTTTTGTCTTATCGTTCATATCATCTTTGAGCAGATCATAAATGATCGTGATCGCCATCGATGTATTTAGATCGTTGCTGATCGCATCCTCAAATTTTGCCTTATAAGCATCAAATTTATCCTGCTGTACTGTTCCCTCATCCTTTAATTCTGCGATTCGTTTGGTCAGTTTTTTATAAGCTGCAGCCATATTATCTAATACTTCATAGGAAAACTCCAACGGTTTTCTATAATGGGACTGCAGACAGAACATACGGTATACGATCGGATCATACCCCTTTTCCTGCAGCAGGGATACGGTAAGGAAATCCCCTTTGGACTTACTCATTTTTCCGGATTTATCATTTAAATGCTGTACATGGAACCAGTATTTACACCATGTATGGCCAAGGTAACTCTCTGACTGTGCAATCTCATTGGTATGGTGCGGGAAAATATTGTCTACACCGCCGCAGTGGATATCTACATACTCGCCCAGATGTTTCATACTGATGCATGAGCACTCAATGTGCCATCCCGGATATCCAACGCCCCATGGGCTATCCCATTTAAGCGCCTGATCCTCAAATTTTGACTTTGTAAACCAGAGTACAAAATCATTTTTATTTTTCTTATTTACGTCCTCTTCCACATCGTCGCGTACACCGACTAACAGCTCTTTTTCGCTCTGGGAAGAAAATACATAATAATCGTCTAATTTGGATGTATCAAAATAAACATTTCCACCTGCCACATAAGCATAACCTTTTTCGAGCAGCACCTCGATCATATGGATGAACTCCGGGATACAGTTCGTTGCCGGCTCCACAACATCCGGTGTCTTGATATTTAACTTCTTACAGTCACTAAAGAAAGCGTCTGTATAATATTTTGCGATCTCCATCACTGTTTTGTGCTCTCTTTTTGCACCTTTTAACATTTTATCTTCCCCGGTATCTGCATCGGAAGATAAATGTCCCACATCCGTGATATTCATAACACGTTTTACATCATATCCGACATAGCGGAGTGATTTTTCCAATACATCCTCCATGATGTAACTTCTGAGGTTGCCGATATGTGCAAAATGGTATACGGTCGGTCCACAGGTATACATGCCGATCTTTCCATCCTCATGCGGGATCACCGTTTCTACTTTTCTTGTCAGTGTGTTGTAAAATTGAAATTTATTTTCCATTTAAATAATCCTCCTTGTTTTGCGAAGCAAAATGCGAATCCTCTGATGAGCAGAGGATTTTACTCCTTGTTTTGCGAAGCAAAATGCAATTTTATTTTGTTTTTTGTGCATCAGCACTTAAAATCCGGACTGCCTGCTCTAAATCAAGCACACGGTTGACCAGTTCTGCATTTTCCCTCTGCAGTACGGTAATATCCTCTTTGACCGGATCCGGCAGATGGCACTGATCCATATCACTGCGCGGCATCTTCACATTGTCACGTTTTACGATTCTTCCCGGAACACCAACTACGGTACAGTTTGGCGGCACTTCCTCTATGACCACACTTCCCGCTCCGATCTTGGAATTTTCTCCAACGGTGAAGGAACCGATGATCTTTGCACCCGCACTGATCATAACGTTATCCCCGATCGTCGGATGACGTTTTCCGGTCTCTTTTCCGGTACCGCCTAGTGTCACACCCTGATACAGAGTAACATTGTCCCCAACGATCGCCGTCTCTCCAATGATCACACCACTTCCGTGATCAATAAAAAATCCTTTCCCGATCGTTGCTCCCGGATGTATCTCAATTCCTGTTTTTCTCGCTGCCCGCTGTGAAATAAATCTCGCCCAGAAGAAATGTCCTTTTAAATACAGCTTATGCGCACGTCTGTAGCTCAACATAACCCGAAAACTCGGATAAAGCAATACCTCCATCGGCGATTTGATCGCCGGGTCACGCTCCTTTATCACTGTAAATTCTTCCTTAATATGACTGATGATTCCCAAAACTGGCATCCCCTTTCCTTAACCAAATAATAGAATGTACGCTCCGCGAACATTCCATTATCATGAAAAACGGATCATTTCATCTCTAAGAGACGAAATGATCCGTGGTTCCACTCTAACTTAAGGATCTTTTGATCCTCACTCAATACACTTAACGCGTGTTACTCGTATCCGGATACTGTACTGGCAGACAAACCGTTTCCCCGGACAGGCTCACGGAGGCACTTCGGAAATCTCTTTCTGAAAACTGCTTGCAGCCGATGGCAGTTTCTCTCTGTCAGCACTCTGATTTCTTACTCTTCCCGCTCAACGCCCTTATCATATTTTTACTGGTAAGTTGATTCGCTTACTCTAGTTTATGCACTTACCCCCGATTTGTCAACGGTTTTATTTTTTCTCAGTCTTTTTCTCATTGCACACAACCATTTTCCATGTTACATTATAGATAGTATCCTGTGGTTTCCAGGGGGATAATTTATAACTGATACGAAGGATTTTTTAATATGGAACAGTCAAAAGAAACTTTGCTAATCGTAGATGATTCACGCTTACAGCGTGCCGTTTTAAATGAAATATTCTCTCCGGCCTTCAATATTCTTGAAGTATCTTCCGGTGAGGAATGTCTGCAGATGATCAAAGATAAAAAAAATATGATTGACCTTGTCCTTTTAGATCTTGTCATGCAGGGAATGGATGGTTTCGATGTTTTAAAACACCGCCAGGAAATGCCGGAGTTTAAACAAATTCCAGTCGTGGTTCTGACAACCACCGACACTCCAGAAGTACAGACGAAAGCTTTCGAATTAGGCGCAAGCGACTTTATCAGTAAACCCACTGAACCTGCCATTGCACGTCATCGTATTGACAATATTTTAAAGACGAACCGCAGACTGAATCATATTTTACAAAAACAGGAAGCTCTGCGGATTAAATCAGAAGTGGATGAGATGACGCATCTGCTGAATAAGGCCACAGCAGAGCACGCCATTTCCCACATACTTTTATCCACTCCGGAAGAATTACATGCATTGTTTGCCATAGATATCGACAATTTCAAAGCTGTCAATGACATCTTTGGGCATAAAATGGGCGATCATACAATCTCTGTCGTAGCCGGTATTCTTGCATCTCATTTTTCCGGTTCCGACATTATCGGACGCATCGGCGGAGACGAATTTGTTGCTTTTATGCGGGATATAGCCTCCAGACAGGCTGTCTATGAAAAAGCACAGGAACTTTTAGATGCAATTTTAGATAAAGAAGCTTTATCCATTCCTGAAAACGTTACGATCAGTATCGGTATTGCATTCACAGAGCCTTATGAAACTTCCTACACAACACTTTTTCAGAAAGCAGACACTGCACTTGGGAATTCAAAAAAATCCGGGAAACAATGTTTTTCCGAGTATGGTGTTTCTGCACAGAAACCAGACACTGCCATGAAAAATATTTTATTATATACACATTCCAGAAATGTTGCTTCCACTTTAAAATTTGCATATTCTTACCCGGACAGACTCATAAAAGTATCTTCCGTTACGGAAATACGCTATGCCATTATGGATAAAAATAACCATGTTCCTGCCGTTTTCATAGATGTATCCGAAACCGGAGATGATGGCAGGCAATTGTGGGATGAATTAAGTCATGAGTCCTGGGCTTCGTCAACTCCCATTATCGCAATCTGCAAAGAGGGTAATCTGACTCAGATTCGAAATGCCATATTATCTGATCTGATCAATGATCTCATTTTTGAACCGATTGATGTGGAAAGCATAAAAAGACGTATCAAAAAACATCAAACCCTGTAAAAAAACAGCGGTCAGATGTTACTTATCATTCATCTGACCATTGTTTTTCTTTCATCCGGTTTCTTTATCTGAACTATTTTTTTATCTGAACTGCTTTTTTCTTTGACCAGTCTGAGTAGATCCTCACTTTTTTTGTACCGGACTTTACTTCTTTATATGTACGTACTTTTACATAATATTTCTTTCCCGGTTTTAATCCTTTGATTTCTTTAACTGTCGTCTTATTACTTTTGATCACAGCCGTCTTCGTATTTTTTTTGCCAAACGATGCATCTGCTGTATATACTATCTCATAGCCGCTCGTCTGTGATGCCTGTTTCTTCCATTTCACAGTCATGGATTTTTTCCCGGATTTTACACTTGAAATAGAAGTTCCCTTTGGACAGATTTCAAATGTCTTTTTCAGTATTCCCGAATAATTTCCCTGAAACTTCACGGTCACTGTTGCTTTTCCGACTTTTTTATTATTCTGATACGAGACTTTATAAAAGCTGCCTGAAATCACTTTTCTCTTATTATCCGTCACTTTGATGGCAGGTTTTTTTACTTTTCCGTCGTAAACATAGCGTTCTTTCGACAATTTTAATGTTTTAGGTGCATAGATTGTATCCTGTTTGAGCACTGTTTTGCACACACTGCATATCGTTACGTTTTTTCCATTGCTGCCCGGTTTTGCAGGTGTCAGTTTTTTCTCCGGTGTATGGGATTTCTTTGCAATCTTTTCTGTATAACTATCCCCACATGCACAGGAATAAATTTTTTCTCCCTCTTTCATGCAGGTTGCCTCTGTCGTTTTTTTCAACACATAACTGTGTTTGTGCACCGGTTTCTCCGTTGGCGTTTCCGTCGGTGTTTCTGTCGGTTTCTCTGTTGGTTTCTCTGTCGGTGTTTCTGTCGGCTTCTCCGTCGGCTTCTCTGTTGGTTTCTCCGTCGGCTTCTCTGTCGGTTTCTCTATTGGTTTCTCCGTCGGCTTCTCTGTCGGCTCCTCCTTATCAGGCTCCTTCAGAGCTGGGATCACCACTTTTTCACGGCTGAGTTCTTCTTTACATCTGGTGCAGTATACTACTTTATCATAACTTCCGTCCACACCCACTTTCGCTTCCACGCGATTTTCAGTGACCGGCTCTCCTTTTTTGTGTCCTGATGCCGGAACCGTTATATTCTCACGGGAAAGTTCTTCCCCGCAGCCTTTATCCTTACAATAAACTACCTTATCGTAGCTTCCTTTTTGGGTACAGGTCGCAGCTATCTCGTTTTCTTTTACCGGCTCGCCCGCCACATGCTGATGTGATACACCTGGTTCATCTGTGAATATTATTTCCTTTTCTGCCAACACGGTATCTTTCAGTGCTTTTACATCTGCCACAGTATCAGGATGTCTTTCTATCGGTTCTAAACAGAATAAAAGTGTATATTTTCCTGTTTGCACCTTACCATATGCAATCAGATAATAATGATCCGGTTCATTTTCATCTACATCTAAGCGAATCGGATTTATCCAGTCTGTTTTCTGCTGTATCTCTTCGTCGTCACTATTCCAGTAATCCGAACGGATTAATACCATATTATCATAAAATGATTCATAATTTACCACATCATCAAATGTATAGGCTTCTCCATCCTGATCCTTCCATATTACATTCAAATACGGACTATCACCTGTTTTATCCTCCATGTTTGTCGGTATATGGTTAATAACAACATTTTTCGGATAAGATTTTACCTCGATACTTCCAAGTTCACGCTCCACCGGTACATAATTAATATACGGCGTCCATGTTCCATTTTTACGGATCAGACTGTAATTATTTTTTATAGCTGTGTCTGATAAGACAAAACTTCCTGCTGTTCCGTTTTCCGACGCAATATATGCATGTCCACTTAAAATCGTTCCCGGTATGACATGACTCACCGTCTGAAACTGCGTAACCCCACTTATCTGCCCATCAATCTGAACATATCCATCTTTATTGAGAACAAGTTTTCCTCTTGCTGCATTATCATCACTACCTGTAAAACTGCCCTTTACCAAAGCATCCAGCACCTGTGTGAGATCCAGACATCCCCCATTTTTCAGTGTAATATTATTTAACTGTGCCGTCCCATCTTTCGGCTGCAGTCTTCCTCCTGCATCCAATAGGATATCTTTGACACCCGTTGTCACCACACCCAGAACAGCACAATTTTTTACCGTCATTACAGTTTTATCATTTCCTTTAATTTCTGAAAGAGTGATTTCATCATATCCCTTCTGATCACCCAAAAAATCTAAAGACGCTAAAGATGTGTTTTCTGCTGAAACAGTCCCACGTATCTTTGCATCAGCATCCAGCTCTAATTTTGCACTGCCCGTATAAGCAGTCCTTTGTCCGGCTGATGCTTCATGTCCCAGATAGATATCCTGAAACATAGTCTTATTGTTCTCATTTGTGACAGTAAGTGAAGCGTTTGTTCCCACTGCAGTATTGCTGTGATATCCTCCTGCATACACAGTTGGAAGAAGTTCTTTTTCTGTGCCTACAATCGGATTCGGCTTATCAGGTCCTGCCAGATATGTACTTACATTATTCAGTACAAGACTATGTCCTGCTAAAAAGATCTCACGGTGCGGAACACTGCCAAGTCCATTACTAGAATTAAACACCAATTGTATATCCCGTATCTCTACATCATCCCCCATGATCTGAATTGGATGACTACAGGTGATACTCCCCGTTCCATTTCCTGTAATGGTTGTCCCCCCCGGTATTTGAACAGGTTTCATCTGTCCCTTAATGGAACCATCTGTCTCCGTCAATTTATCATCGCGGATCGTAAAACTGCCTTCTACTACAATATTCTTCTTTCCACTGCTTAAAGCATTCGCAAATTCATCGTAATCTGTCACGATCACCGCATCTTCTGCCAGCACCGACACTGCTACCTTTTGCATATTCCCGCTCATTGCCGGAACCGGTATGCCGGAAAGCAGCAGTCCCGCAGCCATAACTCCACAACAGAAACGTATCATCCTTTTTTTCATAAACTCATTTTCCCTTCTTTTGTACATAAAAAGACCCAGCATATATCTTTGCTTTGAATATCCCTTGATGTCCTTACAAAAAATATATCTGAGTCTCACTTCAATCCGTCAAATCACGACTTATCATATCCTATTTATATAGCTGTGTCAACAAGTTTTATACTTTATTTATATTTTATTTATATTTATCTTCCACAGGCACGTCCGGGACAGCCCTCACAGCCTCCGGCGGAATCCGCCACGCTGACACTGCTCTCATAGATCGTTGTCAGTGCACAGATTGCCTGTGCAGAGATTCCCTGTTCCGTTCCGGTAAATCCCAGTCCCTCTTCTGTGGTCGCTTTCACATTGATCTGATCTTCTGATATTTTAAGTGCTGCTGCAATATTCTTCTCCATCTGTTCGATATGCGGACGCATCTTTGGTTTCTGTGCGATGATCGTCGCATCGATATTTTCCACAATATAACCTTTTTCGGCGATCAGTCCCGCCACATGTTCCAACAGTTTCATGCTTGAAATCCCTTTATATTTCGGATCCGTATCCGGAAAATGCTTTCCGATATCTCCAAGTGCTGCTGCTCCGAGCAGTGCATCCATGATGGCATGAAGCAGTACATCTGCATCCGAGTGTCCCAAAAGTCCTAATGTATGTGGGATCTTTACCCCTCCAATGATCAGGTCCCTGCCCTCCACTAATTTATGAACATCATATCCCATTCCTACGCGCATATTTTTCTTTTCCCTTCTATTAATATTTTTACTGTGGTGGATTACACTTTGAACACGGTGTAAGTCCTCTTGCTTTTGCCTCTGATAATGTCACTTCAATATCACTTTTTCTTAAATACTGACATCCGGCAGAGTGATATTTTTCTCCCGTTTTCGTGATGTGAACGATCACATCCGAATTTCCATCCGTCTGGTCTGTCGGATTACTTACGGCTGCATCTGTTTCTGCATTGTTCTGACTGTCAGTTGACTTTTCACTTTTATCTGTGTCCTGACTCTTTTTTGCTTCCCCTGCCTGCCAGCTCTCTGATGGAGACATATTCCAGGTAAGTGTTGTTCCGTCTGACGCGGCAACGATCGTTCCCTGCTCATCCGTGCGGAAAACAGATACTCCGGCTGCACGGAGTCTGTTTAATACTTCCGCATGCGGATGTCCATAAGAATTGCCTTCCCCAGCACTGATTACCGCATACGTCGGATGTACTGCATCAAGAAATGCCTGGGATGTTGCCGTATTGCTTCCATGGTGTGCAACCTTATAGACATCCGCCGAGATATCGATGCCATTCTGCAGGATATCCTGTTCTGCTCCCTCTTCCGCATCCCCGGTAAACAAAAACCGGTGGTTTCCATTCTGTAAAAGGACGCCGACCGACCAGGAATTCATATCATTTCCATACTCTTTGTTTGGGGCAATGATCGTAAATGCTGCTCCACCGATCGTGTATGTCTCCCCGACAACCGGATAAGTGGTCTTATATCCCTTATTTTTCATCGTCTGCACAACATCATCATAAGTGCGCGTGTTATTTGCAACATCCGGCATGATGATCGTCTTACAGTCAAATTTATAAAGAACGACATCCATTCCTCCGATGTGGTCTGCATCCGGGTGCGTGCCGATCACATAGTCAAGAGTCTCCACTCCCTGATGCTGCAGATAATTCTGTACAAGTGTACCTTTATCATTATTTCCCGCATCGATCAGCATAGAATGGCCATCACATTTGATCAGAGTCGCATCCCCCTGTCCCACATCTATAAAATGTACTTCCAGATTACCTGCCGTCTTTGCCTGCTCCGCATCATTTTCTTCCGCGACAGTCTGACGACTTTGCTCTGTCTGACCCTGTTCTTCGTTTTCCGACGTTTCCTCCTGTTTTGAACCTTTCATAGAACCCGGTACGAATTCCATCTGATTTTCTGTATCCTGCAGCTCATCCGAATCTACAATATAGCTGCTCTGTGATCCATTTTCTGTATTTTCCGTACAGCCACTCAATAACATACAGCCGGTAAGCATACTTAGTAATAATATGAAAAATGCCAGCTTCTTATATTTTTGTTTCATAGTTCTCCTCTCCTGCATCTTTAAAAGTAAAATTGAATTCTGCCTGTATAGGATTCGTATCATAAACTTATTATATAAAAAATTTTGCCGGTATACAACAAAAGACCTCAGAATCTCTGAGGTCTTGAAGTAGCGGAAGGGAGATTCGAACTCTCGACACTACGGGTATGAACCGTATGCTCTAGCCAACTGAGCTATTCCGCCATATTAAATTGTCATCAGAACTTCTGATGTAATGGGACCTATAGGGCTCGAACCTATGACCCTCTGCTTGTAAGGCAGATGCTCT
>ERZ827156.1303-NODE-1303-length-30197-cov-4.376816_pt1 | contig 30197 bp, 34 predicted proteins | sample MGYA00519919_ERZ827156 | MGnify/ENA primary metagenome ERZ827156 (study PRJEB31778, sample SAMEA3449269) | human gut metagenome | biome: human gut; feature: human-associated habitat; material: faeces | place: United Kingdom | collected 2010/2012 ...
CACCACCTTCACACTGCTCTGGGTGGAGTGGAAGAGGAGGCAGTTCGACGAGCAGTAGACCGTCTTGACCGAGCCGTCCTCCAGTTGGAAGGCAAGCGTTGCGCCATTCACGCCGTGGATTGAGTAGAAGTGAATGTCATCCTTGGGAATGGCAGTCAGCTTCTTGTCCACTGGGAGCAAGGGGAGAATGAAATCCATGGACTTCTTCTGGTACGGCAAGCGACCGGAGAAGAAGAGGTGATCATCCTTATGAATCGCATCGAATCCGTCGGTGAGAGCCGAAGGGAGAGAGATGTAGTGCTCTTCCTCCTCTGAAGATCGGATGTAGTGAACAGTCATCGTTTCCAGATACACTGATTTGCACTCCAACGCTGCACCGTAGATTACTTCCACAAGAACTGATTCGTCATTATCATAGGTTCTGTGGCTCTCCATGGATGTCCACTCCTCTCTCTCAAAGTCCTGAGCATCTAATTCATCAATGTGGAGGAGAAAACCAACTGATGTCCTGCTTGACTTCTTCCTCCGACCTCTTGATGGATGTAATCGGCTCAGGATTGACGGGCGGCTGGCCATTGAAGAGGAGTTGGAAGGAAGGATGGTAATGACTCTCAATGACGTAGAGATAATGTCGAATGGTGTCAGCAAAGAGTTGGTTCTTTGGCTGTTCTATTCTTCAACTCTCATTCTCATGTCAACCAATAACCACGTTGAATGATGAAAGATGCTTACAGTTCTCCTTTATCACCCACTCAACGAAATAAAAGAGTTCATCCTGTCTGAAGCATCTATCTAACGGTAAAAGCAAGTGAAACGCCATTACAAGGAAGATGGATTGCTTTAATGGTGCAATCATGTGAAAACGCCATGCCACACTCAAGGGATTCACAAGAATCTGTTCAATAACAGGATCACAGTTAGAGTACCGGAAACAATCACTTCGGTGAGAGAAACACATTCATCACTCTTGAAAAGTGTTTTGATGCGTGCCACGGATAGTGAGCCGTAATTCCCTAAACATCATGCTCCTCACTTGATTGTACAGATTCCGTGAAGAGAATGAACCCTTCGATGGTTATTTCCATCAAACTCGTCCACAGTGAATGGTGTACTGAACCAGATCCTCTCAATACTGCAACCGTAATCTCGAAAGACCGATTTCTATCCACTAAAGCAAACATGACAAAGAAACGGGGAGAACGAAGAAGGCTAAGGGATTGTCTGAAGCAGGCTTGATCTCTTCCGGAGTGATGCACTTTCCCTGTTCATCGATAAGGAACCAATTCTTCTCTGGGTATGCAAGGAGCTAGTCATTAGACGGCCTTCAATCAACGACATTCACATTCCTAGTGATAGTATCAGCTGCTATCTCCTTCTTGAAACTCCTTTTCTTTCCATTTCTCACATGGATGATGGTAATCTGGGGAGTGTAGTTGACTTCGGATTGAATGCGACGAACTCCACTTCTCTGTTTGGGCCTGATAACTGTTCCTGAATGACCACTGTGAATAGGACCGGTGCTTGGAAGGACTGCGATATTCACATTAGTTTGACTGGCAATTAGCTCCGCAGCCTTCCCAATTCCGCACTGCCCAACACTCTTGTTACTATTCAGCACTTGTCCATTGAAGAAAAGAGAGAAGCGAGAAAGAAAGAACGGCTGGTATTGAGTCCCATAAGTCGCCTTCAAGTATTGTTCAAGAAGCGTCTTGACGATTGTTGATTCGGTCACATCAAATCCTCGTTGATTCGTTCCCGCGGACTGGTAGGAGATATTGACCCGGAAAGACTTCTTGATAATCGCATTGCTCTGGTGCAGACTGCACACTAGAATCGAATGATCCTGCAATCCAGCCGTTTCCACGCTCTTCTCACTATCAAGCGGATTGCCTCCAAAAAACAGGCGAAAGCTGCTGACGTATTCCTCCTTGAATCCACTCTTGTAAAGCGACTACTGCTGAAACCACCCGATGGAGAGCACTCTCAAGTACTGCTGCAGCACGGAGCGCACAGTGTCTGTGTTCTTTACAGAGAGAGTAATAACACGATCTCCTGGGCTGTTATAGGAAATCCGAAGGGTAATGGTGTCCTTCATGGGAGACGGTAATGCGCTCTCTTTATCAGCAGCATATCGCAGCGTCAACCGCTCCTTGAAACCATGAAAGGGAATGACATCCGTCATTCCCATCATCTTGCCAGTAGAATCAAGAATTTGAAGTCTGCGTACCGATTCATGCGGTAAGAGAAAAGAAGAAACGCACTGGTCAAGCAAATGACTGATCTTGCATCCCGCCAAGTAGGAAACAGACTTTTCTTCGTTTTGAAATTCTACTGTTGTAGAACAAACTGCATAAGCAGTGATCGAGCCTCCACTGGGAATGATTACCGCGATCGTGTCAGCAGGAGACATGGCTCTCTGATTGTGATAGAACCGAAGATGAGAAAGAGGTAGTCGTGTGTATCTCTATCAGTAACGGGTTTCATCATTACCTGCTTCTATATCCCCTTTCAGATCATTGATTGTTGTTGACGAATCCACGCACAATGGAATACGATAAGAATCAAACTCCAAAACGTACTGCATTGTGTGATTCTGAGTAAAAGCAGGCAGCACGTTCCGTATTGGCTGACTGCTTGATTATCAAGCCCTTCCTTTCAACTCGTCCAATCTCTGGAAATGCTCCACAACTCAATCTATCATTCGTGCAATTGGTTTGTATATTTGGAGTCGTACCCAATCACAATCATCCCCTCCATCATCGATGAATCATCGAGATTGCAATTCCCCTTCCACATTCTCACTCTCCCCAATCAACCACAGAACCCCATTCTGGCCTCCACCTCCTCCTTCTTTGAATCGGGAATGAGGACCCTAATGAATAGGGTACCATTCTGTCAAACTGGGCCTAACTGAGCTTTGTTCCATTCTCAGTCACAGAATGGTGGATAGAAACGCGCTCTATAAGCAGATTCTAACACAGTACGTTTACCATCCGTATGAGGAGGAATCCTGTCGTAAGGGTTTTCTCTTTGGCTGAAATGAAGGCATTTGCTACGATGTGGAAACAGAGGATAATGTATCTCTCCCCAATAAATGTCCTCATTTGTTCTGTACTGTGTGTCTTCAGCAATCAGGAAACACCGTCAGCATATTCCCTTCTCTTTAGTGTAGAATAGGTTATGCCCCGTTTGTAATACTCGCTATGATTCTATCATATCGCTCTATGTTTGCGCTTTCGTAATTCCTTACGAGTAGTCCTATGTTGACTATCTTATTCAATTATTGAATAACCCAAATGAGAATGTGTGTTCTGTAGTATGGTTTCATTGTAGGTGCTGAATTCGGCTGATGTAAAGAACCGCGTTCTTAGCGATGTTTTCTTCTTCACAGAAATGTGAGCAGTAGGTCCTAAATGCTATTAAGACAATCAAAACTCTTAATGACGTATCCTTCCCCATTTCTCTTGATTCTAGAACATGCTGGTCCAGGTGAGTAACAACCCTTCTCTCCTTGATACACTGAAGGGAAAGAAGGTTCGTGTTTTGAATCATCTATTTCACGCGTAGCTTACTGAGTTGCAGAGGGAAGTGTTCATCAAGGCAGAAACGGAGAAGGAGCGTGACTTCGTGTATCTCTTGTCGGATGAGATGTGCCAGATGATCATTAACAAGAGCAAGACAGTTCGTGAGTACGGAATTACAGTTCATTCAAGAGAGCGAAATGAAGAGTAGGAGATTCTCAAGGTCGTGGCCCTTGTGAAGGTGGGAGAACTCGCCTCGGTGATCCTCAACGCCCTTCCCGCCAATGAAACGGTTTCCCCTGTTTCTCCAGTTTCCCCCTAGATCGCCGCTCTTCTCCTTCGCCACTGTGCCAACATCAGTTACCTCACTCTGGGCGAATTCCAGTGGTTGGCGTACGTGGTAAAGGATATGAACGCAGACGTGCATATGCCCCCTAACCCTGATTCCTAGTACGTGAATGGCTTCTTCGAGCACTTCTACAACGGCCAGTGGAAGTACCGCATTCTGTACGACATGACGCAGAACAAGGACGAGGAGGGCTCGGTGTGGCCACATCCTGACGAGAAGGTTCGAGACGTGAGGAGAGATGAGAATGGGAGAATCTGTGCGGTGCGCGTTCCATTGTATTCGCGTGACGGTGTGAAGCTGGTGTATGATGGGTTCTGGTCGAATCGCATGCTGAACGGAGAAGGAATGCTCTTCATGGAGATTTGGCATCGGAGCGAGTTGGAGGAGCTGAAGGCGGAAAAGTACCAGTTGGAGATTCGGATGAGGCGAATTGAGTCGAAGGAGAGAGAGGTGAAGGAGAGACGGAACTGGCAGAAGGGCGAGTTGGAGAGACTGATGAACGAGATCACGATGCTGAAGAACAAGATGGCGGATATGCTGAAACTGCCGATGGAGAAGTTGGAAGACCTGAAGACGGAGGAGTTGAAACAGGAGAAGGTGGAACGAGATCAGGCGATCGATGAGGAGAAGAGGAGAATCGAAGAGAGTATTATTCGGGTCTGCCGAGAAGGCATTGACTACTACAAGGGGAGCTTTGTCGACAACGAGCGGACGGGCCACGGAGCCGAGTGGAACGGCGAGAACAAGATGGTGTACGAAGGTGAGTTCAAGAACGGCGTACGGAACGGTAAGGGCATTTCGTACTGGTCCAACGGCAGCAAGGAGTACGAGGGGAATTGGGAGAACGGTCTGAAGAAGGACAGCAAAGGGAAGGAGTATGACAGTAACGGCTTTTTGAGCTATGCGGGCGGCGTGAAGAACGGGGTGATTTGGACGAAGATCACTCCGGAGCAGCGCGTGGACGATGGCTTCGTGTACCTGGCGCCGACGTGCTGCCAGTTGGTGAAGAACTACGGCAGTAACTCGATGGAGGGCGTGATGTACTACCATCACTTCACGGGCTGCGATTTGGAGAAGGTGGTGTTCGGGCAGCCGTGCCATCCACAGTACGAGGAGAGGGAGGTGGCGTTTGCGCATAACCTGGCGGCGTGCGTCACCAAGCCGGTTTGCTACATCTGTTTCCCTGGACGGGGCGAGTGAGAACTAGACGTGGGTAGAGACACGATGAGTGAAGTGCGAGTGTCGCTGATGAAGCGAAGCACGGATTTGAAGCTGCGTCTGGCGCCGAAGGTGGTGTTCTACGGGAACATCGTGAACGACGTGGAGAAGGACCCGCTGGTGGTGAAATGGCCCGACGCGCTGAGCATCATCAACTGCCAGACGCAGATGGAGGAGCTGTGCTTTTCTTGTGGTTGTCGTGCGGTGGAGTCATGGGTAGATTTGAAGCTGAACATGCTGGCGGAGGTCAAGGAGAAGGATGTGAAGGTGATGAATTGCTCCAAGTTGCGATTCAACAACGTCGTGTTCCAGGCGCAGGAGACGGCGATTCCCGGACGCAGCGAGTCCGTTCTGTCCTTCGACTCGATCTTCTTCGACAACGTGAAGGAGCTGCATCTGTCCGGTGTCTCTTCTTTCTCTCTCTGAGTCGTAGCGTGCTACTGCACCCGTCTCGTCTTCTCCGCCGAGCACATGCGACATCTGTCCCTTCTCGATTTCGGCAGTGGCACCCACACGCACCATTCAATCGTAGTCATGCCCGCTCTGAACATGATCATCTTTGGTCGTGGCTGCTTGAACGAGGTGAAGGCCCTCACCCTCCACTCACTGCCCGCACTGCAATACATCACGTTCAACGACACCTCGCTACGCTACGCGTCGCTGACGATCAGCCGTGGGTGCGTGGGAGGAGGATGAGAGACAGACTGTGGAAGGCTGCAGGCGCTGGAGGTGGGGAAGAGCTGCTTCCAGTGCGGGATGAAGCTGACGGTGGTGGAGTGTCCGTCGCTGAAGAGCGTGACGATCGCGGACAAGGCGTTCGAGAAGTGCGAGTATTTGGAGGTGTCCTGTTTGCGAGTGGCGTGGGTGTGAGCCGTAGCGAATCGGGAGTTGGCGAGAATGCAGCTGGGTCTGGGCTGCTTCTTCAAGCTGACGTCCTGCGTGATAACGAGTGGGGGTGAGGGAGTGGAGTGAAGCGTAGAGAACCTGGCATTGAGCGAGTTTGTCACGAAGACGAAATGCAAGCCGTCGAAGGTAAGCGTCACGGACACGAAGCCGTCTGTGAAGGCGCAGATCAGCAAATGGGTAGGACGTTCTCTGTGGTGTGTTTGTTTTCTAGTCCGCGTCTCATCTAAACTCGATATCCAGCCGTTTCATTCAGTTTGGAAAAGAAGAAGGGACACAATCTATTATGAAATGTCTGTGAACGAGCTACTGTTGACACGGAACCTATCTGATTGTATCTACTCTCAGTACAGGGAAAACACCTGCCGTACGAGTGGGAGCCAATATGAATGATAGCCATTTGCTACTGTAGGGAGGATGTGAGCCGAGTCTCCCTGCCCGACTCCTGCTGCCACCTGTTTTGCACGGAGTGTCTTCAAGAAGCCGCCAAAGTGGTACTGCCCAATTGTGTTCTTCTCCTCATAGAATCACCTGTGTCCTCTTTGTAATACTCCTTATGCCTCTATTATTAGCTTCAATGTATGGGATTATTCTGCTCACTTGCCCTTAGGATTATATCCACTACCTGGTCACTCTAGTACTTCTGAAAGATGAAGCGGTTGCCGTGATGCCCTCCTTTTATTCATAGACACTTCGCTCACCTCAGGTGAAGCATCGGCTGTATGGAAGAGTGCTAGCTCGCATCAGGACGTGATCTGTAGACATTCGATTATATCCAGCTCCTTCGGCACTCCAACAAGTTGAATAATCCCTTTGCATTCATTTAGTCCAATCGTAAGGGGAAATACTAAAGAATGAAGGAGAATAGCAACGGTATCCAATTTCCCTCTTCTGCTCAGCTGTAGACCATCCCATTGATTATTATTCTTCTCCCATTTGTTCCTTACACAGAAGCACTCACGTCCTCCTGAATGAATCCAAATAGCGTTAGCAATAGACAACCATATGCGCAAGCCCATTTTCAATCCAAATAGATCAACACGATAAAGAACAGAAATGAATTGTGTGGTTTGCAACTCACCCGTTTCATCCTCTATCACTCCTCATTATATAGATTGGGCATGAGGATGCCGTCTGGCAGTGTCCCGAGTGTTATGCAGACTATCACCTGAAATGTGTCGCTTCCTGGTAGTTGCTCATTCCAATCCTTCACGCATCAGGGCCCAAGTGTGTATCCAAACGAAAATCGTGGAAGCCATCAAGAATAAACAATCGGTCTCTACGGTGGACCGAAGTTGGACATGGTTTGACGGTTGAATGATTTGTCTCACGTATAGCAAGTGCTGTGGGGAACGGTTTGAAACGGTTCCCACCAAGTACTATTGCTACTGTGGGAAGGAGGAAAACCCGGAATTCGATCCTTGGCTCCCACCGCATACCTGTGGTGCCCTCTGCGGCAAGGTGCTTCCCTGCGGCCATACGTGTAACGAGCGATGCCATGCTGGACGTTGCCCTCCGTGCCCGCGCGTGATAACCATTCAGTGTCCCTGCGGAAAGACCAAGCGGACCATTCGCTGTAGTATGAAGCACTTGGAGAGTCCGGACCTGCTGTGCGATCAGCTCTGTCTGAAGTTGCTCCCCTGTGGCATTCATAGATGCCAACAGACCTGCCATTTCGGTAGTTGCCCTCCGTGTGACAAAACCGTTGAGCAGACGTGCTACTGTGGCGCAGAATCGAGGCGTGTTCCCTGCGGGACCGCGTCCTCAGCAAAGTACTCCTGCGGCCGAATCTGCGGAAGGCTTCTCGACTGTGGCTTCCACACATGCGAACAGCCGTGTCATGAGGGCGAATGCAAGCCCTGCCCCTACAAACCCCCTCGCTCGTGTTTCTGCGGAAAGAAGCGTAATGCCCTGCTTCCCCCCTAACCCCCAGAATTTGACATTCCATGCACAGACCCCACGCCCTCGTGTCATCAGACCTGCGGCAAGGTTCTTCCCTGCGGCCATCACTGCCCTCTCCAATGCCACCCACCGCCATGCCCGCCGTGCGAGGAGTTCGTGATGAAATCCTGTCGCTGTGGGAGCAAGCAGGCGCTCTGCAAGTGCTCCGAGGAGCTGCTCTGTCAGCAGAAGTGCCAGGAGTTGCGCGCCTGCGGCAGACACCGCTGTGGGCGACGGTGTTGCGACGGACACCATTCCGTGTGCACCATGGTCTATGTGAGATGAGGGAATCAGGAGTAGGTGTGCGGGAAGACGCTGGATTGTGGCCGACACACATGCCAGCTGCCTTGTCATCCGGGCGCCTGTCCGACATGCACGATGCAGGTAGAGGTGACGTGCGAGTGTGGGAAGACGACGGAGTGCTTCCCGTGCAAGGGGTTTCGACGGTCCTTCTACCCGAAATGCCCCTATTTGTGTCAAAAACCCAGTCATTGTCATCACGCCAAAATTCAGGACCATTCCTGTCATCCCGGTGCATGTCCCCCTTGTACCCTTCCCTGCGGGTTGAAACTCCCCTGCGGACACGAATGCAAAGCCATTTGCCATGAAGGCGAACCGTGCCCGCCGTGTCATGAGAAGGTGGAGAAGGAGTGCGAAGGAGGGCATAAGAAGGTGGAGGTGTTTTGCTGTGACAGGAATAGTCCTGTTTTCTGTGATGAGAAATGCGGGCGATTATTGGCGTGTGGGAAGCATGTGAGAAGAGTGAATGTCGTCCTAACCGAATAGCACTGTTCTCTGCCATGCCACGGTTCCGACACGCCATGCGAAGTATGTTGTCACCTCTGCGAGGGCCGACGCACCTGCCACCACCCGTGTCCGTTAGTGTATTGCCACGCCGGTCCGTGTCCGTCGTGCCAGCAGGTCGTGAAGAGACGGTGCTACTGCGGGAAGACGTCAAAGAACGGGAAGTGCGGTGACGGTGAAGGGTTGTTCTCTTGTGGGAAGGTGTGTGGGAAGCCGTTGCAGAACTGCCGGCATGGGTGTGGGCGTGTGTGCCACGAGGGCCCGTGCGAGGAGAAGTGTGAGGAGGAGGTGGTGGTGAAGTGCAAGTGCGGGAAGCGCGTGGGGAAGGAGGTGTGCTGGAGGGCGCAGCAGATGAAGGGATACAGCGCGAAGATGCCCGTGCAGGTCGTGCTGGAGTGTAGTGAGGAGTGCTGTGGGAAGGTGCAGCCTATCACTCAACCGACGACACAATCAACAACTCCAGCAAAGAAGACTCTTCTTCTTCTTTCTGTGCTTGTGGTGGTGCTGGCGATGGTTGTCGCCTTGTGGCTTCGGTATGCTCATTCGTGTGTTTGTGACAAACAACCCAAGGTACAGACGATCATCTACGAGAAGTGGAGGCATAGGAAGTGGAGGTGTGCGTATCACTGTTCGAGTCGTCGTCATAGGATGTCTCGTGATACGACTCGTACGTGTACGTGGGAGTGGGGCGGTAATAGTTGCGTTCCGCACGGGCACGCGCCTTGCCCAGCTCATACCACAGCCAGCCATTGCCAAAGGTGTTCTACGCGTGAGGCGAGCACGAAAACACAAACGTCATAGTAGATGGGCTGGGGATACACGAATGGACCCACCGCCGGGCCTCTGAGGCAAGAAGTGAAGCACTTCGCCATCAGATAGAATGGGAAGAAGAAGCACTTCAGGAAAAAGCAACTGGGAGTGAGAGGAAGGAGAATGCGCTTACATCACCTTGCTGATGTTGTTGAAGCCCACCATGAACACGAAAAAGAAGATGGCGGCGGGAACCAAACACCACTATTCGTCAGGAGGGAAAGACAAGGCCATACGGAAAGGAGCTTGCCAATGAGGTAGCCGATCCAGGAGAAGGGGTTCCAGTACCAGGTGGTGTGATAGGCAGGATGACTCTTCTGCGCCTTGTAGTAATTGGCGTTCTTGTTGAGCTTGAACTCAACACCGCACGAACCAGCGAGGATGTACGGATCCTCTACGAGTGATGCAGACAACGAGGAACAAACCGGGATAATCGTAGCCTTCGCAGCTCACGATCGTTTCGCCAAGCGAAACGCCGTTGTCGAGCTCGGCCTTACACTCCCACTAAGCGTCACAGAAGGAACAAGGGCAAACCTGAACATCACGGCCGTCCGTGCCTCTGTTGTAGCACTGCATCGTGGCAGGAGCGTAGCTGCATCCGGCAGATCCGCCCGTGCACTTCATTTGCGGAATGGGTCTAGGCGTAACGAGAAAAACCCACACGAACCTAGAGCGACGGCCCGTTGTATATTGGCTCTTGGAGAAGGTAAGCGTCTGAACGCTCGTCAGGAGCACGCGATTGGGATTGTACGCGTTATAGTTGTATGCAACACAGCATGCACCGAGCAGCAATATCGTCAATAGAATCGTTTTGAAGCAGTTCATATCAAATAAAAAGTGACAAGAGAGAAAGGCAGACCGGCTTCCCCACTCGCTCTTCTGCATTTCTTCGATTCGAGAACGCGGGATGGGCTGTGGAAGGTTTCCATCTCGACACCTGCTTCGATTTCCTCTTCTCCTTCGGCTCCTTCCCGCTGACTCCTCACCGTACAGCGGTTGTTGTTGTTAGGCACATCATGATGGGAGAAGAGAGAATAATGACATCAAATGTATTGCCACCTCCTTTACAAGCAGGATATGGATAGAACAGAAGAGACAGAAATCGCATCATGGATCCGAATTCGGGAGAGATTGCGGCTCCTCTGGGAGAGGAAGCGTGGAACGACGACGAACTGCTGAACGTGACTCTTCTCCCAGTGGATCATGAGTAGGCGTTTGAAAGAGCGGTTGAAACCCACGATTTGAATAAGAAAGCCACAGAGAATACAATGTGATTCTTGCAGGGTGGAACGTTATGTGTAGAAAGAAAGAAACGGAGACCAAAAAGAAGTCAAAAGTGAGTTGATGCAAGTGAAGTGTAAGACACTAGGTCATATTCAAGAGAAGTCCGGTGGAGGAAGAGGAGGATCCCATGGATTGTGCGCATTTTCCCGTTTATTCTCACCTGCTAGGTGGTGAGGCATATGTACCGAGAAAGAAAGAACCCACCGCGCAAACGGCTGCTCAGCCTTCAGTCATGCCAGCCCAGCCCCAGACGCAGCCCTCTACAATGTACACTCAAGCACCGACCTATCCATCGGTGATGCCATCCCAACCCCAGGTGCAATCCTCCATGATGCCCAGTGTGCCCGATGCGGAGGAGCAAGAGGCACTGTCGCAACTGCTCCTGGCCTGGTACCAAGCCGGCTACGCTGCGGGCAGATATGCTTCCATCCGAGAGAGAAAGATGTGGACTGTTTGTTCAAACAACAGAGTACTATGGTACATAAACTACGCGTCGTCCTCGGAGGAGTCGTCGATGAACTCCAGATCCCCGTCGTCGACCTTGTCGATCACCTCCTTCATTCGCTCCATCTTCTCCTTCATCTTGGCCACCTCCGCCTTCAGCTCCTCCCTCTCCTTCTCCATCTTGCTGACTTCCTCTGCTGACTTGCACTGCGCTAGCCTCTTCCGTTCCTCCGACAATTGCTGGAGAAGGAGTTGGTTGGTGAACTTGTACGCGTTCAGCTCCTTCAGCTTCTCCTCGACCTCCTCGTTGCTTCGTTCCACTCGCGGACATACTGGAAAGGCTAATCGCTCCTCTCGGGTTAATGGCTTCCGCTCCTCCTCCTCGCACCTCTTCTTCAGCGCAACCATCTCCTCCTTGTATTCGTTCAGCGATTTCTTCAGTTCCTCGCACTCCTTTTGGATGATCTGGTAATGCTCTTCCGCCTGCTTCGATTCCTCTTTCGCCGTCTTGTACAGCACAGTCTATTTCTTAGTGAGGCAGAAAAGAGATACATATTCAATCTCGGAGGACATGCTGGATTGCAGCTTCTTCTTGAGCACTTCGGCCGCCTCTTCCAACTACACATCATCACATAGAGTAGGAACACACAGCATCGTTGTCAGCGATGCACTTCTCCAGCATCTCCGCTAATGACTTGCTCTTCTCCTCCTCCTCGTCCAGCCGGCGTTGTAATTCACTCAGTTCCGCAGAAGAATCCACACTGCTGCCGGAGCGATTCGTCAGGTTCAGCAGGAGGGATTGATTGTTCTTCACCACCGAAGTGATCACCTTCAGCATTTCCAACACATCCTTCGTGATGGGAAGCGTGTCTTGGGAGGAGGAGGGGGGAGAGGAGGAGGAAGGGGAATGGGAGAAGGACTCCGGGGAATTGGACTAGGTGAGAAGAGGGAACGCGAGTTTACGATTTCAGAAGGAATGGTGGTGCGATGCTCCGAGATGGATCGTTGCGAATCCATGATACTGGAGGGATTTGACAGAACGGACTGGCCATGACATGACTACATACTAAAAGCCACAAGGAAGGTTTCACAAAGGGATTTGAAATGGGAGGGAGGTTCACTCTCGTCGCATTGAAGAAGGACTCCATCTCCTTATCGATGTCGATTTTCCGTGGTACAAAAGAGTTCAATCCTGGTCTTTCCGCCTGTTCGGCTTCCACGCGCTGTTTCTTGGTTTCCATCTAATCGTGATTGCTATCAAAGAAAAGGGAACAAGAGGCGCAGAACCACTTTGAGAATCGGACAGGGGAATGACTCTTCTACAACTCACGCTTTCCAAAGTGTCTCTACTTCTTTTCCACAGTTGTCTCCCGTAGCGGTGCAACATACTGGGGTGAGCAGTCCTCTTCCTTCATTTTGTGTTTAAACCCAAATCCGCCTTTTCCCTCCAACCCAGGTGATTACATCCCCTGATTTAACATATGACGACTGATTAAGAAACAGAGGAAACACACACACAAAGCGACGATTCACTTACACCGAGGCACTGGTGGGAAGAGCCTCGTAGGACGGTTCCAGAGGATCCAAAGAGAGCTGCCAACCATCTCTAAAAACAACCGAACTACTACTGAGGAGAGAGAAGATGTCCCACATGAGACTAGCGATGAAGAAGCCAACCATGAGATCCACTGTGTAATGCTTTCTGTACGCAATGATGAAGAAGCAGGTCACGAGCACATACACAACGCAGATGAACACAAGGACACGACGATCTGTGAATCAGTTTATACGAAGAAAGGAACAGGAGATGAGTCGTCTCGGAAGTGCCCGCAGAATCGCGATGAGACCCAGAATGGTGAATCCAATGTGTCCCGAGGGAATCAGATCGCCGCAGGAGGAGAAGGAAAGACCATCGGAGGGCATGTGCGAAATCACGTCCACCCAGCTGGAGATGAGCTGCTCACGATGGCATTACTCTCTGGGAGGATTGAAGGTGCTTCCGGGTCTGCAGTGCGTCGCGGGGCCAGGGAGAATGGTAAGACACTCACAGCAGGCACGGATCACGTAATAGATGGAGAAGACGCGCAATTGGTCGTTGAGGAACTTGGCGAGGTGTCGGTAGTCCATCCGCAGAGCGAGGACGATCATGATCAGGAAGGGAATGAAGGTGAGGAGGTCCCTGTGAGTGAAGAAGAGATGAAGGGGTTACCCCACGCGCTCCAGCAACTTGTTTGTAAATTCGGGAATCAGCATAAATCCAATGTCCTTCAGCATCGGTCCCGGAACGTGCAGGTAGCCCGCCAGATTACGAGAAATCTCGTTCAGCACCCTAGTGATCATAGCATTGGACTGGGTACAACTCGCAACAAATCAGAATGTTGAAGGAATTGTGCACTTCGCGTGATTCGGCAATCTCGAGATTGTAAGCCAGCTTCTGAGAGATCACAAAAACGGCCATCAGCAGCAACGCGTACAGAAATCTACGCTAAGAGGGGGAAGAACGGAACGACTTCATGAAAGAGAAGGCGTGGAAGAGTCTGAAAAACGTGCTCCATGTGTACATGAAGAAGAAAAAACTAGGATGAAGGGAAGAAAGCGGCTCGTACGAAGCACAATTGTACAGAAAGGCAATTATCACGCTCCTCTTGCCCTGCTCGTTCCTAGAGGCGTAACAAGCGATTTCGAATACTACGATAGCATTATCGCTGAGAGTGCGAAGAATTGAATGACGGTGTGAAACAAAGAGGGAAAAGGAGGAAGAAGAGGCAACTAAAGGAGCACAGCAGCAGCGCGAAAGACAGGTGTCCACGAAGCGCACCGTCCCTGTACACAATCGGCTGGTTTTCGGTGTCAAACACGCCCGTGACCACGAGGGAGTACGTCTGCGACTGCGTCTCCAGCCGGTGCGCGCGAATGCTGACGGTGATGTTGGCCGTTTCCGTCCCGTTGGCCTGCAGCACCGTCGGGGAGAGGCGGATCATTTCCACGTTGTTGGTGCGGTCCGGCTCGCCCAAGCTACAATCAACGGAAATCGACAACCAGACTTGTTCGGGAAGAAGAGCGTGTCGCCCAGCGCCACCTCCAAGTCGATGTCGTTCACCATCACGCTGGAGCTGAACACCGAGGCGGGCGGGTCGGTCCAGACGAGCGTGAGTTTCACTTCAGCGAGTGTGTGGGGGTGAAGGGTGCCAAACACAGCAAAGAGGATATCGAAACCAGCAGCGAGAAGGAGACGCGCCGTACGTGGTCGTCCATCTCGCCCTCCTGAATGAACAGGTTGAACGCGCTCTCGTTGCGCCAATATAACACCGCATTCAGGTCCATTCGCCCAAAACCCTGCTTGTTCCCGGGGAACGCCAGCTCCGTCTCCTCCGCGCCGAACAGCGCGCTCTCCTCGCGCGTCGGCTGCCCGCTGTGCACCAGCAGCGCTTTCAGCGTCGAGGCGGCCGGCACGAACGCGTCCTCCGCCCGCGGCGTGCCCGAGGGGTAGTAGCCCTGTTCCAAATACTGCGACAGCAGCAGCGCGCTGGCGGCCACGATGGGCGTGGACATGGAGGTGCCCGTCTTCGCGACCACGCGGCAGGTGCGCGCCTCACTCCCGCTAGAGGCGGCCGAGTCGATCGCCACGCCGGGAGCCAGGAGGTCCGGCTTGATGCGGTTGTCGGAGGTGGGGCCCTGGCAGGAGAAGGAGGCGCGCACGTCGCGGTAGCTGTCCGCGTTGTAGGTGGAGCCCACCGCCAGCACGTTCTTCCCGTTGGCGGGGGAGTAGATGGAGCCCGCGCCCTTCTCGCCCTCGTTCCCTGCGGCAAACACGATGAAGCAGTCGGGGTGGAAGTAGCTACGCTTCACACGGCCCGTCGCGTCTACACGAAGCTGTCGATGGAGGCCGTGTCGGTCGTGTAGGCAGAAGAGAAGGCGCCCCAGCTGGCGCTGTGGATGCGCGCGCCTTGGGTGTACACCGTGTTGACAATCGTGACGATGCGCCGTGGCGTGGACAGTCTGGCGTTGCCTCCCGCGCCTTTGCCGATGTCGAAGAACACCAGACGTGCCTTGTACGCCATTCCGTCGTATGGCGTCAGCGTAGCGTCCTCCAGCGCCTCGCCCACCAGCGTTCCCGCGACGTGCGTGCCGTGTGCGTCGGCGTCCGCCTCCGTGTCGTCCGCGTAGCTGTTGTACATGAAGATCTTGCGGTGGCGGGTGTCGTTGGCGGCAAAGTCGTAACGCACGGGGTGCGCGGGGTCGTGGAAGAAGCAACTGTGCTGGTCCACGCCCGTGTCGGAGAGCCCGATCAGCCGGTCTTCGCCGTGTGGTGGTGAAGGCGGGAACGAGTGGCGGGAAGAGGATATGGATGCCGTGACGGTAGAGCGGCACGGCATCGTCGCGCGTGGTCATGCGCTCTTGGGCGCCGTAGTCGCGGAGATGGCGGGAAGAAGGGGAGATGGCGGGAGGAACGGTGTAGCGGGTCTGCATGTCGATGCGGATGATGGAGGGATGCAGGGACAGAAAGGATACCGAACGGATCAGTTTGTCACAGGGAATGGTGATTCTAGGAATGAAGAGGGTTTGCGGATTTGGACTGGAGAAGTCTGTCGGGGGACGGACCCTCGTACGAAACGGGCGTGTATCGATCGCTGAGTGTGGCAATGCACTGGACCAGTTGCTGAATGGGAGGGGACGCTTCCGCCAAGTCGCAGGAAGGGATGTCCTCCGCATCGAGGACACGGAACTCTTCTTCGAGGGCTGATAGAGGCAAGGAACCCATGGTTTGGAATTCGAGCGTCAGGGAGTCGCACTTCTCCGTCTGGATGCTCTGCAGCGTGTGCATCACTTGCACGGAGATCTTGGAGATGGAGGGAAAGCGGAAGAAGGTGGCCAGCATGGGATTCTCCTCTTCGGTCTGCAGGATGACGGATTCAACTGTGTACACCAGAATGCCGTGCGAGTTACCTCCAATCAGCTCATATTCGCTACAGTTGACGCCGCGAATCATCCCTCACAGGGATGGGTCGTGGGAACGCAGGCGATCGACGACAGAATAGGCGGGAATCGTGGGCTTCACCTGCAGATAGTAAATGGAGGGGATGGGATCTTCGTCAAGCCGCCGATTGTCCATCCGTTGCCGCTGTTCTCTCAGCAATTCCTTACAGTATCAGATCAGACATACGAAATACGTCAATGGTTTGGAGTTGCTGTTCGGGAGTCAGGTAGCTCATTCCGGATAGAATGTGGGATACAAATGCATGCGCGATTTCGGTGTGGCTGTTCCTGCCCTGCTCCTCACCGGAGGAGAGAGGAAGAAGAATGAACGCCAGCGGCAGAAGGAATGTGGATAAGGCCATTTAGAATAGAAAGAAATGGAGGCATTCTCTCATGTGGCGTGTATCACCGATGATATACTTGTCATTTCTGTTTGACAGGTGGCGGAAACAAACAAAAGAGGGTCAGGACTCAAACACGTCGTCAATGACGTCGTGGATTCGCTTTCTCTGGAGCACCTCCATGCATCCCTACTCATCATCCCCAGCCCGCGCTCCCACGTAGTGATCGGGGAGAGAAATCCCCTCAATAACGGGGATGAAGCACTGCTGGAAGCCGAGCGAGGCCGCCGTCTTCAACCGGTTCTCGATCTGCTGAATGGGCCGCAGTTCTCCGGACAGCCCGATTTCCCCGATGAAGCACATCGTAGAAGGCAGGGACTCGCTCTTCAGCGAGCTCAGCAGACTCATCACCACGGGAAGGTCGGACGCTGCTTCGTTCACGTGAAGCCCGCCAACGATGTTCAGGTACACGTCGTAGTTGCTGAGGTTCATCTTGACGCGGGACTTGAGCATCGCGACCAGGAGCAGCAGACGGTCGAAGGAGTACCCGAGACAGCGACATTGCGGCGGGCGGTACTGCGAGTTCATCTTGCTGAGGAGGGATTGGAACTAGGATGAATGCCTCATCATGAGAGCACTTCCACGGGGATGGCACGCGAGCCGTTGGCGATGATGCCGACGGAAGACCCTTCGCTCAAAAGCGGGTGCTGGGAGAGAGGTTGGTCCTTCGGCACGCTGGTGAGGAAGCAGGAGTACAAATCCTTCTTCTATGGATCAGAGCCAATCCGCCGTTTTCACTTCAATCAATCCCTGGTCCTTCATATCGAAGACTCCAATCTCGGGCGTGGAGCCAAATCGGTTCTTGACGCTGCGGAGGATGCGCGTCTGGTTGATGGGATCTCCCTCCATGTACAGGACTGTATCGACGATGTGCTCAAGAGTACGCGGTCCCGCCAAGTCACCGTTCTTTGTGACATGTCCGGTAACGAACACGGTGATGTTCAGAGACTTGGCCAACTCCTGGAGACGCGATGTGCAGATGCGCACCTGCGTGACGGAACCGGGAGCTGACGGGATGTCCTGCATTTCTACCATTTGAATGGAGTCGATCACAATGCACGAATAGAGAGAGGGCTGCACATGAGGGAACGCAACAAGGAACAACATTTGTATACACCAACTTCAGGATCGCGTCCAGATTGGTTTCGTGAAGAAGCAGGAGGTTCGCGTCGCGGATTCCCAGTCGATCGCAGCGTAGCTTCACTTGGTCTTCGCTCTCCTCTCCAGAGATGTAGAGAACACTTCGGGAATCGCATTTGCATATATCGCTCGACACTTTCAGCAGAAGGCTGCTCTTTCCAATGCCGGGTTCTCCTCCGACAAGCGTAAGCGATCCCGGAACGATTCCGCCACCGAACACGCGATTGAGCTCGGCGCCACTGAGCTTATACCGAGAATGCGCTACAGGGTTGATATCTCGCAGCTTGGAAGGCTTGACCACCTTCACCGAGGAAGAGCTGTACGCTTTGGACGGAGCGGAGACGGAAGGCGCGCTGTTCTGCTCAATGGTATTCCAGGCGTTGCACGCATGACACTGTCCTTGCCATTTCGTGTACTCCTTTCCACATTTGGAACAGCGGTAGCCGAAGGAATGATCTGAGGAGAAGAGCCGTCTGCTCATTGGCTGCGTCGGCAATACAAGAGAAAGAGAAGGGAGGCAATAGGAACTCGCCTTGGGCTTCCATGCGCACAGCCTTCTCCACGCGGTCCGAGCAATCCTATTCTGAACTCTCTATCACAGTGCAAACATTCCCGCTTATTACTGAGGAAGGGAGAGTGATAATCTGTCCTCCATGAAATGGGAGGAATAATTGAATATTCCATTATGACTCTACACATTGCAACAACAGACAATTGTGTGTAGCATCACCAAAATGAATGCGTCTGATTTGTGCTTGACAACCTTATCATCAGTCTCTCGCTTCATTCCTTCTGTTTCTAGCACGGCATAGGCCTTTTCTCGAGTGTGACAAAAATAAGCCCGACTTTTTGCAACCGTTTACACGCAATCATTCTCGAAGAGACCGTAACGCAAACTAACATGGTTTGGAGAGTGTATTCGGGTCTGCTCGTTTTTTCCTTGCTCATCCAGTTTTTCTGCTCCTCTATCTTGGTGTTGAGCACGGACGATCCGTTGTACATGAAAAGTGCATGGGTTCACTGTGTAGGGTCCGATTTTCAGACAATGAGGTAGTACTGACCAGCACGCCCATCCCGACCGTGAGCGATGAGCCGTCCTCTCTGAAAATCAAACCACTCGATGTGTCTTCTGGTGGCAGCAACCGTGCTGATAGTGGAATTCCATTTGCTGTTGCTCCTTCCCAAAGTGTGTGCGAGCACTGTGACGACGAAAACCATCTTCGCCATGTTTTGCCTAGTCATGGCGACAAGGAACAGGAGCATATCAATGCCTCTCTTCAAGATGATGATGGAAACGCCGAGAAAAGACGCGGCATCCAATCGATGTTCCTCTCGGAAGCGGAATCGATACAGGATTTGCCGCTCGAGGACAATTCCGATCTCTCCTCCGAAGAGATCGAGCGACTCCTTCTCGGCGACGAGAACGATCTGAAGGACGAGAGCAACCGTGTGAAATACGCCTATTTCTACTCATCTCGCTCCCGCACGCCCAGTGCGACGACGGAGCCCACGGTCTATGTATCGAAGGAGATCAGGGAGGAGATTGCGTCGGAACCGCGAGAGTACATGTGGACGCGCATCAACAATGCGATGTGCAAGTTGGACATCAGCAAGGTCACAATTCGCTTCCATTCCTCTGACAAAGCAGCCCTCTCGCTGCTGAGCGACGATCAGCGCAGAGCGCGGGACGAACTGGTGGACAAGGAGCTAATCGCGAATGAGCGTGTGCTCCGAACCGAGGAAGAGTTCCAGAAGCAGTGGGATGAAACCATCCGCAAAGAAGGCGATATTTTCGCCCACGACCACCTCCCCGCCTTTTACGTCCAACGCAGCACACAACTCCTCCTCCAGCGCGAGCGTGCAGTGGTCGGCGCATTGAGCGCCCGCATGCACAGTGATCCATGCTTCGCGTCGGTAGTGGCGAAGTACGCGGAGGTGCAGAAGCAGCTGTCCGCGAGCCGTGCGGAGATCATCCGGCAGGTGCGCGAGGCGGTGCGGCAGAGGCGCAGCGCGCGGACGGTGCGCGAGCTGGTGAAGGAGGAGCCTGCGGGCGTGAGCGTGGGCGTGCGGATGATGCAGCGCGTGCAGGCGCAGCGCGAGTACGAGAAGAAGGTGGCGGTGTCAGATGCGAAGGACGCGGTGTGCGATGGGTGCTTCGCTGCGAAGAAGGAGCCGCTGCTGGCGCGCATCGACTACCACGACGGAATGCTGCTGCGCAAGCTGGTGGGCAACACGGAGGTGGAGGAGGTGAACACCGCCGCGACGCGTGCGTGCGTGGAGATGGAGTTACGAGTAGGCTGGCTGCCGCCGGAGAACGCTGCGCCGGACGTGACGGCGGTGCTGATCGCGTTCGGGTACAACCGGCTCTTCGCTCTCCGACACTTCTTGTACCGCTGGCGCGGGTAAGCTCGCCTCCTCCGCCTCACGCGCAGGCCCGTGCTGCTGGCCATCCATGTGCCCTCCCAGTTCCAATCGATGGTGCTTCACTTCCTCAACACCCACCACCTGCCCTCTCGCCTCACCACGCTTCTGCTCGTCACGTCGCAGCGAAGCGCTTTCGGCAGCTCCTTTCAAGTCAACTTGCTTCGCAACTTCGCCATCTTCAATCTTCGCACCACGCACTTCCTGATGCTGGACATGGACGTCCGAGTCAGTAGTAGGTCCGATTTCTGGAGTGTCAGAAATAGCCAATACCTATGATGAGTTGATGAAACTCCCGTCCTTCCTTTACAAAGGCAACCACAACGCGGTGCTTCTTCCCCTCTTCTTCCACAACGTTCCCAAGGTGCTTCAGCACTGCAACACTCCAGAAACCTGCGCGTATTTGTGACTTCGTTTGGCGTTGGTGATGGGTAGAACGGCCTCGTTCCAGCCGGAGACCAAGGCGGAGCTGATCGAGTGCGTGCAGTCTGGCGTGTGCTCCTCGACGCGGGGATACGAGTTGGACCACAATTACGTGATGCCGGAGTGGTTTGTGACTTCGCCTTCTTCGCGCGTGTCGCGCATTCGGTGCTTCGTGACGGACCGAATGCAGCCCTTTATGATGATGAAGCTGACGCAGGACACGATTCTGTACGATTCCAAGTTTTCCAACTATGGCTACAATCATGTTGCTTATTTTGAGAACGTGCGTCAGGCAGGTTATTCGTTTTACATTTTGAATAACGCCTTCGCACTGGATTCTCCTCATGCTAAGTCGGAGTGCATGTTGGTGGTTATTCCTAGCTCTATGTTCCGTGCAAACGCAATGCGGTCGGATAAGCGGCTCGACCTCTGGAGAATGATGGTCCAATTCCAAAGACAGTTGACAAGCAAGTACGAGACTTCGCACCGTATCCCGCTTTGCGCCATCCCTCAGACGTCCTACTATGAAGTCCTTTTAGAATCATAGTGTTCTGGTTTGTTTCTCACATTTCGTTGCTGGGTTTCCCAGATGAGTGTGTCCTTGCGTCGGGTACCCTCTTTCCTATCGCTACTCCTGATCGTCTTGTGTAGTCTCTCATCTTGTCAAATCGAGTAGCCGTTGCCCGTTTATCCTCTTCCGCCGTAAGTTCTGTAGCTGTTCTTTTCGTTGGAATCGTCTTCTAAAGCAGTCCACGCCATTCGCGTGGCCAATCGGAAAAGGAGGATTCGGCACTTGTCGGCTCGTCTTTACAACCAAACAATGAAGATTCATTATGTAGAATAGCACATGTTTGTTAAAGAGAATTCGATTCGCGTGTCATGTTACATAACCCAGATTGGTATATTGATTGGCAATCCTACGCGTGAAGAAGGCAAGGAACGACCACATTCGAACAAGGCAGCCGCAAAGCGCGACATAGATCAGACGGAGCGTCAGGTTGTCCAGCTGCGGATGCTTCTTTCCGGAGGGAATCACCAAGATGTTGAACATCCCGGGCTAATCGTCAATGCGCACCCAAACCGCATACAGCACAGCACTCCTCAGCGGTGCACGTCACCGTTCCGTTTCCCATGCCCTCATTCAGCATGATCCTACTCATAAGCCCAGTCGTCGAATGCTACGTTGCATTGTTGTTTTCCATCCACCACACACCCGTCATGGGGTTACAACCCGAAATGCAAGGCGAAACGACAATTCTGTTTCGAGAGCACTCCCTCTTTGTCGTGATGGTACACACGGGGGTGTTAGCCGTATTGTTGAAGAGAGTAAACATGCCGCTCTGCATGATCTGCGTCGTGATGCTGTACATCGTGCCGTTTAGCGACATCGTGTAAATCACTCCAATCGTTCCGCGGACCGGCGTCAGTATTATGACCGGCTGAATCTTCTCATCCACCTGACCGAAGTAATCGCTCGGACGCACCTCCAGGGTGTAATCGAAGACAGAGGATCCACTATTGCGGCGAGTGACCCAGAACTGTGACTCGTTCAGGAAGGCATCGTATCCGTTCCAAGCCGGAGCTAATCATGAGAATCCACAACCAACACTCACCGGGCGCATTGTATGGATTCGTACTCACCACATTGTTCGTATCCACCACGTTGTTGTTATACGCGGGAGGGTTCAATGTTACAGCCCCAGGAGCGCCAACTCCCTCCATTGCGGGATTCATCGGCTGCGTATACGACACAGGAATGGGCTCAACCATGACAGGCTTGTCCATGGGGTTGGGAGTCACTTCGGTCACCTGAGTCGGAACCGTCGCGGGCGCTTCGGCAACAACGATGGGGACAGTATAGTTTGTATTGTAGTTGATGGGGTAGTTCATAGAAACAATATGACTTCGGAAAGGAGGAGAGATACGGTCGAGTAGCGAGTGCGAACACGGAAAACGAATGGATGCTTGTTTGCAATCGAGTGCGAGGTGAGGACTTCAATCGCTGGCGAGAAAGGGCCGTTTGCTGCCTTGTCTTCCATTGCGACTTGCAGCCAGTCGTATGGCTGAGGTAAATGGCAAACAATTCTGCAATCAACAGAGAACGCGATTATCCTCTCTTTCAACCCAAACCCCTTCGTTTGCCATGGATGCAAACGAATCGTTTTGAACAAACATAGACTATCGCGGGAAGAAAATCGTGCTCAACGCAGTGTAAATCACGCGAATCGTCAAGTCATCATACACGCGGTGTTTCTTCCCAGAGGGGTAGACGAGCATGTAGTAATTACTAGCCTACGCGTTACGAGGGCATCCATCCCATACACAGCAGTAGTTCATCTCCACGAGGCAGATCTTTCCGGTTCCTCGGCCTTCATCCAGAGTTATCCTATTCTTGATGGTTCCAACCAGAACTCACGTCACATCGTTGTCCATAGGATGCAAAACACCCTCCATCGGAGCAGAGCCGGAAACAGCAGGAGTAATCAGGATGCGTGATCCAGAGCATGTATTCGCAATATACTTGATTGTGCAAATGAGGCTGTTGTCCTTCAAGTTGAACAGTCCGTACGTTTTCCGGTCCTTCTTCGATGATACGACCAAGTAGGAAACGTGGTCAAACAAGATGGCCGCGACATAGAGCGTCGGTGAGGATTTCATCCTAATAACAGCGGGAGGATCCATGGTCTGGTGTGGCATGCTGAAGCCGTTGGTGAAACGCACCTCCAAGTCATGATCATCCGACACATAGTAGTCAGTGACAATAAACTGCGACTCCTCTGAAAAGAGGGGAGTGAGGTCAACAACACTCGCTACGCATGAAGCATCACGATAACATCAACCCAGAGGCTGGGATATCTTGATGCCAGAGCTCGATATCGCATCAGCCAAGTCGAAAGCGGAAAAATCAACATCGGGTGAGGGAATTGCCTTTCGTTTGGGTGAAAAGGAGGTCGGAACGACCTCACCAGGCCCCGCAACAACGACTTGTATCACTCCCTTAGAAGGAGTATTGTCAGTCTATGCAATAGGGGTGGACGGATCAATTACGGTTATATCCACATTCTCCGTGTTGGAGGAATCGTCGGTCGTAATAGGCACTGTAATAGAGGAATAAACGCTATTCATTTGTGAATAATTGAATGGTCTGGATATGAGATACGGTTCGGAACAGCGAAACGCAATTCCCCAAAACCGAAGATACCATACAATAGGGGTCACTCTCTTCAATGGAGTCCAAGGGTATGATAGAGGGAATACGGCGGTGGGTGCGAGCATTCCCCAGAATCAGAGTTGCCAAAAATCAGCACGATTTTGTCGACCCCAACCAATCTGCACAACCATCCATAGTTTTGTTGGAATAGTAGTTCTATTGTCCTGAGCATAAGGAATAGCCATTGAAACCAAAGATGGGAGACCGAGTTAAGGAATACAATAGTCTTGTTGACTCAAAACGGAGGTAGGTTTGTTCGTTGAAATGGTCACCTTTTCAGATTTCGCTATCTCAATTTTGAGGACAGAGTAACAAGGATTAACAGTGTTGTTCAACTCGCTACCATCCAGTACAGTGGTAGAGCGGAAAAGGTTTGGCATCGTGCGTGCATTGTAATGTGCAGATCGCGGACAATTCGACTCACTTCCTGGAAGAATTGACGAACATCCGCAACAATTTCGAAGTGTGCGATGATTTTGTCTTCTTCTTCAATGAGGTATGCTTGTACGCGCTCGATCAATCATCAGGTTTTCGACAAGGTGCAAAGTCCGGAGATGTTGCTGCATAATCTCTCTTCTGTCATCGACATTATCGTGTACCATCTCTCCATTCCGAACTCCTTGGCGAGAGACTCGATCCTGAAGTTGGTGGCCATTCTCTCTCGGGACATGAGGTTTTGCCGTTTCCCTCCACTCACGCCTAGAGGCGAGCTCATCCAGTACTACGACAAGCTTCTGTCCCTGCTGCTCTCCCTCATGGATCAGAAGGACCCAGAAGCCACGTCCTCGGTGTTCGAGACGCTGATTCTGATGTTCCGCAACCTGAACGGAAACGACATTCGCAACCACATCGCCATCATTCGCAAATACTATGGCCCGCTGTTCGGGAACAAGGCTCCCTTCATCCGACAATTCGCATGTGAATCATACTGCTACCTTCTTCGTCACATGAGCGCAAAGAGCGGCGCTAGCAGCTCCAATGCGGAATACACAAAGCACATGATGAAGGAGCAAGTTCGGGAGCAGATGAAGGAATTGACCATCATCTTGAAGGCGGTGTCGCGCAAGGCAAATGTGAGTGACTCCATGATCCTGGGCATATCCTCGTTGCTGTTCGAGTCGATTCGTGGAGTTGGCGGTCAGAGTCGTAATCACGGCATGGAGATCTTCAACCAACTTCTGGATATCGTCATCGGCGAGAAGACGCTGGACAAGACGGCCGCCCTTCCCTCGCCCTCGTTCATCAATGTGATGTTGGAGTTGCAGTATGATTTGGCGGAGTAGGTATTTTTGATGAGCGTGATGTGTTTTATGTGATGATGAGTGTAATGTGATGAGTGTATTGTAATATGATGTAATGATGATGTAATGATGATGTGATGATGAGATGTGATGATGAGATGTGATGTGATGATGTAATGATGAGATGATGTGATGCTCACCCCTTCCAGATACATCCTGCCCACCAAGAGCGCGCACTTCCTGTCCTCCATTCTCCAGCACATCACGCGCTCCCCTCTCACCCACCGTCATTTCATCCTTGACCTCCTCATCATCTGGATTCAGTTCCGCACCGGCGCCCACATCGCCGCCAACGCCTCCCTCTTCGACGACTGCATGACCCTCATCTCCTCCACCGTCGCCACACTGCCCGCCGACGACGAGCTCACTCGCAGCTCGCTCATGTCGCTCACGTACAACCTGTGGCTGTACCAGCGCGCCGAGAACAAGGGGCAAATCACAGCCCTCACTAAAGTGGTGTCCAAGTTCACGTCCATCATGAATCACTGCACGCCTGAGAACGAAGTGCTGGTTGGGGCACCCCCACTTTTTGAGTCCTAGCTGCTCCGCGTGCACGAGTACGCCACCTTCCTTCTCCATTCCTTCATCGCCACACCCATCGTCACCCTTCTCACCAAAACCTTCTTCTCGTCCCTCTGTTCCTTCCTTCATCCCATCGCCAATCACGTCCTCTTCGTGCATCGTGCATTGCCGCTTCTCGCCGACGCACTCGACGAGATCGACGCCTCCCAGATCACGGCGGAGCTCACCTCCGATTCTGCCGTGCAACAGGTGACCGCCCGTCTGCTTCGTGCCCTCACCGTCGCTCTCCCCGCCCTCTCCGCCCGCCCCATTGCCCAGTTCACTGCACAGTCCACCACTCAGTCCACCACTCAGTCCACCATTCAACCTACCACTCAACCTACCACTCAGTCCACCACTCAACCTACCACTCAACCCACCACTCAACCTACCACTCAACCCACCACTCAACCCACTGCACAGGCCACGGAGGCGGAGGCTGTGACGGATGAGACGCTGACGCTGAAGGAGGCGCTGCTGTCGATGCACGTGCTGAACACGCTGGGCGCGCCCTCCGACGAGCTTCTCTCCGCTGCCGAGCAGGCGTTGCGCCGGTGGGTGGCGGCCTTCAAGGCGGAGGCGAGCAAGCCGAGCGTGGTGCGACAGAAGCCGGGACGGGAGCTACAGATGCTGATCGCAGAAATCGTCCGGTATTTGCTCGTCCACTCGTCCGCGTATGACGCGATGGAGGCTCTGATGCAGGAGGTGCTGGCGGTGTTCCACTTTTACCCCCTAATTCTGTCATCGCTGGCGGAGTCATACCACCATCTCCCCGACGCGTGCCGCACGGAGGCGAAGCTGGTGGCTCTGATGACGCAGTATGCCTGCTACTTGAACAGCCCGCGCCACACCGAGCGACAGAGCTGGCTGCGACTCTTCCTCGCCTTCCAGCAATGCGATGTGGGATCCCCCGTTTTCGATGACGTGTAGTATCTGGACTCGACGGCGTCAGATGCGAAGTACGTGGGCACGACCAACACTCTGTCCCTCTTGCTGCAAGCCGAAGAATTGCCGCTCAATCTGGCGTCGGATCCGGTTCGCGTGTCTCTTCTGCAGCAGGCGATGACGCCCGTGTACCTGAAGCTGATCAACGAGGCAATGATGGATGTGGTGATGTGCTTCTTGCTGGGCCAGTTCTACGTGAAGTGGTCCCCGCTGTGGAAGACAGTGACGAGCCTGCTGGACGCGCTGGCGACGACCCAGGCGAAGCGCGTGTGGCGGTGGGTGGGAGTGAGTTTGTACAGTGCTGGAGGCTACTGTGACAATGATGAGAAGTGGTACAGTGTGGGAATGAAGAAGGAGGAGGAAGAGGAGGAGGAAGAGGAAGAGAAGGATGTGAAGAATCGCTATGAAGAGCGTGTGCGTCACGCCGTGAAGTGCGCCGAGCTGGTGTGCGCGCGGAGCAGCGAGATGCCGAACGAAGTGGCCATCGCGTTCGGGTGGGTGGTGGAGGACTATCACTGGATGACGCTCCTGCACTGTGTGGCCGCCATCCACGGGAAGTTCATGCCCTTCAACAGGGAGTTCATGAACCTCTTCTTCCTCTTCCTCCGCGACGGGTACTTTGCCCACGCCCGCAAGACCGATCCCTTCCTTGCGCACTATGAGGGCAATGCGAAGATCCTCAACCCCTCTGTGTTCTCAATCGCGCCCGCGATGGGCAACCGAGAGGGTTCGCGCCGGCTCAAGGCGTTCCTGAAGCTCTTCGAGAACCTGAAGGACGCGATCAAGAACTGCTACGGCGCCCCCGTGCTGCGTGACGTGCTGATGTACCTTCTGACGAAGAACGACACGGAGACGCAGAAGGCGGCCGTGACGATTCTGTGTTGCTTCCCGGCGCTGGGCAGCATTTCCTCGCCGTCACAGCTGAAGCCGTACAAGGAGCAGTTGCTGATGATGTGCGACGACGTGCAGTTCAAGGAGTGCGTGACCACCTTCTTCTTGTCGCCTGACGAGGGCATGATTCTGAAGGAACAACGCAAGGAGGTGATTCGCGTGGTCTCGCGGATTCTCTACGGGCGGCTGTTGGGACGCTCCTATACCAAGGTCCCGATCGCCGTGCGCCACGCCAGTGTGCTGTCCTATCTCAGCACCGTGACGGAGGAGGAGCTGGCGGAGTTCGTGGGCCTGACCGTCTGCCGCTTCTTCGACGACCTGTCGGTGCCCGTGCCCACCAGCACGGTGATGATTGACGCGGAGGTGGCGAAGCTGGAGAAGAACGATCGTGTCCAGTCAAATCACATGGTGGGCGTGTTGACGTTGCTGTACGACATCGTGAAACATTTGTCGCTGAAGCTGAAGAAGTACGTGCACTTGTACCTGATCCTGCTGGCCTTCTTCTTGAAGCGGATTACGAGAGAACTGACTGCGCTAGGAGAGAAGGAGGAGGAGGAGAGTGAAGAAGACGACGACGAGGAGAAGGAGGAGGACGACGAAGAAGAGGAAGAGAAGGAGAGAAAGAACCAGAACCAGATGCAGCAGCTGCGCCGCGTCCGCACCCTGTGCCTCAAGCGCCTCACCGAAATGATCGGCTACTTCTCCTATCTTGACTTCACCATCTACTCCCCCTACTTCTTCGCCCCGTTGGCGCGCCAGCTGCAGCTCCTCCCCACCAGCTGCCGCCACGCCACCCACACGCCCGTGCTGGTTCACCTCTGCAACATTGTGAGCTCCAATAACAACCTGTTCTACATCTTCGACCTCCAGCCCCTTCTATTGCCGCAGAGTTTGCTGTGTCTGAAGAGCGACGAGGAGGTGGAGGAGAGACGGAACAAAAACGGACTGATTCGCGGAATCGTGGAGAGAGGGAAGATCGGGCATTTGAGCAATACGGTGGCGGTGGAGATCGTTCAGATTGTGGAGAATTTGCTGGAGATCGACCCCGAGAATGACTACTTCAACGAGAAGAAGAAGAAGAAGCGACTGAGAGCGTGGAAGACGGAGAAGGAGGATCTGACGGTGATGAGCCAGAACGCTGTGCTGCACGGCGGCGAGGCGATGGACGTGGAGAGCACTCTGGAGGGCATTCAGTTCATTCTGCCTCACGTGAACATGGTGGTGGAGGGCGTCGAGTACCTGCTGCGTGTGATTCACTCTCTCAACGGCAGTCTGTTCACGCGCCTGCTCAGCATCATCTACCATCTCGCCGAGCTGGCCAGCAAGAAGACGGTGACGCTGGCTGTGCCGACGTTAGCGCACGTGCTGAACCTGCTTATCTCCTTCATCAAGTACTCCGCCAACAAGGACGAGGTTCAGGACAACAAGATGCGCGTGCTGGACAGCATTGCCTCACTCGTGCCCCTGGTGGAGGACTACGACACGCCCATTCGCGCGCTGTCCGCTCTTCTCATTCCGGGAGAGTACTGCGTGAACGCCTTCAATCTCCGCAAGCGAATCGTCAGCGTGTTTGGCTTGATGGCAGGCTCCATTCCCGCCTTCGCCGACACTGTCCCGCTCATGAAGGACCTTCACGCCACCAGCGACAACACTATCGGCGGGTACTCCTTCGCCAAGCGAGGCGACGCCTATGACGTGATCGTGAAGAAGGGACTGTTCGCGTACGACCCGAAGTCGGTCAGTTTCCTGCCGCTGTTTGCGTGTGTGCTGAAGGATGCGACGGACGAGGATATGATGATCCGCACGACGGCGATGAAGTGCTTGAAGGAGCTGGTGGAGCGAATGGCGAAGGAGGAGTTGTGTGAGGTGTACGAGCAGTTGTTGTTGATGATCATGGGAGTGATCAAGTATGTCGTCAAGACGGTGAACAACGACAATGTGCGTCGTCCTATTGTGAGTCTTCTGCGCACCATCGTGATTCTGTGGAAAGACCACCCTTCTCTCGATCTGTGTTCGGATTTGATTGTGTTGATCGACGAGACGAACGACGACAATGATGTGATTCTGAACCTGATCGACATCAAGACGAGAACGCGCGTGAACGGACTGAGGCGCATCAACAAATACGTGAAGGAGGTGGACGCGGGCGAGAAACCGCGGTTATCGGCGAGTACACTGCGGAACATTCTGATCCCGTTGCTGATGAGTTATGTGAAGGAATACAGCAAGGCGGCCGGTGTGGAATGGAAGAGGCTGTGATGACTAGACAACTTGATTCGCGAGGAATGCGCTCAGACCATCGCTCACATCGCATCGCAGCTGAGTTGGAATCACTACATGGCTCTGTTCCGACGTGTGTTCAATTGCGTGGGGGAGTTGGGGGCGTGTGAGTTGTAGATCAGCAACAGTGAGGTGAACCCGTCGAAGCGCCTGGACCGCGCGGTGACGAGCGAGATGGAGACGTACAACAAGCTCTACACGCGAATGCTGTGTCTGATCGTGGAGAAGTTCCACTTCGAGGTGAAGGAGGTGGACTTCGTGAACGTGGTGGACGAGCGGATGGCGTTGCTGGCGGAGGACGCGCTGTCCGCGAAGGCGCTGAAGCAGGTGGAGTTCATGAAGAAGAAGGAGAAGCCTGTTAAGCCTGAGGAG
>ERZ827156.1304-NODE-1304-length-30173-cov-12.859785_pt1 | contig 30173 bp, 8 predicted proteins | sample MGYA00519919_ERZ827156 | MGnify/ENA primary metagenome ERZ827156 (study PRJEB31778, sample SAMEA3449269) | human gut metagenome | biome: human gut; feature: human-associated habitat; material: faeces | place: United Kingdom | collected 2010/2012 ...
TATCAACATAGCTGTCGCCGCAGGTACAGGTATGGGTAGTGTAACCCTTTTCGGTGCAAGAGGGTGCGGTCACAACTGCATTGTGATGATGTCCTGTTGCAGGTATCTCCTTATAAGTCGAATAATCGCAGCGTGAACAAGTGTCGTATGCCGCCCAGCCCTTCTCGGCACAAGTTGCTGTCTTGCCATCATGATGGATGATGTCATGACCGAGTGCATTTTCGATTTTCTCTTCGTAACCCTGACCGCACACCATGCACTTGTACTGTATTATACCGTCGTGCAGGCAATCGGCAGCCGTTTTAACCGTGCTATATTTGTGGCCGAGGCTCGGTTCAACTTTTGTCTCCAAACACTTGCCGCAATCGTCACAATATTGCTTCTGCAAGCCGGTGGATACGCAATCGGATTGGGTTATGATCTCCCAATGTCTATTTGCGTGACTGGTTGCGGGTATAGTCTCCTGCTCCACAACACTTTGACACACGGTACAGTATTTACACCTCAAGCCGTCCTCGGTACAGGTAGCCTCATCAAGTGTCACCCACTCGCCGGCGACATGCTTTAGTGCTGGCTGGACATTGTCTTTGTAGCTGTGCTCGCAGTTTTTGCACTTATTGAGCGTGTAGCCGTCTTCTGTGCATGTTGCGACAACGACCGTTAACTCGTAATCATGTCCGGTTGCGGCAATTACCTCGGTTTCAACTACTTCATTGCATTTGGTACAAACTCTTTCCTTGATACCGTACATTTCGCAGGTAGGCTCCTGCTTTATGCACCAATCACCGAGAACATGTTGATGGTCTGTAACGGGCATTATCTCAACATCCTCATATCCGCACTTTGCACATGTTCTGTACTTGATGCCCGTGTGATCCTCATCGGCGGGTTTCCGTATGCACCATTCGCCATAGACATGTTCCGTGGGCTCAGCGACTGTCACGATTTCGACTTTTCCGCATTCTGTGCAGGTCTTTTCAATATAACTACCCTGCACGCAGTTGCCGTTCTTTTCGACCTGCGTGTAGTTGTGCGGCAGGATATCGGTTATATCCGACTTGAAGCTTGCACCGCAAATATCGCAGGTGAACGCAGTGTAGCCTCCGTGCTCACAGGTTGCGGCAACGGTCTCGCTCGTGTAACTGTGGGGAATGATGTCGGTTATATCGGTTTTATAGCTATCCTCACAGTACTTGCATGTATGGAGTGTATAACCTTCTTCCGTGCAGGTCGGTGCAACGACCGTCTCGGTATAGCTATGGCTGAGTGCTTCTACACGGTCCGTGATATAGCTGTCGCCGCACTTAGTGCACCTATGCAGTGTGTAGCCGTCCCTCTCGCATATCGGCTCAACGACCTGGTCGGTATAGTTGTGCTGCAGTGCTTCGGTGCGGTCTCCGACATACTCATAGCCGCATTTTGTGCATGTATATGTCGTGTAGCCTTCCTTCTCGCAGGTAGGATCTGTCACAACTTTGGTGTATGAATGCTCGCAATACTTGAGCACTTCGGACTTCGCAACATCTCCGCAGTTCTTGCAGACATACTCTTTCAGTCCGTCCTCATCGACAGTTGCGGGCTTTGACACGACCCATTCATAGCTGTGTTCCTTCAAAGGCAGCTGTCTGGTTCTCATCGTGCTGCCGCAGCCGTCGCAAACTTCGGCTTCGGTACCGTGTTCGGTGCAGGTCGATGCCGTTTCCTCCTGCCACGATGTTTTGTGGATCGTTTGTATGCCGAAATGTTCGCTGAAGTCCCCGTATGAAACGGTGATATACTTTTCGCCGGGCTCGGTGTTATAGCCGCTTACGGTGTAGTCGGTGATCTCCTCGGCTTTGCCGTTTAAGTATTTTGCAATGACCTTAAGTCCGGTTTTGTCAAAGCGTTCATACTCGTAATACACGGTCTTGCTCGACTTTTCAGCAATAGAAATGCCTATGAGCGTGTTTTCTGCAACCGTGAAGCTGTGAGATGCCTTAATCCCATTGACCGTTTCGGCGGTTATCGTAACATCGCCCGATTTAACGAACGATACAACGCCGTTCTGGGCGACTGTTGCGATATCGTCATCGGAGCTTGTCCATTTGACGGTCTTATCGGTCGTATTGAGAGGATATATTATGGCTTTGAGCTTTACAGATGCGCCCTCATACAAAACCGTTTCGTCATCCGTGGTATTCACGGTTGCAAGCTCGATAGAAGTTGCCTCTGCTTCTTCGCCGCCCTCAAACTTTGCCGTTATTTCGGCATTGCCGAACATTTCGAGAATGTATTCCGGATCTCTGCTGACAAGCTCGCCGTCAGCAAACCAGCCTCTGAAGCTTGCGCCGTCTTTCGGCGTAGCCGTGAGCTTAATGTCGTCGCCGACAAAGTACTTGCCGCTTTCGTTGCTCTGGGCAACCTCGCCGTTGCCCCATATGTTGAGCGTCAGCTCTTGGCGGGTCTGAACGGGAAGTATTGCATACTTGGAAACCGTCTCCTTGAGTGAAGCGTTTCCGCAAGTCCTTATAGCAAGATACTTTGCATAACTCGCCTTTACACTGGCATCACTGCTGCCTTTTACAGTCGTTGCTTTAGACCAATCAGGGGTGGCGTACTCGGTGTTGACCGGGCATATTTGATAGTCATATGTGCTGACAAGGTTGTTAAAGTAGTATGTTCCCTCATCGTACTTTACGCTCACGACCTTGCTGAACTCACGCTGAGCAAAGATATTCACAGTCGTGATCTCTCCTGCAGGAGTGCCGTTTCCGGATGCAGCTCTTACACGCAGGACAGTGCCTGTCGTCCTTAATTCTACCGATATCTTGCCGCCGGAGCAGCTGCGCCATTCGCCGTCAGACAGGCAGTACTCGTAGCTATCGTCAAACGACTCATTTGTGGTCATGGTGTCGTAATTAAAGGTCACCGTCGGTGCGGAGGGCTTAACAACATTCGTTTGAGTTCTGTGGTTAAAAATGTTGTCTCTTGCAGTGAGAATGTTCTTGTACACTTCGTCATAAAGCTCCTCAACATCCTTGTACTGCTTTAGACCTTTTTCACTATTGTCTTTATTAAGCTGATTTATAAACCCTTCGTCGATGTTGCTTATATAGCTCTTGAAGTGGCTCTCACCTATCAGCCTTGTCTGAGAAAGGTACTTGAGCATATGGATGGTGCGATTAGCATTTTCAAAAGACTTATCATTTTCGTACTTTGTGCTGTAATCTTTCCATGCCGTTAGGAATATTGTCGACAGACACTCTGTTATATCAAGCTTGTCTTGGCACTCGAGGTTATCGCCCCACTTCAGCTTATCATCGAGAATGCCGAATGTCGTTGAAACAAGTGCATAAACAATTGAAACCTTGCCGGAGATCGCTTTTAGTCCTGAATTGACTGCCAGCTTGACCCCATCGGTTAAAATGCCTTCACCCGTGAGTTTCAGGAATTCATTTAGAGCTTCTGCCTCAAAGCTGTATGCATTTCCCTCAATTATTTCCTTATATTCTTTTGCAACTTTTTTTACTACATCAGAGAAATCGGATTTTTCACTGCCACCAGCTTTGTTGCAGTACTTAATGATCGTATCAACGATAAGCATTTCTTCTTCAATGGCAGCATTGGTCTGCACAGCATTGTATATCGTTTGATTGTATGCTGCCTTATTGATAGCCTTTATTGGATTTAACACGCCATAATCAAGCAGTTTTTTCGTGTACTTGCAGCCCTTTGAGAGCTCCTCAAGTATTTCATTGTCTTCCAGCAGATCTCTTACCGACCATGTGGCTTGCTCCAATGCAATTGCACCACCGATTTTGCATGTTTCGTTAAACACATCATTGATTAGTTTATTCCTAAATACTTCTGGGCCGCCATTTTTCATATCTTCGGCAAGCTCGTCCAGCATTTTGTAATTATTTACAATAGTGTCGATCCTGCTTATCCACTGATAAATACTTGACTTACCTTTGTTATATACATACGACACTCCTTCTTCATCAAGATATATGAGCTGGTTGTTTTCATCAACAGGGTATTCGCCTTTCTTCCACATCTCATCGATGTCATTTTCCGTCCACTTCTTTTTTGTCTTTTCGAAATATTCATCGTAGTTGATCAGTCTATCTGACAGTTGAGACTTTAAATTTGATAGATATGACTTTATGGCTGTTACATAGTCTTCGTCAATAAGATCATCGATATTGCTCATAGCGTCCTGAGAAAGGAGTATTTGGAGGATAATAGAGTCAGCCAGTTCTTCCCGATCTTCTTTCGATATAACATCCCAATTAAAGTTCAAGATCAGGTCCGCACAATTATATATCGTCCTACCTATGCCTCCGCCCGAGCCGCCGGTTGCGGTAGCGTAGTAATAGTAGTTGTCATTGTTCGTCAAGTAGTCTACCGGTTCGGTGTTGAGCAGCCCGGCTTCAAGCTTGTTTATGGCATTTGCGGTATTATACAGTCCCATCTCGAGCACTCTGACTTCAAAGGAGCCAGCGTATTCCGACAGCTGTTCCGTTGCGGCATCTACAAAATACCCCGTGCCATCGTAGTTTATCATATTATAGGCGGCGTATTCGTAGTAGATAGCTTCTCCTGGGGCAAGTGTGTCAACATCAACGAGCACTTTGCCGTCTTTTTGGCTGAACGGGATATATGTACTTGACCCGTCGGCATGCACATACCTGACATTGAGGAGTGCAGAAAGGATATCAAAATCCTCGTCCTCGTTTTCACTCTCACTTCCTTTTTCTTTGCTCTTTGCTGAGGCGGTGATGTTGCTCACTATGCCGTCAAAGTTGAGCTTCGGATTATACATATCGACCGTTCCGTTATTCTCTAAGCCGATATTAAAGTAGAATGCGTTATATGTTATCTCCTTGTTGACCTCAAGAACCATCTTGAAGTCCTTAAGTCCGTATACCTTTATGGGCTTATCCGTCTTGAAGGTTGCAGACACAGGCTCATCAAACACAGCAAGTGTGCCGGAATAATCCGCCTCAAGGTCGTACGAGCCTTCCTTGTCTCCTCGCAGTATCCAAGCAAGAGTTTTTGTCTCCTGTCCGTTAATGGTGCCGATATTCACATCCGTCGACTGACTCCAATCGCCCGAAACGCCGGTCATCATAGTCATACCCTCAGGCACATCAAGATGCACCTTGCTGTCGGTGAGCTTAAACTGCTGTGCCGCATTATTGATAATGTGGAGGCGCACATCGAAAAATTCCTTGAGATACGATGCCTCTATTGGCATATCGAGAACTGCGATTATCTCCACATTCTCGCTGTTGCCTATAAATGTGAGTCCGGCAATATCTCTCCCGTTGCTGCCTGAACCGTCACCGGAGCCATCGCCAGAGTTGTCTCCGGAGTCTCCGCCGGATTTGCCAATGGTGTAGTTCAGTATGGCGAAATTGTTTCTTATGTAAGTAACCGGTATCTCTGAATCGCCGTATCTTATAGTAACATTGACCTTATAGACATTCTGGTTTGCCGGATCGTCAACATCGATACCCGCAGCCTTTATCTCGTTAAAGGTCATGCGCTTGACTTCAAATTCGCCGGTCACGAGTTCCTGCTGTATAACTGTCACGGTGATTATTCTTGTTGCATTCGGCAGCACCGTTACCGTTTTCTGAACCGGCAGATAGCCGTTTTTATAAACACCTATCTCATGGTCGCCCTTGCTCATGAGCATAGATGCTGCGCCGTTTTTATCGGTGTTTATCTTCTTTTGCGTATTCGCACCGAGGTCAAAGTACACGGGTGCATTTGCAACTGGTTTCCCGTTTTCGTCAACTACATTGACCTTTACAGTGCCAACGGCTGACCTTTCGTTGACGGTCACTTCCAATGTATCGGAGGACACGACGCCATCGGTGTCGGTAACTGTCAACTTGACCGTAAGCACTCCGAGCTGCTTAAACTTTTTGATCGGTTTAATTTCGTCCGAGCTTGTCCCGTCGCCGAAATCCCAGTGATAGCTTACTATTCCTTTATCGTCGGTCGAATAGCCGGCATCGAAGTATTCCTCAACGCCTATCTCCATAGTCGAAAAACCGTCGATCTTCGCAACAGGTGCCTGATTTTCCGGCAGGACTGCCTCGTACTCATAATGTACGGGTTCGGTAAAGAAAGAATTATAGTTTCCTACCTTGTCATAGACCTCGACCTTGTACGAATAGTCGCCATCGCCGAGAGCGTAAAGGTAATCACGGAACGAGTACGAATTGGTCTCGCTATACGGTCTTGAGCCCAGTATAGTATATGCCTCGTCATCGTTCACACGGTAGATCTTATAGCCGGATATATCGGATTCCTTGCCGTTTTGCCAAGTTATCACCGCATCGTTTCTGTCAACGGTGACTTCGAGATTTGACAGTGAGGGTGCGACCTTGTCCACATCGTAGATATACTCGCTGCTGTATTCGGATGTAAGCCCAACTATGTCTGTTGCAGATACCCGAATGGTTATCTTGTCGCCGTCGCTAAACTCGTCTACGGGCAGGTCGACATTTGCAACGGTGTAGTAGTAGCCGACATTTTCAATAACCTTAAGCACCTTGTACTCAGCTGCATCATTGACCTTATACTCGAATGTGATGCTGTCGATGCAGTTGTTGTCCTTGACAAGTGCCTGAACGGTCCTGACCTCTGGGCCTATGACCGAGCCGTTCGCAGGATTGATGCTGACCACTTCCGGCGCAGTTACATCGTCTGCGACCTTGGCCGATACCGCTTCCGAGAACTCGGACAGGTTGCCTGTTGTATCAAGACCCCTGAGCTTATAGTAATATACTGTGTCTCTTTGTGCGCTTGTATCATAGTAGCTGATCTTGGTGAGATCGGAAGCAATAAGCGAATATGGGCCTTCCTCAGAAGTTGCACGGTACAGCTGATAGGAGGCTATATCATTCTCGTCTCCCTGAAGCCAGCTTACATATATCCACCCATCGCCGCCGCTTGCGATAAGATCTCTCGGCTTATCGGGCGAGGTCTTGTCTACAATATATTCGACGAAGGCTGCGGCATCCGTAGTATCACTGATATTGCCGGAAAAGTCTTCGGCGACCGCCCTTACAAATATGCTGCCATCAGAATAGTCTGCGAGCGAAATGGTACAGGCAAATGTCGCAGTTCTTATATAGTCTGTATACTTTGCCGTCGAAACATCGACCCAAGTTTTTCTGTCGGTAGACGCCTGAATGGTGATAGACTTAATTGCACAGTCGTCAGCAGCGCCAGCCATAAAGTTGATCGAATTATTGTATCTGCTGGGGTTCGGTGCAAGACTGGTGACAACGGGTGCGGTTGTATCTTCCAATGTCGTAACGGTAAAGTCATCGGAGTAATCTCCGACATTGCCTCTGATATCGACCGCCGCTACTCTGTAGGTATATTCAGTTGCAGCGTAAAGCCCACTCAGATTATAGCCGAGCGTTGTGATCGACGATGCGACCGTGACATAGCTGCCTTCTTTTTTCTGCTGCAGAACAAAGTATGCTGCATCATTGTCCGAGACATCCTCCCACTCAAGCGTGATCTTAGAGGAAAGTACGGACTTAGCCGACAGACCCTTGACCTTTTCAGGTCCGGTGTTGTCAATGTAATAAATGCATGTCAGCGGCAGACTTTCATTGCCCTTTGCGTCATATGCGTATGCTTTTAAAATTACTTTCCCGTCGGGAATCGCTCTTGTATCAAAGCTAAACACAAACGGTGCTGCAACATCTTCACCGAGAGATGTCCACGACTCGCCGTCGTTTTCCGAATAGAAAAGTTTGATCTTCGTGGGTGCTATGTTATCCACAGCAGAAACGGTAACGGTTTGCACGCCGGTGATGTAGGTGCCGCTTGCGGGTGCAAACTTTGTGACGGTGGGAGCTTCCGTATCAGTTGCAAGCGATGCGTTGGCTATCTCGGACGGTTCGCTCGTCATTCCAAAGCTGTTTTCCGCAACGATATAGTACGAGTAAACCTCGGCTTCTTCAATGTCGGTATCTATGCAGCTGAGTGTAGTCCTGCCGTTTATTGTTTTTATAAGCTTAAACTCCGAATCGGCTTCGGACTTTCTGTATATCTTGTAGATCGTGGTGTCGACTTCACTCGACTGAGACCACGAAAGGTTTACCTTTTCAAAATCGCCGACAGCAATAAAATTCACTATCTTTTCGGGTGCGGACCTTATTACATTTACCGTGCCCTTAATCTCAGCCTTTGCTCCGTCGGGATCTTCAATGGCAAAGATGACCGTATACTCGCCCTCGGCAATATCTTCAACATCCCAATCGACACAGTACACCAGCGTGGAAGTCGCTGTCGAATTGAGCATGAGCTTCGATGTACCGGCAAGCACGCTGTCACCGTTAGAATTTATATAGTACAGCTTGCCCTGTATCTCATTCCCGTCAAGATCATTGAAGTTATCATTGTTCTTTGCATTGATATATATCTTGCCGTCCGATACGGCAACCGCGTTATTTAAATGATTAGAGTAGAGCTTTATAAGCTCCGGCTTTGCCGTTGACGCAGTCAATACAGCTGCCGCAGTATTTTTGTCATCGGCAGTATATCCATATACCTCATATGTATGCTCGCCGCTGCTGATATCTCGGTCAACATACGCACATTTATCGGTGCGGCCTGCAACTTCCCCGTCACGGGTCACCACATAGCCTATGACCTTGTCACTGATATGCGATTGCCACGATAGAGCTATAGTTTTGTCATAACGGTTTGTGACTTTAAGCCCTTTTACCGCTGCCTCAAGATATTTGCAGGTTATCTCCGCATGGTTTATATAGGCAGAGTATGCATCTACATACGCATCATAGCTTTCCTCGGGCACAAAAACCTTTTTCAGTGAGCTATTGCACTTGCTTAGGAACCCATACTCTTTAGGTGCTGTAGTGCCCTTGAAGGTTATCTCGGTTATTGCATATTGCTCATTGGTGTCTGCATAAAATGCGTCTTTATCTATACTCTCGACCTTTTCGCCTATCACAAGGCTTGTCAATTTGCAGCAATGCCAGAATGCATATTTTCCAATGCTCGTGACCTCGTCTGGGATCATGAGGCTGCCGCTTGCATCGCTGCATCCGTCAAATGCATAGTCGCCTATGCTTGTTACGCCGCTTTCAATTACTATGCTCTTAACAAGCTCCCGTTTTTCGTACCACGGGGCTTTCTTACTCTCACTATAGTTTGCCATATCACCGTCGCCGGAGATAATAAGCGTACCGTCTTTATCAAGCAACCACTTTACGCTGTCTAGGTTTTCGACCGCACCGCAACTGCCGGAGGCCACTGCTCCGCATCGGGTGCAAACTCCGTTTTCAAAGCTGTGCCCCAGTGAATCTGTAAAGCTGTCCTTATAGCTGTCACCGCAGGCACAAACATAAAGTGTATAGCCCTTTTCCATACAGGTAGGCGCAACTGCCGTCGTAATATAGCTATGCTTGTGCGCTTCGGTAATGTCTACGCCGCCGCTTACGGTCTTAAAGCTTATCGGCTCTTCGTTGTAGTTATAGGCATCACCCTCACCGCAGCTAACACTTACAGCTGCCATACCGGCGGCCGTGCTAAGGACCTTGAATTTCAGTTTTAGGATCTCGCCGTTATATGTGCTGTCGCCATTGCCGAGCCATACCGCACGGGTCTTTACGGTCCAATCGGTAAAGCCGCTGTCTTCAAAGCCGACATACTCCAACTTTGTCTTGTCATAATCTATCCCAAGTGCGAGAACGCTGATTCCCGGGTTATTGGCAGTGCTTACGCTAAGTGTCACTTCCTCACCGGCAGTGGCTTTTTCCGTTGATACCACTATTTGCGGATTACTGTCCGCAAAAGCAGTGCCCACAGGAAAAAGGGAAACAAGCATGCACAGCACCAAAAAAAAGCTTATTACTCGTTTTTTCATATTTGCTCCTTTTTCACATTAGCATCTATGCGCAGTTCGGCATAAGCCGAACTGCGCTGTTGTTTTAACGGATCTGGATATCCTCACCGGCAAGATACTTCTTTAGAACAAGAAGATCAAGGGCATCGACCACGCCGTCGCCGTTGATATCGGCGTTGCCAACAATCTGAACATCTTCGCCTGACAAATACTTCTGCAGTCGCAGAAGGTCGAGGGTGTTTACAACTCCGTCGCCGGTGATATCGCCGGGTATTGCGCTGTGAACGGTCACCTTGCCTCCCTTGACATCGGGGCAGACTCGTTCTTCGTTGTAATTGCAGATGTCGCCGGTGGTATAGCTAACGGTGACTTCCGTATCGCCATTCCCGCAGTTTTCAAGAATCTTGAACTTTAGCTTAAGCATAACACCGTTAAATGTGCTGTCGCAGCCGTTGAGCCAAACTGCATTTTCCGCAACATACCAGCCTTCCAGCCCTGCATCTTCAAAGCCCACAAGCTGAAGCTTACTCTTATCATATTCAATGCCGAGCTTCATAGCCGTTATGCCGGGGTTATCGCCGATGCTTACGGATACGGTCACCTCTTCACCGGCACGACCCTTTTCGCTTGAAACCGTAATGCAGCCTGCATGTATTTCAACTGTGCTGGGATCGATTGCGCCGCAGCGTGTGCACTTACCGTCCTCATAACTATGGCCGAGCGCATCGGTATAGCTGTCATTGCAGCTATATCCGCAGGCGGTGCATGTGTGGGTAGTAAAGCCCTTTTCCGTGCAGGTAGGCTCGGTCACAACAGTCATGTAGTTGTGGCCGGTCGCCGAAATTTCCTTATAGGTGGTGTAATCGCAGTTTTCGCAGGTATCATATGCTTCCCAGCCTTTTTCCGTACATGTCACTGCCTTGCCATCGTGATGCACGAGCTTATGTCCGGTTGGAGCGATCTCATTTGTTTCGCTGCTGTCGCATCTGCTGCAATGGCGTGCCTCCTCGCCCTTTTCGGTGCAGGTCGGAGCTTTGGTCTGAGTCCACTCGCCATAATCATGGCCAAGTGCACCGGTGTAGCTGTCACTGTAACTGTCGCCGCATTCACAGGTATGTGTCGTATAGCCACGCTCGGTGCAGGTAGGCGCAGTTACGACTTCGGTATAGCTGTGTGTATGTCCGTAATTGTAGTGGATATTTGCGTTTATAAGGCAATCGTTTTCCTGCTCGACCGCAATCTGTGCCCACTGTTCCGTAGAGCCCTTGTAGTAAACATCGCTTAGTCCGTCGTCGCCCCCAAAAGCTCCTTCGTCAATATAAGTAACACTTTCAGGAATGATAACACTGCTAAGATTCGGGTTATAAGCAAACGAATAATACCCTATGCTCGTGACCCCGTCCGGGATCACAATATCAGTCAGGCTCTCGCAGCTTCTAAACACATACGCACTTATGCTTGTTACACTTTTCGGAATGTTTACACTTATAAGCCTCGTACAGCCGCTGAATGTGCAGTAACCTATGTCGGTTACACCATCCGGAATGCTGACACTGACAAGATTCGAGCAGCCTTCGAACGCACGATCCCCGATAACTTGCACGCTCTCAGGGATCTGATACTCGCTTTCCTGCTTGCCTGCCGGATAAACAAGTATCATCGTCTTGCCCTTATTAAACATAACGCCGTTTTCAGAACAATATGTTTCACCGCTTTCATCAACGGTTATGCTTTCAAGCTTTGGGCAATCATCAAAGACATAGTCTCCGATGCTCGTTACAGTACCTGAAATAGTGATGCTCTTGAGGCTACTGAAATATTTGAATGCAAACGAGCTTATATTCGTTATGCCATCCTCGATCACTACGCTGATGACTGCATCTCTGACATCTCGCCACGGCTGGGCATCAGCCCGGTCTATATCCTCCATATTGCCGGTGCCGGAAATTGTGAGGGTACCGTCTTCCAGCTTCCATGTCGCATTTTCACCGCAGGTTCCCGAACCGGAAGGCTTCATTCCGCAGCGGGTACACACACCGTCTTCGTAGCTGTGACCAAGGGCATCGGTATAGCTGTCAACATAGCTATCGCCGCAGGTGCAGGTATGCGTTGTGTATCCGGCATCTATGCATGTAGGCTCGGTCACTGTAGCTGTATGGCAGTGAACATGTGCCCCATACTCAATGCTTGCGTTCTCCAAGCAATCGTTGCTCTCGTATATCACTATCTGTTTCCACTGTTCGGCGGTTCCCTCGTAATACACTTTTTTCAATGCATCGCAATTTGAAAAAGCCGATTCTCCGATCGTGGTTACGCTTGCCGAAATATAGACGGTTTCAAGGGCAGAGCCGAATGCACGGTCTCCTATTTTTGTTATTCCCTTTTCGATCACAACATTGGTAACCGCTCTGAAATTTCGCCACGGTGCGTCGGCATATACGCCGTCCATTCCGCCGGTACCGGATATCACCAATGTGCCGTCGATCAATCTCCAAGAAGCATTGTCTCCGCAGCTTCCCGTAGGGATAATGTTCCCGTCAGAGCAATGTATCGTCGCATAACTCAGGCCGCCGTCATCATTGTAAAAATCGATCCGATTCCATTGCTTTAGTGTGCCGGCATAATTAACTGTAGTTAGTGCATAGCAGCCACCGAAAGCAGAATAGCTGATAGAGGTGAGCCCGGCGGGAATTGTAATCGTTTTTAGATTACTGCAGCCGCCAAATGCGTAATCGCCAATACTTTTAACGCTGTCGCCAAGAGTTACGCTCTCCAAATTACTGCATCCGTAAAATGCATTGTTGCCCACTCTTTTGACACCGTCTTTCACCACAACGGATGTGATCGATTCGGATTCGCTGTACCACGGAGCTTCCTCTCTGCCGTAATTTTTAATTTCCCACTTGCCGGATATCGTCAAAACGCCGTTTTCTAAGGTCCATGCAACTTCAAATTCTTCCGGAGTTACATTTCTATCAGTGCAGTGGACTGTAGCGGAACGCAGTTGGTCGTTGTATTCGCTGACCTCAATTTCAAGCCACTCATCTGCGCTGCCATTAAAATATATATCCTTCAACGCCGAGCAATTGCTGAACGCACGCTCACAAATGCTTTTGACCGTGTTGGGTATCGTAATGCTCTCAAGAGCGCCGCAATGTGAAAATGTGCTGTCATTTATACTTTCCAAGCCGCTTGGCAGTTCGATGCTCGTAAGGCTCCCACAGTAGTAAAAAGCATCCCAACCAATACTCTGAACGCTGTCGGGTATACTTACCGACGAAAGAGCATAGCATTGGTAAAATGCACTGTCGCCGATTCTCTGCACCCCATCCGGAACAACAATGCTCATAAGGCTTTCACAGCCCCAGAACATTCCGTCACTGATTTCGTCTATTTCGCCCGGGAGTGTGATCTCCTTGATATTTTTACACCCGGCAAATGCATATCCGCCCATACTCCTGACGCTGTCGGGCACGGTTATGCTTGTAAGCCCTGAGCAGTATTTGAATGCGCCGCCGGCAAGACTTGTAACATAGTCCGGGATCTGATAAGAATCCGTCTCCATGCCGCTCGGGCAGCAGAGCAATGTGCTTTTGCTCTTGCTAAAGAGCACACCGTCGACTGAGCTGAAGTATGAATTATTCTCATCGACATCTATTCCGCTAAGGCTATCACAATGATCGAACGCAGAAGTATAGAGCTCTGTAACAGCTGCCGGAATATTTACGCTCTTTAGACTTGTACAATTAGAGAAGGCATATTCATCTATAAGCTCTATGCCGTCAGGGATAACTATGTTCTCCAAGCCCGTACAGTAGCGGAATGTACCGTATTTGATCTCCCGAACGCCACCGGGAATGGAAATTTGCTTCAGCTTACTGCATGAATCAAAGGCGCTGCTTCCAATCGCCTTAACGCTGTCCGGGATCGTAACAGCTGCAGCATTGTAACAATTTGCAAACGCATTGTTTCCAATACTCGTTACGCCGTTTTTGATCACGATACTTTTGATATTTCCACTATATTCGCTCCACGGTGCTCCCTCGTCATCCTGCAAATAATTCTCCATATCGCCGGTGCCCGAGATCGTGAGCACGCCGTTATCAAGCTCCCATGTAAGGTTTGTACCGCATGTACCGTGGATAGTTATTTTTCCGTCGCTGCAATAAACACAGGCATTCCGCAGCGCCGAGCTGTCAGCATTGCCGAGCAGCGCTTCCCATTGTGCTATAGTTCCGCCAAACTGAATTTTGGTCAAGCTTTCACAGCCGTAAAATGCGTATTCGCCAATGGAAGTAACGCCGGCCGGGATAGTGATGCTCTCCAACCGATAGCAGTGTTCAAATGTGCTTTCTTCTATTGAGGTAACACCGTCAGGAATGACAACATCATTCAGCTCCTGACAGTATTCAAATGCGTGTCCCCCGATTTTTGTTACGCTTTTCGGAATCGATATACTTTGAATACTGAAGAAATAAGAAAAAGCATATGTTCCTATGCCGGTCACACCTGAGTCGATCACAACCGAGGTAATTACTTTGCTCTTACTGTACCACGGAGTATAGCTATAACCGAGGTAGTCTTCAATATCTCCTGCACCTGAAATGGTTAATGTATTGTTTTGAAGTGTCCATGTGACATTGTCGCCGCAGGTGCCGCCGGGAAGTATGTCTTTATCCGTGCAGTGTATTGTAATACATTTAACGCTTCGGGGCGAATCCCAAAGGGCATTTTCCCATTGTGCGGCTGTTCCGCCGTAATATATATCTGTCAGATTTGTGCATCCGCCAAAGGCATCACAAACATCCGTCACATTTACCGAAATGTTTAGGCTCTTTAGGCTTTCGCAATAAGAAAATGCTCCCTGTTCTATCACGGTTACACTGTCTGCAATGGTAACATCCGTAACATTCCGGCACGAATAGAAAGCATTGCAATTAATACTTGTAACACCATCTTTGATCACAATTGATTTGATCGAATCCCTCTCGTCATTCCAAGGTGCCTCGCCCTCGTCATAAGGCTCCATTCCCCCCATGCCTGAAACGGTCAATACGCCATCTTCCAAAGTCCAAGAGATGCCGTAAGTGATATCGCCGTCGGTGCAATGGATGACTTTAGAGCGCAGGCCATTATTGTATTCGCCAAAAGACATATTCCGGAACTGCTCAATGGTTCCCGTATAAGTGATATCCGTCAATGAAGTGCAATTATCAAACACGGAATTCCCAATACCTGTGACACTGCTTGGTATCGTGATATTTTCAAGGTTAGTACAGTCGAGGAAAGCAGAGCTGCCAATGTAAGTTATGCCGTCTTCTATCTCGACCGTTTTGATGGTTTCCGCATTGTTGTGCCAAGGCACATACCGCGTATTATAATTCATCTCACCGGTGCCGGAGATAGTCAGTGTGCCGTCTTTAAGCGCCCATTTGACGCTGTCGCCGCAAGTGCCGCCGGGGAGCACGACCTCATCTGTACAGTGAATTGTAAAAGAACATACACTGGTGGCATTTTCCCAAAGGGCACTTTTCCATTGTGCCGCCGTTCCGCCGTAGTATATATCCGTTAGGATCGTACATCCGTCAAAGGCATTGCCAATGTCTCTAACACTTCCAGGGATATTGAGGCTCTTGAGCTTTTTGCAACCAGAAAATGCTCTATTTTCTATTGTTGTTACTGTGTCCGCAATAGTTACATCCGTAAGATTTACACATGATTCGAATGTTCCTGCGCCAATACTTTTAACACCGGATTTGATTATAACGGTCTTGATCTCATCCCGCATGTTTTCCCACGGGTTCTCGATTCCGTCATAGTATGCAAGGTGCCCTAAGCCCGAGACGGTCAGCGTGCCGTCTTCCAAAGTCCAAGATATCCCGTAAGAAATATCACCGTCGTTGCAGTGGATCACTTTAGATTGCATTTCAACATTTTCACCGTCAAAAGATACTTCGCAAAGCTGCTTGATAGTGCCATTGTAGGTGATGCCCGTCAACGAAGTGCAGTCTTCAAATGCGCAAAAACCAACACTTGTGACGCTGCCGGGAATAGTGATCGTTTCAAGGCTCTTGCAATTGAGGAAGGCATATTCGCCGATGCTTGTTACACCGTCATCGATCATGACATTTGTGATCTTAGAAGCGTCATCCACCCACGGCGCCTTATTTTGCCCACTGTCATAATCAAACATTTCACCGGTGCCAGAGATAGTCAATGTGCCGTTTTCCAGCGTCCAAGTTACTTTTTCACCGCAGTATGCAAGCTTCGGTATATCACCGTCGGAGCAATGTATTACAATGCGATCACGATATTCGTTGTCCATGTCGGCACTGAGCGCTTTCCACTGCTCTTTTGTGCCTGAATAATTAACTTCCGTTAATCCAGAACAGCACTGCAAGGTGTATACATTCATCGCTGTTACACCTGCGTGTATGGTGAGAGTTTTAAGGCCTGAACATTCGCTTAAAATTCCCTCTTCTATGACTTCAACTCCATCGGGAATCGTAAGTTCCTCTAGGCTTGTACACAGTGCAAATGCCCCATCTTCAATACTTTTCACGCTGCTCGGCAGATCTATTTTCTCAAGCGATTCACAGCCGATAAACGCACTATTACCTATGCGTGTCACGCCGGCAGGTATGGTTATCTTAGTAAGGCTTATGCACGCTGCAAATGCGCACGCTCCGATGCTCTTTACGCTGCTCGGTATATTTATTCCTATGACCTTTTCGCAGCCTTCAAACGCATGCTCACCGATGTGTGTCACACCGTCTCCGATCACGACATTTGTGATTGCGGAGGCATCATCTACCCACGGTGCTTTATTTTGTCCGCTGTCATAGTCATACATTTTGCCGGTACCGGAGATGGTGAGAGTTCCGTTTTCCAGCGTCCAAGTCAATTTATCGCCGCAATAATTGACTTCACTAAAATGCTTTGCAGCATTTTCTAGGTATTCATTATTGCTGCTGTCGATAACGATCGCATCCCATTGCTCACTTATGCCGTTGTAATAGACATCTTTCAGAGAACTACAGTCTTCGAAAGCGCTCTCATCGATTCTTGTAACGCTATCGGGGATAACGACCTCTTCAAGGTTTTCAAATCCGCTAAAAGCGTGGCCGCCTATAGCCGTGACACCGTTTTCAATGACGACCTTTTTTATCAATGCAGCTTTACTAGACCAAGGCTGCCATTCTATACAGTCCTCGATCTCTCCTGTACCGGATATGGTGAGTGTGCCATTTTCATATACCCACATGACCCGTTCGCCGCAGGTGTTCGCTTTGGGGAAGACTTCGCAGCGTATCTCTGCATTGGTGATTGCTGCATTTTCGTCATCGATTTCAATGCTATCCCATTGCTCCCTCGTGCCGCCATAAAATATGGTATCGAGATTGCTTGAAAAGGCATTTGCGCCAATTTTCGTTATGCTGTCCGGAATATAAGCATAATCCAGACGATCGCAGTCAGCAAGCAAGCCTTCCTCTATTGTCGTAATTCCGGCAGGAATGCTTATTCTTTCAATATATCGGCAATTAGAAAAAGCATCTTTATTGATTTTTGTTACGCCATCGGGTATGTCGTAGTACCCGGACTTAGCTAGCGGAAAAACAATAAGTTCGGTCACATTTTTATCGAATAACACTCCGTTATGTGAAGAATACTTTGCATTGTTTACTCCAACATTTATTGCAGTCATATGATTGCACAGCGAAAAAGCATCTGCTCCAATGTTTTCAACGCTGTCAGGCAGATCGATCGTCTCAAGAGCGTAACATGCACAAAAAGCATTGTCACCTATATCTGTGACAGTATCGCTTATAGATACATCGGTGAGATTGCTTAAATATGAAAATGCCCAGTCTCCGATACTTGAAACGCCTTCTTCTATAACCACCTTTTGAATCTGACCGGATTCATTGCTCCAAGGGCTCGAAAAGACCCTGCTGTAGTTGTGCATACTGCCGGTGCCGGATATGGTGAGCGTATCGTCTATCAGTTTCCATGTAAGATTTTCGCCGCATGTGCCATTGGGATAAACAGCATAATGTACATGTGCGTTACTCAGGCAATCATTATTATCACCAACTGTGACCGCTTTCCACTGTTCCTTTGAACCGCCGTAATAAATATCCGTCAATGCCGAGCAATCTACAAAGGCACCTGCGCCTATTGTTGTGATGCTGGCAGGTATGGTGACCGCTGCAAGGCTCACGCAGCCATAAAACAGTCCCTCGTTTATACTTGTAATTCCATCCGGGATCGTGATCTCTTTGATGCTTTCACAGGAGTCGAAAGCATATTTGCCAATGCTTTTAACACTGCTCGGAATATCAATTTCCTCAAGCGCCATGCAGCCCGCAAAAGCGTAGTCGCTTATTGTCGTTAAGCCGCTCGGCAGATTTATTTTTGTAAGCTTTTCGCAGCGAGCAAGTGAATTAACACCAATGTGATTTACACTGTCCGGAACAGTAATTTCTTCAAGATTTTGAAGGCAAATAAAAGCAAAGTCGCCAATACCTGTTACGCCGTTTTTTATTATAATGCTTGTGATCGTGGATGCTTCATCTGTCCACGGCGGCAGGTTTTCACCGCCGTCATAATCTGCCATATATCCACTGCCGGAGATAGTCAGCGTTCCGTTTTCCAGCACCCATGTTACATTCTCCCCACAGTATGCAGGCGGCTGTATATCTCCGTCAGAGCAATGTATCACAGCGTGCTTCAAAGGCTCTTTGTCTATATTGGTGCAAAACTCTTCCCACTGTTCTATTGTGCCGGAATAATAAACATCCGCCAATGCCGAGATGCCATAAAAGGCATTGAAGTCAATACTTTTTACGGTATTCGGAATAGTGACGCTTTCTAAGCTATCACAACCGCCGAAAGTCTCCTCGCCTATGCTTGTTATACTGCTAGGAAGCTCGGCATTCACAAGATTGGTGCAATCGTAGAATGCATAATTTCCTATGCTCGATACACCATTTTCTATAATGACATCTGTAATCGATGTGCGATATGTGCTCCACGGTGAGTTGGTCGCCGGATTCGAGTACTCGTAATCACTCATCGCTCCCTCGCCCGATATGACGAGCTTTCCTTTTTGGAGCGTCCATGTGAGATCATCACCGCAGCTGCCGTTTGGGAATATATCCCCATCTGAGCAATGTATTGTCGCAACATCTAAACTGTAATCATCATTTTCGCTAGTAATGCTCTTCCATTGCTCGACAGTTCCTGCATAGTAGACATCCGTCAACGCATTGCAGTCATAGAATGCATCTTTGTCAATACTTGTCACACTTACCGGAATAGTGGCAGTTTTAAGGCTTGTGCACACGAGAAATGCAGCTTCCCCAATGCTTGTTACTCCGTTTGGGATAGTTATGCTTTCGAGGTTTGTGCAGCCAGAAAAAGCACCATATCCAATAGTCTTTACACTGTTGGGAATAGCGATGCTCTTGAGATTTTCACAGTTGGTAAATGCATAGCTGCCAATGCTTGTTACGCCGTTTTCAATCACAACTGAGGTAATATTCTTTATTTCGCTATACCACGGAGTATATGTGTAGTTTTTAAAATACGGCATTGCGCCCAAGCCGGAAACGGTCAGTACTCCATCTTTTATAGACCATGTGACTCCATACGGTGTTTCCCTATCTGAGCAGTGTATAATAACAGAGCTTGTGCTTTCACCAAACCAGTACTCGAAGCTGCTTGTACAAATGGCAGCCCATTGCTCAGTCGTACCTTCGTAGTAAATGTCTGTTAAGCCGCTTTCATAAAAAGCAGCCTCCTGAATTTCTGTCACAGAAACGGGTATCGTTATGCTCTTAAGATTTGTACAAAAACCGAATGCAGCAGCATTTATGGTATTTACACCATTTGGTATTGTGTAAGCATCGCCTGCTTTGCCCGCCGGATATGTGTGCAAGATGCTTTTATCCTTATTAAACAATACACCATTCTCTGAGCAGTATGCAGTATTATCTTCACTTACATCTATTGACTTCAGGCTGGTGCAGATTGCAAAAGAACACACTCCTATATTTACAACATTTTGGGGAATATAAATACTCTCGAGACTTGAACATTCGAAAAAGGCATCATCTCCAATACTTGCCACACTTCCCGGTATTGTAACGCTCGCAAGGTTAGTGCAGCCCTCAAACGCAAAATCTCCTATGCTTACCATGCCTTCCGGTATTGTAACGCTAGCAAGGTTAGTGCAACCGTAAAATGCATAATCTCCTATGCTTGTAACTCCGTTCTCGATCACCGCACTAGTGATTGTCTCACAATAGTCTCCCCACGGAGCACTTGTATGACCGCTACTGGTACTGTAGTCCGACATGGCTCCCGTGCCGGAGATGGTAAGGGTGCCATCTTCCAGCGTCCATGTTAGATTTTCTCCGCAGGTGCCGTTCATGGTCGCCGCTTCTTCGGCTATGACACTTACCGGCAGCAGGGAGAATATCATGCACACCGCAAGAAAAAAGCTTAGTAGTCGTTTTTTCATAGTTTCCCTCTTATCATCAGATTACCAATTATAAATTATTAAAACCGCTTAAAGCTCACCCTGTTACGCAATGCGCAGCAGGGTAAGCTGTTTCCTTTTGCCGTTTATGCTATTTTGAGGGGGTAAGGCTCTTTACGCCGCTGTATGCCGAGGCGATGTTGCTGCCGTTTACGACCTTAACGGCCTTGACCTTGTAGTAATAGGTCTTTCCCTTGGTCGTCGACTTGTTGGTGTAGCTGGTCTTTGTGGTGCTGTCGTAGTAGTTGAAATTCACGCCGTCGGTCGAGCGGTAGATCCAGTACTTCGTAGCGCTGTCAACGGAGTTCCAATAGATCTGCGGCTTGCCGTTCGAGCGGGCAATGCTAAGGCTCGGTGCTGCGGGCTTGCAGCGGATGCTCTTGGTGTTGCTGTAGCCGGAGGCCTTGTTTGTGCCGTCAACGACCTTGACCGCCTTGACCTTGTAGTAATACAGCGTACCGATGGTCGTTGCGTTGTTTGTGTAGCTTGTCTTGGTCGTGCTGTCGTAGTACTTAAAGTTCTTACCGTCAGTCGAGCGATAGATCCAATACTTGGTTGCGCCGGACACGGAGTTCCAATAGATCTTCGGGTGGCCGGAGACGGTGGTTATCTTGAGCGTGGGTGCAGAAACATACTTTGGGTCTGCTGCGCCGCAGCGGGTGCACTTGCCGTTTGAGTAGTTATGACCAAGTGCGTTGATGTAGCTGTCGACATAGCTGCTGCCGCATGCGCAGGTGTGTGTCGTGTAGCCCTGTGCGGTGCAGGTCGGAGCTACAGTAGCTGCGTTATAGTGATGTCCCGTTGCCGCAACCGTCCTTGTCTGCGATGCGCTGCAGCGGGTGCAGGTTCTCTTCTCGGTACCCTGTGCAGTGCAGGTAGGTGCCTTGGTCTGCTTCCATGCGCCGTAATTATGGCCGAGGGCGTTGGTGTAGCTGTCCTTGTAGCTGTTGCCGCAGGAGCAAGTATGCGTGGTATATCCCTGTGCGGTGCAAGTGGGCTTTGTTACGGTTGAAGTGTAGCTATGGGTGTGACCCGTGGTGGTAAATGTGCCGACAGGCGACCAGTACTCTTTACCGTTGATTATCGCATAGAAGTTATATTTATAGGTTGTTCCCGGTGTAAGCGTTACACCGAGCTCATCCGTTATGTCGTACCACATATCAACATAGTTGTACTTGTAGTTAACATATTCATCTTTCGATGCCACTGATGCGCCGGTTGAGGCGTTTATCAGCCTGACGCCGCACTGAGTGCAGTTTGCGTTCTGATTGTAGTTTAGCTTGCCGTACAGAAATGCATTGGTCTGAGTTATCTTAGTTGCGCTCGGAGTTTCCCATGTGCACTGGAGACTGAATGCGCCCTTGGGGTAAATGAAGCCGACCAAGGTCAGTCCGTTATCATACGGCCTTTTGCCGCCAACAGCATTGGTGATTTTGTAGCTGTATGCAACACCGTGGGAATTGGTCTGGTCAAGGTCGGTTCTTCCGCCTTCATTCACTGTAAAGGTCGTTGTGCTCTGAACCGACACAACATATGCAACATGGCCATAGCCGTTACCCTGCCAAACCGCAACTGCGCCGACAGCAGGCGTATTACCTGTTGCATAGCCGGAGTTTTTCGCTCCGCTCAGCCAGTTACCTGCATTGCCCCATGCAGGCATAGCAACGCCCTGATTATCATAAACCGACTGCCATGCAAACCATGTGCATGGCACTTCATAGTATGCATCGCCGTCAACATTCTGCGTTGTGGGATACGGATTGTTTGCCGCACTGGCTGTTATCGGCACAAGTGCTACGACAAGCACAATCGCCAAAAACAGGCTTAGAATTTTCTTTCTCATCTTTTCTTCTCCTTATATATTTATTTTCGTAAAAAGATTTTCTCAAATTGCGTTTTCAAGTGTATACTCATCTACTGCACGATTGTACCATGTTTTGCAGGGTGCGGTGGGTATTGGTGCATAATTGGCAAAGTTATGAGCATAATTTGCAACATCAGATTTTGACTTTACGATTTGTTTCGATGGCTTGGCGGACGGTGTGCTGGCTGCTGCGGCTGCACGGGAGGATATCGCCGTTGCTCATGAAAAGCTGCGTGCGGGTATACTTGCGCACATGCTCCAAATTTGCGACAAAGCTGCAGTGGCAGCGCACGAATGAGGCGCTGTCGAGCTGCTCGAGGAGCGTGCTCAGCTTTTCGTGACAGGTCACCTCTTTGTCCTCGCACACTATCTTCGATTTGTGCTGATAGTGCTCGATATACACGATAGAGCTATACGGGATTATGTGCTTTGCCTGCTTGGTGTTCAGCACCAGCCTGTTTGCGCCCATATTCGCATTGAGCTTCAAAAGATGCTCCATCGCAGCGGAAAACCGCTCGTCCGACTGCGGCATATGTATGAAATAATCCGGGTCATAGTCAAAGGTGTCCAGCACACTGCGCAGCTCATCGGAAACGAAGATGACCTTCGTTTTGCGGCATAGCCTGCGCACCTCCACGGAATACTCCATAAGCTGACTGCGGCTGAGCCTGTCGGAGATATTGAACACGGCAAGATCATATGAGCAGTCCAGCCAAAGCTGCGGCGATATGAGTTCCTTGCAGTCCATGATATCGACCTCGTGCTTTACGGCAAAACCGGCAAAGTAGGCATCGACCATCAGCTTTACACCCTCGGCATTTTCTCTGTCGTTGTCAACAAGACATATCTTAATCAAACCTTCTCCCCCTGTCTGTAAATTATACCTTTGTTATGATAAGTAAAAAATAACACCTATAGGCTGACTTTGGCGGGCATGTGACATAATCGGTCACTTTTCTTGCATAATTTGCAAAAGTGTTTTATAATTTTGTTGTATAATAGGTATTATTTAAGTTAAAAGGGTCAGAGGGATAAGGTATGCTTCAAATTGCCATTTGCGATGACGATAGGCTGCACCTAAAACATACACGAAAGCTTGCCGAGGGCATCCTGAACGGGCATTCGCCGGTTTTCTCGGAATTTAGCGGCGCAAACGAGCTGCTTTTCAAAATGGAGGCCACGGCGTATGTGCCGGACATTGCGCTGCTGGATATCCAGATGCCGGGCATCAACGGCATTGAGCTTGCAGGCGAGATAAACCGCATTGCACCGGAGTGCAAGATAGTTTTCATCTCAAGCTACATATTCTATGCGCCAGAGGTGTACGACACGGAGCATATCTATTTTGTCCTCAAGTCGCAGATAGACGAGCGGCTGCCGCTGGCGCTAAGCAAGGCGGTCGCAAGCATCGCAAAGCCGAAATGCTTCATGCCGGTGAAGTCCGGCGCTTCGGTCACGAGGCTGCCCGCCGAAAGCGTTATGTATCTTGAGCGTGTGCTGCACAAAACAAGAGTAGTGACAGGTGCGGGGAGCTTCATGACGACGCAGTCTCCGGCGGAGCTTTTGTCCGGCATTGGCGACGACAACGCTTTTATCCACTGCCACCAGAGCTACTGGGTAAATGTGCGCAATGTTGCAACGATGGAGACGAACGGTTTTAAGCTCGCAAGCGGTGCGCTCGTCCCGATAAGCCGTGCGCAGAAGGTCAATGCCAAGGAGGCCTTTTTCCGCATGCTCGCCGAGAAAAAATGATATATTATTTAATAATGTAGAAAAACGATGCCCGAAAAACGGGCATCGTTTCTATTTGTGCTCTTACTTGAGGCCGTTCTCGTATGCCTCAATCATCTTCTTGACCATCTGGCCGCCGATGGAGCCTGCCTGGCGTGCAGTGAGCTCGCCGTTATAGCCGTTCTTCAGGTTAACGCCGACTTCACTTGCTGCCTCCATCTTGAACTTATCCATTGCCTCGCGTGCTGCGGGAATGACAAGACGATTGCCGGGATTGTTAGACATAGTATTACATCTCCTTTATTGAATTGGGTTTTTGTTATTTATGAACCCGTAACTTATCATTGCCGGATATTCGACATATATTCTTTTTTTGACTCTATGTAAAAACTGTTAAGTTGACGGCTCCCGTCAGCTTAAGTTCGACACACAACATTTTGTGTTTAAATGATCGGCAGACACAATTGTAAAAAAATAATTTGTATTTGGATGTTATGTTTACTTGACTTTGGAATAGATTGACGGTACAATAACTTTGTATCTCTATCGATATATTTTGTAACCACGGTATTTGACACTTTACCGCAGGATAACTGCGTTATAATTACTTCTGATCACGATAGGAGTATTACCCGGTATGCGTAATGTATTTACTATTTTTAAAAATGACTTCCGAGCATTGACGAGGCACTTTCTCGCCTTCCTTATCATTTTGGCGATACTGTTCCTGCCCGCTCTGTATGCTTGGTTCAATATTTATGCCTTCTGGGATCCCTACGGTAAGACCAAGGATGTGAATATCGCCGTTGTCTGCAACGACCGTGACTACATGGACGAGGACGGCAAGATAATAAACATCGGCAACCAGCTCGTTGAAGAGCTTAAGGCGGACGAGAAGATCGGCTATGTTTTTCTCGACGATGCCGATAAGGCAGTCGATGACCTGTACGCAGGCAAATACTACGCTGCCGTTATAATTGAGCCGGACTTTACATATAACATGTACAACTTCCTCAACGAGGACATGTTCAGCCCCACCATCAATTTCTATCAGAACGAGAAAACAAACCCCATCGCCGTCAAGGTCGTTGAGGCCGCAGGCGACAAGGTCAAGCAGTCAGTCAACAAGGCGTACATTCAGGCCGTCGTCGAAACGCTGTTTGACAAGTTCAACACCTTCTCCGAGGGCGTTCAGGGTGACAACACCGTCAGCATGCTCAAAAATACGCTTGCCAAGATAGACAGGAACCTTGCGCAGTATGACGATACCATCGACCAGTTTGTCGCTGCGAACAATTCGCTCGTCGGCACGCTGAACAATTCCAACAGCACCATTGATTACACCATCCACCTTCTCGGCAACGAGAGGATAAATATTTCCAAGCAGATCTCCTATCTTGAGAGCACAAAAAATGACCTTGCTCTCATAAATGAGGAGGTCAATACCCTGCTGACCAATTTGCAGGACTCCGTACAAAAGGCAATTTATAAGCTTGACAGGCTCTATAACGGCGGTGAGGATCCCGATACCGTGAAGGAGACGCTCAAGGAGCTTGAAAGACAGTATCAGGAGCTTATAGATTACCTCACCCACTCGGGCATTTCCGGCAGTGAAGCCGAGGATGCACTGTCGGCGCTCAACAAGGTCAAGGATAAGATCACTCAGCTTCGTGAGCAGCTCGGCATGAACACGCAGGTCGATGCAAATACCGCCGACCAACTCAAGGCCGACTACAACGAGATAACCGTGCCCACGGTATACACTGCCGTGACAGGCTATGACTACGATGACCTCAAGCAGGCACAGACCACTGAGCAGAGCATGGACACCATGATGACCTTCATGGCGGACGATGCTAAGCAACGCATTGCGAATATTCAGAAAAATGTCAAGATAGCTAAAACTACCGACGATGCCGATGCCCGTGAGCAGGCGCTCACAGCTGCAAGGGACGACACCGCAGTTGTTACGCAAGAGCTTTCGGCTCTCGGCACCGCAATGGATGCGGTCGAGGATGCTGCTGGCACAACGGATAAGAAAGCCTCCAAGGCCGCAGCTCAGGCTGCCGACAACACCAAGGATGCAAGCGATATCTTCGACGATATTTTAAATGGCAACAGGGATATTGATTTGATCGAATACCTGCAGGTCATCAGTGATCTGCTCGGCAACGCAAGAGTTGCGCTTACCGAGATAGTTTACCCCTCCATCGATACTCTGCTTACCAATCTTCAGGACAGTCTCGGCGACCTGTCCTCCATACTTCTCGACCTCAGCGATGTTATGGGCAAGGTGCCCCCCATCGTTAACGAGCTGGGCAACACATTCGGGGCTGTCAATAATGCGCTCGTGCAGGTCAAGGAACTCATCGGCAATTACAGAACCAGAATTGCTGATGCTCTCGGCGTTTTGAACGGCGACACGGATGATACCCGCCTGCAGCAGGTACTCGACTTTATGAATGTAGACCCGCAGTCTATTGCGGAATTCTTTGCAAGCCCCGTCACCATCAGGTCGGAGTCTGTTTACCCCGTTGAGTCCTACGGTGCCGCAATGGCTCCGTTCTATACGATGCTCGCCATTTGGGTCGGTTGCATCATACTTAATGCGATTTTGAAGGTGGATACGCCCATTGAGCTTATCGGTGCAACGACCGGTCAGAAGTTCTTCGGACGCTACCTGATATTTGCCCTGCTCAGTCTTATCCAGACAATGGTCATCATGGCGGGCGACCTTGTGATTTTCGGCATGGACTGCGCTCATCCGGGTCTGTTTATACTCTCGGGTGTTGTGACCTCGCTGACCTGCTCCATGGTCGCTTACTCCATGGCAATCGCATTCGGCAACATCGGCAAGGCTCTGTTCGTCGTCTTCCTCATCATTCAGATCGCAGGCTCCGGCGGCTCTTACCCAATTGAGCTTCTGCCCGACTTCTTCCAGCAGGTATACCTGTTTTTCCCCTTCCCCTATGCCATCAATGCCATGCGTGAGGCTATCGCAGGTCTGTATCACAACAATTACCTTATCTACCTGCTCCAGCTTCTGCTGTTCTTTGGCGTCGGCCTGTTTGTCGGCCTCGTGCTCAAGCGTCCTCTCGACGGCATCAACCGCTACATGAACGATCAGCTCGATAAGTCTGAAATGATGTAATTATTCTCTCTACAGGAGTTATGTATTATGAATACAGAATCCCAGTACGAAAAAATGTATAACGACCTCGTTGCCGGTCTTGAAAAAATGCATCGGAGAAATGTCAAGAGAACGAGCTCGGCTCTGAAAAGCCTGCTCATTATCCCGACCTTCTTCCTTATCATGCTGTTCATGACCCAAGGCTCAAAGACGATATTCCTCGTACTTTGGATAGCCTCGATGTTTGTTATAGCGGGTATACTCATCGTTATCGAGTATCAGGATTACCTGCTGCGGCAGATGTTCGCTCAAGTCGATATGGACGAACCGGACTTTGAGCAGGCCGAGGAGCCGCTCCCGACCGAGGCCGACTCCAAGGACGAGGCTTTGGTGCTGGCAGAGCAGATCCGCCAGTCGATACAGCAGCGCTCCCCTGAGTTTGATGCCGTGACCGAAGAAACTGACGGTAAAGCTCCCGCCCCCGACGCCGATGAAGCCCCTGCCGAGGAAATCACAGTCAACAAAGCCGAAGTCGAAGACGCTCCCGTTACCGAGAAAGCAGCCGTCCAAGAAAGTAAGGAAAAGACTACTGTCTGAGCAAGCATAACAAATCTACGGAAGAAACGATGTATTGAATATGAAGAATTATAAAAGAACAACTTCTAATATTTCGGCCGTCATTCGCTCTGATATCAGGCGATTGAGCAGGAGTGTCGTCACCGTTATTTGTGTGTTTGGCCTCGCTCTTGTACCCTGCTTGTACGCATGGTTCAATATCATGTCAAACTGGGATCCGTATACTCCAGACTCCACGCAGAACCTCAAGATTGCCGTTGCCTCCTCCGATGCGGGCACCGATTTTGTTGGGATGAAGCTCAATGTCGGCGATATAATCATCGATAAGCTCAAGGCAAACGACCAGATAAACTGGCAGTTCCCCGACTCCGTGCAGGGTGTTATGGATGGCCTGTACGCCGGTGATTATTACGCAGGCCTCATTATTCCCGAGGATTTCAGTGCTTCCATTCTCGGCTTTACAGACGGTGAGATGGATCAGCCGGAGATTATTTACTACGACAATCAGAAGATGAACGCCGTTGCTTCACGAATCACTGATAGAGCGCAGTCTCTTGTCCGTGATGAGATAAACAGCATTTTCGTTTCCACCATCGTTGACGAGCTTTCAAACTTCACATCCGTATTTAACGGCATGGGTCTGAGCGCAGAGGATGCGCTGCAATCGCTTGATACCAAGCTCGGCAACATTAATTCCGACCTCAAGACCTATGCTGCGATAATGAACTCTATGGCGACCGTCACGAAGTCCGCCGCCACCGTCACAAGCATGACTAACGACCTGCTGCCCGATGTGACGGATATGCTTATCAACAGCAGAAAAACCATCGTCGACATTCAAGACAGGCTCACAAACAGCAAGCAGGATGTGGTCTACGCAGCAGACGCTATCCGCAACACCTCCGAGGAGATGCGAAACACCGTTGAGCGGCTCGATAACGCCGTTGACGGCGATCCCGCCGAGGCTGGAGGTTCCTATATCGACTGGGACTCCGTGTTCGGCGAGGGCGGCATCACCGATTACGAGGGTGAGATACTCGATGACCTGTACTCGGATGTGAACAAGCAACTGCACGAGAGCGTAATTGCATTTGACGATATAATTCAAAAGACCAACATCGACAAAAACCTTGTTTCTTCAATGACCACGCTTCAGGATTCGCTTAAAAATCTTGACACACTGCTGGCAAAGGTCGAGGGCGACATTGACGCTCAGTCGATGACCCTGCAGCAGTACACCGATGCTCTTAATTCCTGCACCGTCAGCATTGAAAGCACCGAGGATGTGCTCAACTACATGGTCAGCATGGTCTCTAACCTCCGGTCGAGCGTAAACGAGCTGCGAACGAGCGAGAGCTTCACGAAGCTTATAGATCTCCTCAAGGACGATGTCGGCGGACTGGTCGAGTACCTGGCCTCCCCCGCTAACCTCGAAGTTGTCCGTGTGTACGCACTTGAAAACTTTGGTTCAGGCATGACACCGTTCTACACGACTCTTGCTCTGTACGCAAGCGCACTGCTGAGCGTCAGCCTTATGCACACCCACATCAAGCGTAGAAGCGATATCCCGACACTCAGCACCACCGAGGCGTTCTTCGGCAGATACTTTGTGTTCTTCGCAATCGGCCAGTTCACGGCGCTCATCACCGTGCTCGGCAATCTCTTCTACATCGGCATCCAGTGTTATGCTCCGTTCCAGTTCTGGCTGGCAGCCGCAATCACGAGCCTTGTGTTCACGCTGCTCAACTACGGTATGGTGTTTGCCTTCGGCAACATCGGCGAGGCCATCGCAATTATCATACTTGTCATTCAGGTCGCTGGCTCCGGCGGCACCTACCCCTTGGAGATGCTCCCGAAGATATTCCAAGACCTATACAAGTTCATGCCGTTTAACTATGCAATGACCGCAATGCGTGAGACCATCGCCGGCAGCTACGGCAATGTGTATCTCAAGAGCATTTTGATCCTGCTGCTGATGGCGGCGATACTAATCCCGGTGTCGCTGATACTTGGCATCGCATTTAAGCCCCTGCTCAAGCACTTCAACGAAAGTAAATCAAAGACCAAGCTTATGCACTCAAACTAATACCAATCCAAAACCGCCGCCCATTGGGCGGCGGTTTTCGTCTATCGGCCTGCTGCACTAAATCGTACGCAGGACTGCTTTTTAAACCTTGCTTGTAATTCCCTTAAATTAAACATATCCCGGCTCAGTCAAAAACTGAGCCGTATATAAAAGAGGAGATACGATACATCGTATCTCCTCTTTATCAGACTATCAAAGAACTATGAAAAATAGGAGTAACGGGTCAAAACCAATACGCAGCAGGGAGAGTGTGAGGGGGTAACGAAGTGGCGGTGCGGCAGTGAGAAAGGTCCCGCCTCAAATTTGATTATAGCCATCAAAAACGCCTGAGTTATCAGGCTTTTTGACGAGCATAGCGAG
>ERZ827156.1314-NODE-1314-length-30042-cov-5.338147_pt1 | contig 30042 bp, 50 predicted proteins | sample MGYA00519919_ERZ827156 | MGnify/ENA primary metagenome ERZ827156 (study PRJEB31778, sample SAMEA3449269) | human gut metagenome | biome: human gut; feature: human-associated habitat; material: faeces | place: United Kingdom | collected 2010/2012 ...
GAAGAAGACGGACACGGCGCTAGTGAAGCCAGCAAGATCCTGAGGGAGCAGGTTGTACTCCAGACCGCCCTTCGCCAGCTGGGCAACACCCTTCACCACGGCGATCACGACAAAGAGGCAGATACAGAACACAGAGGCACCTGAGACGAATCTGAGAGCATCGATGGAGGGAATGCACAGCAGGGGGAAGGCAATGAAGAGAGTGACGAGAGAGCCGATCAGGGGATAGAGGTTGTTGGCCGTCTCGACCGCGACATTACCCCAGTTAACCAGAAGGTCCTTCACCTGGGAGAAGAGAATGATGAGATAGGCAACAGAAACACCAAGATCGAAGATGATCATAGCCCAATCACCAAGAATGCCCATGAACGGCATGTGGAGATTGTTAGCGACCATACCGTAGGACTCGGCCATCGTGTACACCGCAGTCGTACTGAGCATCTTCGCTCCCTCCAAGGAGAGGTAAAGAGAGCAGGCAAGAAGAATGAACGCGCCAATAATACCCGACTTCTTGACCGTCAGAGGAATGGAAAGGACACCAGCGCCCACGATCGTGTTCATCATGTTCACAATAGAAGCCACCAGCGAAGAACCCTCGTTCTGGACCTTGACATAATCGACGGGGATCTCGTTCTCCGACTTGGTCTCCTCAGCCTTCACATTCGAGGTGTTGTCATTCACAGGAGCAGCAGCCTGCTTCTCAATGGCGGTCACAACAACGGGAGGAACAGGGATTGTCTCGGTCGCAATGGGAGCAGACTCAACAGGAACGGGCTTCACTTCAGCAGGAGCCGAAGCAACATCAGCACTCACAGGGATATCCTGTGCAGGTGTCGCAGACATTCTCTAGAAGGGTTATGATTATGTGGAGAGATAGAACAGTTCCCTGTTTCTCCTTTCTCAAATGGTGCGCAAATGAGCATTACGCACCGGTTTCTTGCCCTATCTTCTCGCTTAAATGATTGTACACTGAATCTTGACAGTTTTCACGAGAATTGCTATGCAACTGCTTCCTTTCTACTGTACTAGGTGCATCCCTTATGGCGGTCGTGTGTTTTGCCAATTCCAAGAGCAAACGTGTTCGTCATGAATCGGATAAGCAAAGTGAATAGGGCGAAGTGCATAGAATTCAGTGGGTGGTGGGATGGAATCGTTTTTGCAATTGCTGTGAGAGGACTATGGAAACAGAGTCCGTTGTTATGATTTTCACAATCCATACATAGGAAACAATAGGGTAGTTGAATTGTACGGAACGAAGTGGTGGGGATGAAATGCCCGTGACTTATCCAGTGGCGTTGTTACGACGGTTATTATGTTGGTATGGCTGTTCTATCACTATTCGCTAGTGGCATAGAGAAGTGCTGAATCAAAATGATGGTTCCATTATCCTACGCAAATCAACTATGTAATAGATACCATTTCAGAAACCAAGTCCTATGGAAATAGTCCTCCATACACAATTCAGTACAGAGAACAATTCACTCATAAATTACTCTCTATGGTCTGCTCTATTGAGATGATCAACCCTCCATAACCAACCAAAGAACAATTAACCTAACCATTCACCAAAACACATCACAAATGAGTCACTGAGATGAAAAACGCTCGCAGTGTTTCATACAATCGAAAACACCACTATGGAACAAGAAAAGCGGGCTGTGTTTCATTTCATTGTTTGCTGTATAGCAGCCGATATGTCTTTCATACACAAATGGTTCCCGCTACTCACGAAAGGAGAAGGATCATCCACTCTCTTCGGCCCTGCATCATATGAGATGGACACCAAACTGCATTTCCAATCCATTGAGCACTCAAATTAAGCTGAAGAACGGCAATCGGAGAACCGCAATGGAGATATGCATTGGTCGCGACATGATTGGCTCTCGGAAAGCGTTCGTCCAATCCAGCTGTCGCACCTATTTTGCAGGCATTGAGCAAAACAACGCTAAATCCTAACGTGACCGTCGTCAACTTGAGAGAATGGCCGAGATTCCTGTTGAGTCAGCTTCTGCCCCCGTGATAAACGTCATGGAAGAGGATAAGAAGATGGAAGCTGTGAAGAACGATAATTCCCCAATGGTGTCCGTAGTAGAAGAAGAGGGTGATATGAAATCTCCCAAGAACGATGATCTGCCTTCTCCGCAGATGGAGAAGAAGGATCCTGAAGACCCGATTCCTGTGGACTATGTGAAGGTGCAGAATGATGGTTCTTCTCTCGGATCCTCTGTCGTAAACATGATGAACACAATTGTCGGTGCGGGTGTCCTTTCCATCCCTTCTACCGTTAAGAAGTCGGGTATTGTCGGAGCGTTCCTTCTCTTGGCACTGTCGCTGTATCTCTCTCTCGAGGGAGCGAAGATGTTGAGTACTGTATCCATTTATACGAGAGCGGAATCATACGGTATGGTCGCGAAAAAGCTGAACCAGCCGCTTATGGGTGCTCTCGGCGATTGGGCTATGATTGTCTTTGTCCTGGGTATTTCGGTTGCGTATTTCATCATCCTGTTCTCCCAGGTGATGGACCTCATCGAGAACTGGTTCGGTGTGGCAAGGGAAGTCCTCGACAAGTACTACCCTATCATGGGCTCATCCATTGCTCTCTTCATTGCCTTCCCCCTGCTGTGCATTCCCTCCATCGATGCACTCAAGTTCATCTCGTGGCCCTCGATCATCTGCATTTCTCTCTTTGTCATCATTGCCGTGATCAAGGGAATTGTGCAGGTGTCGAGAGGCGGTCTGGAGTACAACCTGCTCCCCTCGTCCTTCCCCGATCTGACAAGTGCCGTGTCCGTCTTCTTTAGCTCGCTCTGCTGCCACGCCAGTATTCCCAAGATGACCTCCGAGCTGAGAATTCCCGAGAACAGCCGTTTCAACAGCAAGGTGAAGAAGATGATTCGCATCGACAACGTCGCCTTCCTGTCCTGCGGCGCCATTTATTTCGTCGTGGGTGCTTGCGGTTACCTGGCGTACGGCAACAGTATCGAGAGCAACCTGCTGACGAACTTCTCCAACGACAAGGCCTGGTACCTGAACATCGTCAAGCTGGCGTACGCTCTGGTGGTCCTGTTCTCCTATCCCACTCTGGCATTCGCCGCTGTGGTCACGTTCGACAAGATCTGCTTCAAGAAGCAGCCGCGCCCTCTCTGGAGAAGAATCGTCGAGTGCTTCATCTGGTCTGCTATTAGTTGTTTTATTGCCATCATCATCCCCCAGCTGGATACCGTGTTCGGTATCATCGGCTCGCTGTGCGGATTCCTCGTGAACTTCGCCATCCCCGCCTATTTCTTTATTGGAATGGCGAAGAAGGAGAGGGCCAAGACGCAGGCCGCGCGCACCCCCATTTTCAGCGTCTCTCAGGCCAGAATCTACGGAGCGTGGTTCCTGTTCTACTTCGGTGTTGTCCTTGCCGTCCTCTTCACCACCATCCAGCTGGTCGATACTATCAAGAAGTACAACGCTTGCTCTTGTTTGTCGCAAACACCCCAGACTACAGAACACTCAATACACCTTCGAGATGCCGAACTCTCCGCAATGGCACTCGCACTGCGTGCTCGTTCTACGGCAGCGGCACAGACTGTCCGCCTGGATCTTGCTCTCCAGGTAGGCAGGGCCGCACGCCGCGCCCACGAAGCGGCTGAACTCCACGTCGCTCTCCAGCGGTCTGTCCATGTCGTCGCGCAGCACCTCCTTCTGCAGCACGAACTACGCCTCACGCCACTCCGCCGACCGCACTCGCAGCATCTCCACGTCCGGCACCGTCAGCTGGAAGCGCACGCGCGCGCCGCTCACCTCCACGGGCACCGCCGCCTCCTGCCCCAGCACCGCGATGCGCGGCTGCTCCACCGCCGCGTGCACCTGCTCGTCGAACTCCAGCTCCACCGTCACCGTCTCGCCCGCCGCCAGCTCACCCGCCGGCGTGATCGCCACCACACGCGGCTGCGGGATCGCTACGCCTCACTCGCCCAACGCGCGCCCACTGTCCGCCACGCGCACCGTGGTCTCCGCGTTCAGCCCGCAGTTCGCCAGCGTGAAGTGCACCTCCTGCGCCAGCGCCAGCTCCACCGCCGCCGGCACGCGGAAGGACAGCACACGCTCGCTCGTGTGCATGGCGCTCGCCGGCACGGCCACCTCACCGAACACGGCGACACACTCCGCGGGCAGCACCACGGGGTCCTCGCACTGGTAGCGCACCACGCCCGCACGGCGCGCGATGGTCTGCGTCTGCAGCAGGCACTGGTTCTCGCCGCGCTCTACGCCTCACGCCGCCGCGCCGCCCGCACCCTCGTAGTGCCAGAAGGCGGCCGTGCCGAACTGGAACGCCTCGTTGCCGTCGCCGCTCTCCTCCGACACCACCGCGCCCGCCGGGACCGTCAGGTACACGCGCCCGCTGAAGACCGGCATTGCGAACGAGGCGGTGAGTCCGCTCACGGCGGCCAGCGTCACGGGGAACTCCATCGCGTCTAGGCGTCAGCAGGGGCACGCGCACGCACTCGGGCTGTGACCCAGGTACACCACGCCGGCGCCCATGGCCACCGGCACGTCGAAGGCGATGGTCACCAGCGTGTGCGCCGTCACCGCCAGCGACGGCTCGGGCAGCACCTGCGTCACCTTCGGCTGCGTGCTCACTACGCGTCAGACCCGCGCGCGGCACGCACCGGGGTTGCTCTGCGTGGCGAACTCCGTCTCGCTGCCCGCGGCCTCGCTGAGGCGGCGCATGGGACGGCCGTCGTGGGTGAGGTGCGCCAGCTCGTGCGCCATCATGCACTTCAGGCGGTACTGGCTGCCACGGTGCAGGCCCGCGAACACCAGCGTCTTCTCCTCCGCGCGGTCCTTCAGCTACGCCTCACGCCCACCGCGCGCGCCTACGAACACGGTCTTGGCGAAGCGGCGGAAGGCGTGCGCGCTCACGTCGCCGAAGTGCTTGCGGTGCGGGAAGCACATCACCGTGCCCGGCACCTCGCTCTTCACGTGCACGCGCGCGAAGGTCGCGAACGCCTCCACCTCCGTGATGGACACGTGCGCGTCCGCGTGGTGCTGCGTCGTGAACGACAGCGTGTTCGACGTCACCGCCGCGCCCGTGGCACCCGTGGCACCCGTGGCGCTCGCCGCGCTCAGCGAGCAGCTCACCTCGTAGGCGGCGCCCTGGCTCAGCCCAGCGATGAACACGCGCGCGTGGCCGGCGTGGTTCACCCGACGCTCGGTGAAGGCGGGGCGGATGGAGGCGGAGTACACGGAGCAGACCACGTTGCCGGGCACCGTCAGGTTCAGGTGCACCATGGCGGTGGTGTCGTGCGCCTCCACCGCCTGCAGCGCGATGCGCGGGCCTAGCGGTGAGTCGCGCCGCACGCCGGTACGCGAGGAGGCGAAGACGTAGGGCTGCGACCAGGCAGAGAGTCCGAGCGCGGTCATGGCGCTCACGGCCACCTGCAGGTCGTCGCGCTGCGGCACGTGGTGGAAGGCGATGAAGTCGCGGTAGGCCGTCTTCTCGAACAGCACGCGGCCGCTCGCGTCGCTCACGCGCACGTTGAACTTCAGCACCGGGCGGCCGCCGCTCTCCTTCATGTGCCAGCGCACCAGCAGCGCGTCGTCCACCACCTTGATGTGCACGTTGCTCGGGGGCTCCGGCGCCGTCGCCGCGCGCAGCGTCACCGCGGGGGAGAAGCGGCTCAGCGTCTCCTGCACGCCCTTCTCATTGCCGAAGCGCCACGCGAACGAGTAGCTCTTGCCCGTGGTCAGGCCCTGCACCTTCAGAGGCAACGAGTACTACGGGTGAGGAGAGAGCACGACTGCGACGCTGAACTCCAATTCCTTCGATTCGCCACCCTCCTCCTGAACGGCCACGATCACCTTCTTCAGGTCGTTGCCGTTGCGGTAGTGGCGCATGTGGCGTCTGCCCAGAGTCACCGACGTCTCGTCGAAGGAAAGGACGTGAGGAGCGGGGGCGATGATGGGCGCACCGCTGGGAGTCACCTTCAGCACGTTCGAATAGGAGGTGAGAGCCCCGTTGATGCGAGCCGCAACGCGAATCGAGTACTCCACGTCCGCCTTCAGCCCGTCCACGAACGCATAGTTCGTGGGGACGGAGAGGTCGTTCTCCATCGTGGGAGCGGGCTTCACGTCCACATCGTAGGAAGAAGCCTCGTCCACAGCACTCCACGAGATGCTGATCGACGAACCCGACATCAGATCCAGCTTCATATCCTTGGGACCCTCAACTACGCGTCACGGACGAAAAACACGGTGAACCAGAAAGCACAACAGAAAGTACGCACAATGCAAATACAAACTACGGCTAAGTCAAATCCGCCACCAAGCAACCTTCATGGCTAACACTCTGTGAGTAATTCTGAAAACTGCGGTTTGAATGGAAACCGCCCGTACTGCATTCTATGGGTTGTGGGGAGTGAGGAGAGAGAGGAGAAGAGTGAATGGAGTGGTTTGGTCTTCATGAGGGAGAGGCGATTGATGTGAAGAAAAGGGGAAGTGAGAGCATGTGAGATGTTTGGAAGGGAGAATGAGTGTCAAACAAATCATCCCCATGTCCGAAACTGACATCACATCTCTCCCCATCTCCAAGATCCGTACAGAGCTCAAGAAGCTGGGACTTTCCGGATCGGGAACGAAGAAGGAGCTGATTGAGCGATACACCACATTCAAGGAGCAGCACCCCGACGGAGCGACGGCTGCTGCGGCTTCCAGTACAACGGAGGAGGTTCCTGCTGTTGAGGCTCCCCAAGAAGCGACTTCGGCAGCGCCGAGTAGTTTCTTCCATCTTTTGAAATGACAGTGTAGGCGATCCTGTTATAGAAGAAAGCGCTCCCGTAGAAGGTGAGAATTGAGTGTCATTCCTAATGAACAGAGGAGACTCCGGCCATTCCCGTCCAAGTGGAGTCTTCCGTTCCTACGGAGTCTGAGGCTCCCATTTCTACGGAGGTATCTGCGGAAGCACCCCTCTCGACGGAAGTCTCTGCAGAGGCGCCTGTCACTACGGAAGTCTCTGCGGAAACAGAGACTGCTGCGAATCAGGAAGTGCAGCCGGCTGAGGAAGCGTTTGACATTGAAGCGGAGCTGGACAAGCGCGAGGCGAGAGCCAAGAAGTTTGGCGCCGAGTTCAATCGCGAGCAGTGCCGTGCGCAGCTGCTCAAAGCCAATGCGAAGCAATCCTCGAGTCTGAGAGAAGACGTGCTGGCTGCTCGGAGAGCGCGCTTCGGAGGCAACGACAAGGACAAGATGCAGGCCCGCAAGCAGCGTTTTGGAGGCAATGACGAGGAGAAGATGCAGGCGCGCAAGCAGCGCTTCGCCGAGCCGACGGCATCACAGGAGGTGCTGAGCGCGAGAGAGGCGAGATTCGGCAAGGTGGACGAGAACTACGCTCAGAATCTCAGAGGACGGAAGCGATTCGGAAACAGAAGAAACGAGAACAACGGCAAGCGGATTTTCCACTGTGCTGTTTGTGGAACAAACACAAATTCCAAACTGTAGAGAAAGAAGCAGAACCTTTGAGGCAATTAGCGTCGGTTTTGTCTTCGCTCGGCCTCTTGCCTGATTCTCTCCAGCTCTCTCTGATCGCGCTCCTTTTCGAAGATGCGGTAGTCGACGCGATGCAAGAACTCCTGCTTGTCGATGTATCTGCGATTCACCATCTCACGCCGCTCCTACCCATCCTTCTTTGCATTCTCCACCTCCTCCTTGATTCCCTCCGCGTCTTTGAACTTATCCCAGTCGTACGACGACTTGTCAATAGTGCTGATCGACTTCTTTGCCTCCAGGGACTGCACCAGCGTGTCGAGGGTTCCCGCACTGTTGGCCTTGTCTTCCAGTCTACAAAGTGAAGCAGCGATCCCACACCAACTCGATCTTTTCTCCAGCAAACTTCACGACTCTCGTCTTTGCCGTCTTTGACTTGTTCTGGTTGAGCTCCTTGATCGCGGATTCGATTGAACGGCCAAGCTCATCCATATCAATTTGCTTTGGTGCACTGTTCTCTGAATGGAGGAGGGTGTCGAAGTATTTCATCCCGTCCTCCTCTGTCGTTGATAGATTACTAAATCCCTACACCGTGAATCGCATAGAATGATCCAACATAGACTAATCGCTGTTTCTTTCGGATTGTGTCCAAACTCTTCTCTTCCTCCCTCTGCAGCTCTTCAAAAGCCATTTGTGCATTCCTCTTGAGTGAAGCATCAACATCTCCAAGTTCCGTGACCGAATCGTCCACTCCTCCCTTTCCGCTCCTTGTCTTCACGAACAATCCGTCATTTGTCACTGGCTCCTCTAGTAGGGTCAATCCCACTGATCACATGCATACCAGGTTCAAAGTCATCGTCCTCCTCCTCCGAATCGAGCAGTGGGTTGTTTGGGTTGAGAATATCAAGCGCATCCGCCATGACGAATCAAACTGCGTGCCTCCCCGATAGTGGAGAATAACCGCGGACGCCGCCTTCGCCAAATCGCACAAAACACTGGATTCTTCACTGTATGGACAAGTGTGCAAGCTGTGTCTGTTGCAAGTGCTTCCGCCCTTCTCCCTGGAAGAGAAGCGTGAAGAGTCTGTATCCTCCGCAGTCCACGGGGTACGAGGAGAATCTCGAGGCGCAGAATGCGGAGGACTTGGCAAAGCTAGCGTTACGAAATGAAAAGTGGTTCATTCCCATTTCCCAGTCTGGGTTTGTCTCTTTCGTGACGTGTAGAACGTTAGAGCGCAATATTACGCGTGATTTGCGGAAGCAAAAGTATGGGTACGTCGCTGTTGGTGTATCGGCGTTTATTACCCTTGTTGATATGTGCAACGACAATCTCTTCCGCTTCGAAATATCGATTTACAACGTGGTATGCTTTGCTGCTCCTATGTCACATCCAGTTGGTGTTGCTTCTGAATGAAGAGAAGCCCAGTGTGCGCATTAATGCAATGGATCTGGCATGAGTTCTTCCCTCTCCTTATGGATAGTTGATCAAAGTGTGTCAATCCAAAGAGCCGGGTGATGATTCGACCAATGGGAGGTATTTTGACTTCCTCAACTCGATTCTGAACGACTTCACCACCACGCTCTCCACTCCGCTTGCCACTCTCCAGTTGCGAGAACGCGCCGTGAACGTCCTGTACCAGTTCATCGTCATCTGTCCCGCCGCGCTGATCACCTCCAAGCTGCCGATGCTGGTGCCCACCCTCGTGGACATGATCGGCCTGCCGAGCGCGGAGGGGTAGGTGTGAGTGAAATAGCTGAACAGTAGTGAGGAGGAGCAGGCGCTGGTGCTCAAGATCCGCACGACCGCGTAGGCGCGATGGGGCGGCTGTGACCGTAGCGTGCGCGCGCTGTCCAGCATCTGCCCGCTCGTGAACGTGGTGACCTCCGCGGCGCTGCTCACGCCGCTCTTCCAGTCGCTGGACAGCTACGGCTGGCGGCCCGCCAGCTTCACCAGCTCCGTGCTGAAGACGCTGATGAGCAGCAAGGTGGGCGTGCGGGGAGGCATTGACGCTAGACGCGCGAGTCCTACGCCAAGCCCGCCTACCTCCACGTGGTGCTGCACATCACCCACCTCCTCCCCCTCCTCGGCGACGATAGCGGCGATGCCAGTGGCAATGCCAGTGGCAATGCCAGTGGCAATGCCACTGGCAGTACCAGCGACGATGGGAGCACGGACGCTAACACGGACGTGACGCCGGGAGAGATCGAGATGGTGGCCATGGCCGTGCGGCCACGGCAGCTGGCGCTGGTGCGGAACATGCTGAGCGTAGCGGCGCGCGACGCGCTCACCCGTAGTGCGTGGAGTCGCTGCTGCAGGAGACGCGCTCCTTCTCGCTCATCCACGTGCAGCAGGTCGTCGACGTGCTCTGCTCCCTCTTCCACTACTCCCTCGCCATCGCCCACCAGGCGGGCTGTGCGCTCCCGCTCGACGCACCGCTGAAGGACCTCATCGACGTCGCCGCCCTCCAAGAGGACGCGCCCGAGACACTGCGCGACGTCGCCGCCCAGCTCAACGCCGCCACCAAGCAGTGCGTCCTGAGGCTGGCGCGCTGCCTACCCGGCAGTCGCGAGTACTTCGACGTATTGGAGAACGCGCTGTACATGGTGGAGGAGAGCGTGGGCGCCCTCGTGCGGACTGAGGCGTAGGGGCCGGCCTTCAAGGCGGACTGCCTGCTCCTGGCGAAGAGCATCGTGGAGGCGAAGTACCTGGGCGCCACTGTGGCGCTGTCCGCGGAGCTCGTGCAGCTGTTCGCCGAGGGCGTCATGAGCGCCGACGACGCGGCGCGCCTGCTCTGGCTACAGGCCTACAACCGCCTGCTCTACAGCAGCGCCAAGCAAGTGGTTTGTGTTCCCGCGCCTTCTCACGCCCAGAGCGCTGCGCGCTTCCAGCCCGGTAGCCTGCCCGTGTTCGCCACCAGCGTGCTGCGCTCGCTCTTCGTGGCCTCCAACACGCCCGCGCACTTCGACGCGGTCGTGGCGCTGCTGACCTCCTTCCTGCACGGCAGCCCGCAGGACGCGCTGCTGGTGCTGGTGCCGCTGGTGTTCTGCGCGCAGCAGCTCGCCATCCAGAAGAGCGACGAGCGCGACCACGCCGCCCTCATCGCCGCGCTGGACTCGGAGCTGGCCTTCACCCCCGCCAAGGGCGAGGCGCCCGCGCAGAGTCGGCAGGGCAACAGTCTGTTCATGGTGCTGACGCCGCTGGACACGGTGGAGGAGGGCGAGGAGGAGGAGCCCGAGGCGGCCAGGGAGGAGACCAGGGAGCCCAAGGAGGAGGCGGGCGACGACCCGATGCCCGAGATCGTGCTGCTGCCCAGCGAGGTGGAGAAGGCGGCCAGCGAGGAGGAGGACACGCAGGAGGCGGCCGCGCTCGGCGCCGCCCAGCCGGAGGGCGACTTCGTGCGGTGCCCGCAGGGCGTGCTGTTCTACGTGCTGGAGGCGCTGGTGCGCGTGATGCGGGAGGTGGCCGCCGTGATCAGCAGCGAGGACCTCGCGGCCTACTGCGACCGCGTGCAGCAGGCGCGCGACAGGGCGGCGTGGAGCGCGGAGGGCGGCGAGGCGACGAGCGATGGGAAGGCTGTGTTCCTCTTCAAGGAGGTGGTGGTGCAGTGCGTCATCCGGTCGCCGCTGCTGCTGTCCAGCTCCGGTGGGCGCCGCAGGACGGACTGACGACTAGTGCCGAGCGACTACGCGGAGCAGCTGCGCAAGGAGTTCGAGCCGGAGGAGATGGAGGAGGACGGGAAGGAGAGCTCCCACCACCTGATCCACCGCGCGAGCAGCATATCGAACGGCAGCGAGATGAGCTTCCGAAACAGCGCGCGAGGATCCGACTCGGAGGCCACCGACGCCCTTCACGGGGAGGTGGAGAGCGCCAACGCCGTCACCGGATCGAAGTATCTGGAGATGAACCCGAACTGTTCCTTCGAGGAAATGCTGGAGAAGGCCAAGGGAATGCAGGATGGAAAGGAGAAGGCGAAGAAGGATCTCAAAGAGACAAGTGTCAACGAAGTGGAAGTGCGTACGCCTGGGTGTCAGAATAACTGTGTGACTTTAATGATCTACTCTTGTTTGTCATTCAATCGAATGCGTCACTGCTCTTTTCTCGCTGCTCTTCTCATTTTCATGTATGCCAGCACGCAGAGCTGACACATAGCGTCTTTGGAGAAGTAGCATGTCAATCGCCCGTCCCTCCTCCCAATTCGTAAGAATTCGCCGTACTACTCATCATTTGCAGATCTGAATATCATTCCCACTCCTCCCATCCATCTCCGGCCAAACCCGTTGAGTGGCGTTTCTTCTCTTGCTTTATGATAGAGTGTTCTCTCTTGATATGGACAGTGGGGTAAACGTCACCATTCCCTTCGACTATGACGAAATGAGTGTATTCGCAAGCGATTCCTCGTCATTTGTAGATTTCTCTCTACGTCTATCTTCAACCCGTTCCTCAGGAGGTAAGACGAGTGATCTTGGATAATCGCGATCTGGAGAAAGAGTGCGGTTTTCGCCTTTCCATCGTTGATATTGCTCCAGGAAAAGAGTCCGCCCTTTCAAAGCTCCTCATTCCTAGCATCGTGGAAGTGACGTTCTACGACGCCCAACGCCGGCTCCATTCCATCCAGTCCGCGCCTAGGGACCTCCACGACCGTTGGAGCCACGTCCTCTTCACCTCCAGCGCCGCGGAGGCGCAGCGCTCCCTCCTCTCCGTGGAGGTTGACGGCGTGACCCTTCTCTCCTCCGCCGTCTCACGCGGACTGCCCGTAGCCACTGCCGCCCCTCTCACCGCTAGAGCCAGCAGCCCCTGCACCTGGGCAGCACCGCCGACGGCCACGACCGCTTCGCGGGACTGATCGGTCCGGTGCTGGTACGTCCCGCGGTCTGGCTCACCCGCAGTTCTACACCTCCGCCGCCTCCGTGCACACCGACCGCCTTCTTCGCGCCGACCTTCCCGCCCCTCCCTCGCTTCCAGCCTTACGCGCGCTGCTCGCCTCCGCGCCCTCGCTCGCCTTCTTCCTCCTCCCTCGCGGCCCCTCGCTGCTCCTCTGCTCCCCCACCGCCATCTCGCCTCTCGCCGTCGCCTCGCACCGCCTCCCTCACTCCCAGAGTAGCGCCGAAATCCTCTCCGCTCCCGCTTCCACTCCTGCCGCCACTTCTGCTGCCGCCCGCCCCTTCGCCAACAACCAGTACGTCATCCCTGCCGTCCCGCGGTTCCCGCCGCCCGCGCAGCCCATCGAGCAGTGCGCCTCGGCGGCCCAGCTGGAGCACTTCCTCCAGACGGCCGACTTCTCCGAGCTGGCTCAGGGCACCTACCGCCACGAGCTCCCGGCGCCGCTGCGCGAGGAGTGGACGCGGCTGTTCGACGCCCGCGCGGAGCAGGTGAAGGAGAGCATGCGGCACTTCTGGCGGGCGTACCGGCAGTACGCCTTCGGGCACGACGAGCTGCGGCCGCTGTCCAAGTCGCACCGCGACAACTGGGGCCACATCAGCCTCACGCTCGTCGACTCGCTGGACACGCTCTGGCTGATGGGCCTGCGGAAGGAGTTCGACGAGGCCGTCGCCTGGGTCCACGCGCACCTCGCCTTCGCCGGCGACGCCACCGTCTCCTTCTTCGAGTTCACCATCCGCGTCGTCGGCGGGCTGCTCTCCGCCTTCCACCTCAGCGGCGACGCGCGCCTGCTGCCCGCCATCCGCGAGGCCGGGCGCGTGGTGCTCTGCGCCTTCGACGACCAGCACGTCCTCCCGCACGTGACGGCCGCTGCTCCCCTTGACCCTAGAGCCAGATCCACCTCAAGACGCGCCGCGCGAGCACGCCGAAGGACCGCATCTCCCTCGCGGAGTTCGGCACCCTCTCGCTGGAGCTGCGGTTTGCCTCGGGGACGCGACTGACCCGCAGAGACCTGGCCGCCGTCACGGGCGACGACCGCTTCCGCACCGCCGTCGAGCGCGTCGAGGCGCTGCTGCGCGACGCGCCCACCAACCAGGGCCTCTACCCGCTGCTCATATCCTGAACGACCCGGCGGGGCGCCTTAACGGTAGTGGTCGCGGCAGAGCGGCGCGGCGGTAAACCACCACTACAGTCTGGGCGGCTGCGGCGACAGCTTCTACGAGTACCGCGTGAAGAGCTGGATCGCCGGGCAGCGCGGCACGGCGGCGGCGCGCGCCATGCGCGAGGGCTGGGAGGGCATGCAGCGCCTGCTGCTGCGGCGGTGCAAGGCCAACGGGCTGCTGTTCAGCGGGCAGGTGCAGGTGAAGCGGTTCCTGCCCGCCATGGAGGAGCTAACCTGCTTCCTGCCCGGCACCCTCCTCCTCTTCCTCCAGCACCACAACGACACCGCCGCGCAGCCGGAGCAACTCCGCGCCACGGCCAAGTCGTTGCTGTTCACCTGCTTCCTCATGGCGAACAGCACGCGGTCGGGACTGCCGCCGGAGAGCGTCGTGTTCAGCGACAAGCAGGGCATCCTCATCCGGAAGAACCAAAAGCACTACTCCCTGCGGCCCGAGACCATCGAGTCCCTCTTCTACTTGAAGGAAACGGAGCACGACCCCATCGCCCAGGAGTGGGGCTGGATTCTCTATCAAGCCATCGAGAGGAATTGCAGGGTGGAGGGTGGCTACGCGATGTTCTCGGATGTGGAAGGAGATGGGAAGCCGGAGGACAGCGTGGAGAGCTTCTTCCCGGGAGAAACCCTGAAATACCTCTACCTTCTCTTCAAAGCAGAATCGATAGTTGACTTGCAGAAGGTTGTGCTAACAACCGAAGCCCACATTATCCCCGTTCAGCAATCACTTGTTTGTTTCACAATCACCTTCCCTTTTCTCTTAATCAACGCTATTCGTGTTGCCAAATAGCAATGAGAGAAGACGGCGTGACTACAGAGAGAAGAGTGGACCCTAACAAGATTTCGCTCAATCGTTATCGTTGTTCATTGCGATTGCGGTAATGGAATAGACAAGAAGCGACAACAGCAGTTCAACAAGAATTCCAACATTATCAGCAAATACAGAAAACAAAGGGACAAACTCTATGAGGAAGTTCCCATTATCACTAGTGATTGACGAGTAGGCTGGTGTCGTTGTTGATTACCATAATAACGCTTCTGAAGATGGTCACGCCATGCGACTCGGGTCATTCGTAGAAGCTCTGCTGGAAGAAACGGAAGTTCCCAAACATCGCAAGAGAGAAAAAGCGCGTTCAAGCAAGCCCGATCCCTTCTTCCACGCAAAGCGTTTAGCGGAGCGTTCTCTTCAACTGCTTGGCGTCACCTGTAGAGCATCGACTCGAGGTTGAGGAAAAGAAGAAGGAAAAGGAGCAGAAGGAGAAGGAAATCAGCAGCAACCTAAAGCATCGAAAGGAGGTGGCAAAGCAGATGAAGAAGCGGACTCACAAGGGGCAACCGCTGATGAAGTATCAAATACCGAACCTCCTTGAGAAGATTGAGTCGAGGATGAAATCGAATTCCCCTGTTTGTTGGAGAGGGCGAAGTGAAATAATGGTAATGAATATAGAGAGAGGTAGAAATGGAGAAAGAATTAATGAATGCACATTATGGGAGAGATGAGAATAATCGGAAAAGATTAATAGTTGCTATTGAAGACTGGGTTGAATAATGAACTCCAATTAATGAATGGGATGAAACTCACAATAGCAATTGAATCGGATTGACACAAGCGACGGGAATGACAAATCCGCCTTCTTCCTTGGAATTGCCGCCACAACCGTTCATTTAATCCCGTGAGCCTTATCGAAGGGCAATGAGCCACTCGGGGAAAAGATGCTGCATCCAACTGAAAACGACGTTAAGCAGCGCCCTGTGCGTGTATCCCTTGATAATCCGTAATCGCAAACGCCACGTATGGGTCATCAGTGATTCAAGAATTGACTAACGAAATGTGGTCCACTTGGTTCGACGACGTGAAGAAGAAAGCGGGGGAAGCGTTGAAGGTGACATCGCAAGCGATGAGCGAAGTGGGCGATCCTTCTCCCCTCTCTCACGATCTAGGGTCTGAAGGTTGCCAAGGAGAAGGTAGGTGAGAGTGGACACTTCCGTTTCGGAATCAGCCCTAGTTAGCGAGAATGCGGCGGACGTGATGAAGGAAGTGGTTTCGCGCCGCCCGGAAGACTTGACATACATCACAAATAACATCATCGGTGAGAACGGGGAAGGAACGTGAGGAGTAGCGATGGGCTTTCCGGGATGGCCTCAGCACCCCAATCCCGCGATCAAGTACAACATGCGCGAAATTGTGGCCTCCTTTTTGGAGAGCCACCACAAGGACCACTACATGATCTTCAACCTGAGCGATGAGATGTACGAGACGATGCTGTTCAACGACCACGTGATCTCATATGACCTGATGGGCATGCCTGCGCCGTCACTGGGCATGCTGCTGAAGATGTGCGTGGCGATGGAGACGTACTTGGGCGACAGTCCGGAGAACGTGGTGGTGGTGCACTGCTTGGTGGAGAATTGAACATAATAATAAAGCGTAGACGGGCAAGGGGCGGACGCTGACGGTGTGCGCGTGCCTGCTGGCGTGGCTGGGGTGGGTGGAGAGCGCGTCGGAGGGGCTGCACCTGTGCTGCGACCGGCGCGGCGGGCAGGTGGAGGCGCTGACGACGCCGTCGCAGCGGCGGTACGTGCAGTACTTCAGCCGGCTGCTGGACTGCGAGCCGCTGAAGCGCGAGGCGCTGTTGCTGCGGTCGGTGCACCTGGAGGAGCTGCCGCTGGAGGGCGCGAGTCCCGCGGTGCAGGTGGACGTGTTCAACTGCGGCACGCTGGTGTTCGCGACGCGCGTGGCGCTGGCCGGGGCGCGCAGCGTGGACATCGTGTGCGGGCGTGTGATCCGCGTGGGCGGAGGCGTGGGGCGTGAGATACAGGGGAACATCGTGGTGCGCGTGCGCGAGGTGTGCGCGGACGGGAGTCGGCGCAGCGTGTGTCGGTGCATGGTGCACACGGGGTACGTGAGCGGGACGGTGCGGCTGCAGAAGGAGCAGCTGGATGGCGCGTGCAACGACCCGAGGTGGGGGCTGCGGGCGGGTGTGAAGGTAGGTGCAGCGACGCGATGTGTCTGGAGCTGCGCGTGGAGGAGACGGCGGAGGAGTACAAGCCGGACGCGGCGGGCAACCGGCTGGAGGTGTACGAGAGTCTGCTGCTGGACACGTCCTCGGCGCTGTGGCGCGAGCTGCTGTACCGCAAGGAGCGCCGCAATGCGAGTGCAAATGCAAATGCAACTGCAAATGCAACTGCAACTGCAACTGCCAGTGGGAAGGAGGGGGAGGCAGAGAAGGGCAACACAGTGTTCGACATCGACTCGGAGGAGGAGAAGCCACTGCCCGTGAAGGACCCGAGTCGCGACGTGGGCGTGGCGGCGATGTGTGAGACGTAGTACCTGCTGGAGCTGGCGCTGCTGGAGGACGAGCTGGCGAACAAGCCCGCGACGCCGCAGCCTGCCGCGGAGCTGTTCAGCGCGTCGGAGGAGCAGAGTCTGGACACGCTGATGCAGTCGCTGGACATGAGCGACGAGGAGGGCGAGGAGGCGAAGGAGCCGCTGGAGCCGCTGGACCTGGATCAACTGGCGGCGACGATGGAGTCGAGCGAGAACGAGGAGGGTCACGACTTCAACAGCGAGTTCGGTGTATAACGTGTGTAACATGTTTGATGGAAACAGGACAAAAAGAACAATTGCTTTCAACTCAGAAACTCACAGTCTTCAGTCCCGTCATCGGCTTGCACACGCCACACTCCGTCTACGCCTCACACACACACGCCTCGCCCACCGGATACAGTCCCATCTTCAGCGTCGCCGGCGCCTCGTGCTTCAGCAGCGCCGCGTTCTGCTCGGAGGTCACGATCTGCGTCGCGTTCTCCTTGCCCACCTTCTCCAGCGTCGAGGCGTAGCAGCGCTCCGCCGCGGGCACCACCAGCATCGCGTTCTTCTGCATGCACGCCACCGCGCTCACCAGCGACAGCGGCAGGAACTACGCCTCACGCACGAGCGCCACGCCCACCAACGGCAGGTCCAGACACACCACGGAGTCCGCCGTCAGCTCCAGCTTCGCCGCCACGCGCGCCGCCCAGTCGCTCACCTGCTTCTGCGTGATGTCGCGACTCTTCCACACCTTGCCCTCGCTGTACGCGTAGCTGCGCAGCAGCACCGTCTCCGGCTCCTTCTCCAGACGCTTCGACACCTCCGCCACCAGGTCCGGGTACGTCTTGTCCACCAGCAGCGCGCGGAAGTTCAGCACGCCGTCCACCGCCGAATGCTCCCAGCTCGTCGAACACACCGTGCGCAGCTTCGGGAACGACCGACTGTGCACCGGCTCCTGCACCACCGCGCGCTCCGCTACCGCTCACGCACGCCCCTCGCAACCACCCTTCGCCAGCTCCGGCACCAACTCGCACAACACGCCCTCGCGAGCATCCTTCTTCGCGGACGGGTTGTAGATCACCGTGCTCGGGTTCACTTCGCGCAGAATGTCGCTACATACTCACCTCCACTCCATGCCACCCACACAAGCACATCGGCCTCCTTGATCGACGGGTCCACCGTCACGCAGCGCAGACCCGTCATCGCACACGCGTAGAACGATGCCAGCGTCTCCGAGCGGTTATCGGTCCAGGTCAGCACGGAGTCGCCAGGCTTCATGCCCAGCTCGTAGAAACCGTTGGACAGCATGCGAATCTTGTCCTACACACCGTTAGTGGTGCCGTGTCGCTCCAACCCCTTACCAAGAACTGTGTGTAGTTGAAGTGCTCCTTCTCTCCACAGAACTTCACCGCGTTCTTGTACGGCAGCGTCTTCACCGCCTCACGCGCGCACTCCACAACCGTCGAAGCGAGACGCACTACTTCTCACACGTACTCCCCCTTCCCCACCATTTCTCACGGCCATCATCTTTACACCTACGAACGATTATCCCCAGCCCCAACAACGCGCCTACCTTTGAAAGCGAGCATCCTGTCGATTATTCAGTAGATTCCAAGAGGACTGGTTCAAATTTCCTGCAGACACCTGCAAATTGACGCGAGTCTTCGATTCGGATCGAAATCTGAGCGAGCAACAGGGATTGCTTTCCACGCGACTTGCCGCGGGAATTCGCATCCTTATGTTGGGAACAAACAACTCGCTCAGGAGGATTCGGGGATCAGTTCCGTGTACAGTTCCTGGATGCTCTTGTGCAGCTCGTACACGAACGGCATCAGATCGTCCTTGTGGATCTGCATCACCGACCCGCTGAACGAGTCCAGCCGACACCTCGCCTCCATCCCCTCCATCGTCCTCTGGAACATCATTTTGAAGTTGCTACTGCTCACTCGCCCCCCCCACAAACTCACTTCATCTCCGCCTCGCCCTCCTTCCCGCAGGTCACTCCCGTCACGGTGTAGGCAGAGTTCTGGGGGTTGAGGACGCACAGCAGGTAGGGCCGCGCCTTCCTGCCCACCCACTCGCGCGCCTGCTGCTGGACGCGCACGATGTACTGCGCCAGTCGCTGGAGCATGATGGGCTACGGGTCACTGCTGAGCGCCACGAGCACCTGCGAGAAGACGGCGGCATCCGCCTCAGTGAGGTCGGTGAGGTAGGTGTAGCGGAAGTACTCGGCCACGTGGATGGCCTTCTTCTCCAGAATGCTCGCGCCTACACGCAGCAGGGCCTGCTGCTGCTGCTGGCACAGCGCCACGCCCTTCTTCAGCACCGCCACGTTCTGCTCCATCAGCAGCGCGTCGTATGCCTCGTTCCAGTGGTCCTCCCACTACGCCTCAGCGCCCGCGCCCGCCGCCACGTGCTCGTTCACCAGGTCCTCGCCCTCCACGCATTGCTCCAGCAGCGCCGTCGCCGCGTTCGCCACGTCCGCTACGGAGAACTCCGTCTTCACGTCTGCGCCTCACCACCTCTCCACACGCCCACCGTAGCGCCGCGCGAAGGAGTCGTAGTACAGCCCCTCCAGCGGGAACAGGTCGCCCACGCGCTGCAGGCGCTGCGCCAGCTCCAGACGGACCTTCAGCGGCAGGAAGGCGTACCTAGCGTGCAGCGCGCCCGCGGCCCCTACGGCTCCTTGCTCTCCTTCAGCGACACGCCGATCTTCGTCAGCAGCTCGTTCACGCGCATCAGGTCTACGCCTCACGCCGCGTCCGCACCCCCACTGCGACTGTGCACCAGCTGGAAGCGCGCCACCACGAAGTCCGACCGCACCATGCTCTCGTACAGCGACCAGAACCGGTACAGCAGGAACCGCGGCTCGAAGGACTGCTGGATCGCGCCCAGCGCACTCGTCCCTTCCCCAGTCCTCCTGTCATCCATTCCATCGATTCGAGTTTGCAGGTTCAGACTCTCGACGGCAGCGGCGAGCTCCGTGTAGCAGGAGGCGTAGAACACGTCGCTGATGTGGGCTCGCAGGTACTGGTCCGTCACGCCCACGGCGCACAGCCACAACACCTCGTTGTCGCACCGGTCCAGCTCGCGCGCCAGCCAGTACACCTGCGTCTCATGCGCCCGCGCCACACCCACCAGCATCGAGCACGGACACGAGTAGTAGTTGAAGGCGTTGTACTCGATCAGTCGCCGTCGCTTCGCCTCGTACGCCTCACGCCTCTCTCGCTTGCGCTTGCGCGTCGCCTCGTCGTCCTCACTCCCCTCCTCCTCCTCGCTCTCGGACAACTCCGTGGGTACTGTCTCCTCACTCACCGAACTGTCCTTCACGATGAACACCTGACTCGAGCCAATCTCCGATCCATGCACGTTGTTGATGTGGACGGGCTTGTGCGAATCGAACACGAGACACTTGAGCGAGGGAGTGAGGGAGAGGTTTGCCGCCAAGTCGATGGTGGCTCCGCAGTTGAGCATGACGATAGTGTGGAGCTAGAGGTGAGGCAAGCAGGAGAGGGATACGTCCTCATTGCCCTCGATGCAAGTCTGGTTCACTTTCTGCATATCGATATATCCGGCAATTTGTTTGATCTTGTAGAAGATGCCATCCTTTCGCAACAAAGACTAGAGGGAGGTGAGTTCGGCCACGCGACCGCCTTTCGAGGCAATCCTAATTCCGTTCACTTACGGTAAAGATGCGGCATGCGCAGAGAGCATCAACGTCTCTGGCGACGAGGATGAGAACAGGAGAGCGCTCCTTCAGAGACAGGGATACGATATCGTTGTAGAAGGATGGCAGCTGCTCCTGGTCCAGTAACATTTGAAAAGGGGAAAAGGAATGGGAGGGTTTGGGAACAAACAACACCATCTATCAATAATTGTGGTTATAGCGTAAGTTCATATCTTAGCAGCAGTTAAACAGCTTGTTGTACCCGGCAGTGAAGAACTCTTTGGTCATCAGGGTGATCATTCCATGAGGAGCGGATCTCGAGTAGAAGGCCCAGTACCCTTTCCAGAAGCGCAAGAAACCTTCGTTCACGTAGATCTTCTTTATGCAGTCGAGGAATCCCTTGTAGGGCAATTCCCCAGTAACAGGATCAGGATGCATATTCATGATGCGAACTTTCACCAAGTCGAAGGGAAGAGCAGTAAAAGAGCAGATGAAGCCGGAAATGCCACTGGCTCCGAAGGAGCAGAGATAATGATGGTCGGGGAATCTCTTTTCGAGGAACTCCTTTCCCTGGTCATACGAAGCCAGAAGACCCGTGTTCATACCGATGGCTCTCCACACGACGGGAACAGCGCCTCTCCAGAGACAAAGGATACCCTCTTCACTGGCAATCTTCCACACGGCCTGGAAGGCATTGTGGTATCCACGTTTCAGCTCAGGAGGGGCGACGCCATCGGCCTGCATGCGCACAAGGGAAATATCGAAGGGATTGCCCATAATGCCTCCCAGCGCGCCAGCAGTCATGCCACAGAGCGCCTTTTCCCACAGTGGAATGGCATCAACGTGCTGTTTCTTCTTCAGAGTGGCAGAGAGCGTGTCAAAGATGCCCAGACGAGCAGTGCCGTAAACCGCCTCTCGCATGAAGGCGGCCGAAAGACCGTGGTAGAAGCCCAGAGGTCCCTCCCGCTTGTAGATGTACTTCACCACAGTAGTGAAGGTGGAAGGGACGTTGCTGCTCTTGGTAGACAAGAGGATACGTGTTTTAACCATATCGAACGGGAAAATCTAACGAAAAGGAGAATCAAACGCAACATACACAGCACGTGGAAAAACACGCAGCACAACCGCCAGCAGCAAATGGTCTGATAGAATACTTCACGCCCTTCGGTTTCTCCGCCATTCTGAGAGAAATAGTGAGAGAATGCCTGCCGTTGGAGCACAAACCAATTGGAATCTACCACATAACCGCGGTTTCATGCTTTGGGTTTCTTTAGTCCCTCCTTTTGATGGAAAGAAGGACTGTATGGGCTATTGTATTGCCTTCGCGGGATAAGGATGCCAAGGATTTACTGATGGGGTTATTGCATTCTCTCTTTCCCTCACTTTTGTGTGATTCTGAGGGGACTCTCCCATTGTTCCACCCTTGAGCCGATGCGTTCTAGACGCTATTTTGATTCAGTATTGCAACCCTAGAAAGGAAATGGAGAACTGGAGAATCGGAGAATGATGAGGTGGAGTCCGAACAAAGACTGACCGATGAGTTCTTCTATGGAAGAGTAGTCTTTTTCCAGAGGGAAGACATGATAATCGATGATCATGTCGTCATTGTCGTTTTGTGGTTGAAGGACTCATGACGGATGAATAGAAGGAATAGAGTATCCAAGTTGAGAGGGAAAAGGGATTCCCTCCAAGTCGAGATTACTCATTGTTGTCAAAGAGAGAATGTCATCGTCGTTATCATCTGAAAACATACGTGACTTGTTATCGAAGATATCAAAACAGGAAGAGGCATGTTGTTGGCTTGCTTCATTACGAGTAGAGTTACCGGATGAAGCAGATGGAGCTCAGCACCGAGGTAGAGAAGCACAAGAAGACGCAGAGTGAGTTGGATGGTTGTTCGTCATTGATGATGGGTTTGACACGCAGTGAGAAAGGAAGTGAGTATTCTTGTGGAGGAGAAGATGAAGCTGTGCGAGAAGATCGGTACACTGACGGAGAGTTGCTCCCAAAAGGATCACTCCAGCGAGTATGAGAGGGGAGGATGAATCATGGAAAGGCTGCTGAAGAAGGACATGGACAAGCGGATGTCTGAGTTGCGTGTGCTGGAGAGAAGACTCGATGTGAGTACTGAGGAGTCTGCTAATGGGTAGGAGGAGCGGGAGAATTACCGACAGAAGCGGGAGACATTCAAGCAGCAGATTGATGAAGTGAACGGGAAACTGGTGAATGCGAGAGGGGAGTGTGATGGGTAGCACAAGGTGCTCGACAGCTATGACGAACCCTCTCTACAGAAGACAATCGATCAGCTTCAGGGTGCCATCTTCTACTGGTCATAAGGGATAGAAGAGAATGCGAGACTGAAGAAGCAGTGCGGGGAGAGCGACGCGAGTTCTTCTGATGTGGTGATGAAGCATGAAGTGTATGCCCGTCTTCAGGAAGAGAAGCAGAAGCAGGAAGCATTGGCAGAGTCGTTGCAGTCGCAGCTCGCGGAACTGTCGGAGTACGCGAACAAGCTGGAGGCAGAGTACAACAAGAGTATGGAGTACATATCCCATTTGGAGGCGATCATGTCAAAGGTAGTTAATGGGAGAGTTGTATGAACGGTAGTGTAGCCAATGCACGAAGGAGCGAGAGCAGCTGCTTGGAAGGGAGTAGTTGTTGGTTGCCATTCTTTGTTTCAACCAAAGATGAATCTGGAAAACACACTATTTTGTAAGCATCAGTTGTTAGGAATAAACAGTAGTGAGTGATATTCCCTACACGTCAAATGAAAAGGATCTGATTGGATTCTTTCTTTCATGCGGTTCTATTGTATCGCTAAAGTGAGGGCACCAGAGATGAATAATACATAGACTTTCAAAGCGTGAGGACGGGGAAAACAACAATGGCTATGCCTTTGTGGAATTCAGCTCACCAGAAGAGTGTAAAAGAGCGGCTACTCATTGCAAGCGAGAGAAGTTCGGTGAAACCCATCTGTTAACTGCCAGTATTGATTCTCTGATGAAAAGCAACGAAGACAGTGTAGAATGTGCTGCTGATGCAATGACCGTATTAGGAATCGACATATCTTAAGCAAATGCCCTTCTCTGAGCTGAAGGAGATTTTGCACAACCTCACTACTCTGGCAAAGAAGAACCCTATGCAGGCGCAGTCTGTCCTTCGGCAGAGTCCGAACTTGCTGTATGCGCTGTTGGAGGCGGAATATCAGCAGGGAATGCTGACTAAGGCAGCACCTGGAATGGACATTCTTTTGAACAAGAAGTGAGATGACTGTACTATGATCCAGCTTTGCTTCTTTGTTTCAACATAATCATAGCAAGAATAGTAATATACAAAGAGGAGTTAGGCTTTTTTCTACAATGGACTCGCGAATCAGCATCTCACCTGGGTCATCCATGCGGGAAGTGTCATCGCTACACCTCGTCCGATTCCAGTGGATTCCCCATTTCCGAAGATCTTTCCACTACGGATGTCCTCCTCAAGCTTCTTTCTCTCTTCCTGCATGTGCCGTTCATTCTACGATTGATGGAATCGCAACATCGGAACTTCTTCAAGCTGCTGTTTGACTCGGAACACCTTATCGTTTTCCTCCTCTTCTTGCTTTCGTTTCTCACATACAAGCAGGTACGAGTTGGGTTTGCTATCCATCAGTGGTCAGAACGATGGCAACGATGGATCGTATTCGTTAACGATATTTCGAAAGGAATCGGGTTCTCCACTCTCTGGAGGAGTAAAGAGCGACGAATTGTATGACATTCCCTTGACAGGAGTCTCCACTAATCCCTTTTTCTGATGAGCCAAACCCCCTATTCTGTTCAGCTAGTCAGCACTCCTGCATATGCAATCGATCTGCCCATTTTCAAGGTGGGGATGCCGTTTCTTTCGACGCTGATGAATAGAAGAATTGTGAAGATATGGTTGAGAAGGCACGCCGCTTGCAAGTTGGATTAAGAGTGCACGTGAAGGTATCTTCTGCGAACTCTGTTTTCTGGTTAGACGCACAAAACCATCGAGGGAGCGCGCCTTCAGCTTGAGGGAATCAGCAAGGAGCAGCAGGCAATTATTGTGAGCACAATGGCCGAACTGAAGTATTTCGCGGATCATGGATTCCAAAACATTACGTATGGATGCTGCTGAGGACTGTAATCGGGTAGCCTTGGAATCCCCTTCGGAACCCATATGCTGGCAGACTTGGCGGAGTACTCCCACAAGATCGAGCATCTCAATCTTCTGGTGGATATGAAGGAGCACATTGACCTGCTGGATACGACCAATGGGAAGTACGGTATCCTCATCAAGATTGACACGGGCTATCATCGTGCCGGACTGGATTATGCAAACACCCAGGCGATTATCGACCTGGCGTGGTATGCGGAGAAGAGCCGCTCTGCTTCCTTCCTGGGAATCTACAGCCATGCTGGCCATTCCTACAACCAGAGTTCTGTGGAGGACGTGAAGCGTGTTGCACGCGAGGAACGCGATCGTATGGTGGCAGTTCGTCGTGCACTTGAGTCGAACGGAATTGCGGTGCATGTGGTGTCCTGCGGTTCCACTCCCGCGTGCACCATTTCTGACGATTGGGAGGGTGTTACGGAAATCCATGCGGGCAACTACTGCTGCTTCGATCGTAATCAGGTGCAGATTGGAAGCTGCCCTTCGACGGACAATAACGCTGGGCGACTGCTCACGCGCATCTTGTCGTTTTACCCTGACAGAAACACAATTCTGACGGATGGGGGCGGTATTCCGCTGAGCAAGGACAAGAGCGATATGTCGAATTGGGGAACCATTCGGGGACACCCGGAGCTGTATGTGCAGAAGTGGGATTGGGAGAGTTGGGTGAGGGGTAGGATCAGTCAGGAGCACGCGATTCTCACTTCCGATTCTCCAATTGACTACTCCAAGTATCACATTGGCGAAGTGCTGATGGTCTATCCGAACCATTCCTGCATGACCGCTGCGCAGCACCCTGTCTTCTATGTTCTGGACGGGGATATGGTTGTGGACAAGTGGGTTCCGTGCAAGTTCTGGTGGTGCGTTTGTTTTGATATACGCTTTTGACAAGCGTGCAGTGGTTTTCGTGCCTTTGATAATCAAGAATCACTGGTCATGTGCTTTGGGATGGTGATGTAGCAATCGCTACAATATTCGCGCAAATCCAATCTCAATGGGACAGGTAGAAAGTGGTGCAGCTGATGGCGAGGAGGAATTGTATGGAGACTCCGTCCTTCACAAAGACCTATCCCTCAAAGGCGTTGCGGCAGCAATTCAAAGAGGAGCCATCAAGAAGATATGCATATTATCTGGTGCGGGTATTTCGGTGTCTGCCGGAATCCCTGATTTTCGAACCCCCGGTAGTGGGTTGTATTATAACTTGGATGACTACGATCTCCCCTCGCCAGAGCTGCTGTTCGATTTGCAGTACTTTATAAACAATCCTGACAAGTACTATTCCTTTTACTTGGTAATGGAATTTGCATGGTTTGAGGAGTAGAACAACTTGCACCAATCGTTCCAGCCGACGTTCACTCACGCCTTCATTCGTCTCCTGCAAGACAAGGGACTGCTGCTCCGTGATTACACGCAGAACATCGATAGTTTGGAAAGGGTTGTGGGGATCCGGGACGACCTTCTCGTTCAAACGCATGGGAGTATTGAGTCATGCTGCTGCGTTACCTGTAACGAGAAGTACTCGATGAAGTATGTGGAGTTGTGCTTGGCGAAGGGTGTCATTCCCCATTGCAAGTGTGGAGGGCTGGTGAAGCCTGGAATTGTGTTTTTCGGAGAGAAGCTCCCGTTGAAGTTCACGTGGTACAGCAAACGCGATTTGGGATCCTGCGATCTCTTGCTGGTGTTGGGCACTTCTCTGTCCGTGGAGCCGATGGCGAGCCTTGTGGAGTACGTCCGCAGCTCCACGCCGCGCGTGCTGATCAATCGAGAGCGCGTGGGTCCCTTCCGGTTCTGTGGCATGAGCAGTTGTTACCGCGACGTGTGTTACATTGGCGACTGCGACGAGGGCGTGCGCGAGCTCTGCTCCCTCCTCGGCTGGGAGGGTGAGGTGGAGGCCATCCTGCGCTCCACCGCACCGGCCGACTTCCCGCGAGAGCTGCCTATTTTCGCGGAGACCGGTTCTTCGACAGCGATCAATCACTGCCACAGCGCTCCTGTCCTCTACGAGGCGACTGATGCTCCGAATGAGTCATCGAATGAATAGTTATTGTGACATATGCTAGTTTTGCGACTGTTTGTTCACACATTATCAGTGAAGAAAACATGTCTGCAGAATCGTCCTGCCTCTTTAAGAAGGGCAACTGGAACGTCAATACAAAGGACGAAATGAGTAATGTGCTCGTCGTGGCCGTTCCGGTGAGGATTGGATCGTTTCGCATCATATAATAGCAGGACGTCGCGGACATGATTGATAAGTTCAAGCGTCTTCTCAAAGGGGTGTCTCCTTATCAATAGCTGGATTCTCGTTCGGAAATCTCGAGAGAACGGGTGACAATGCAAGGCCAATGGGTAAGAGCAATGATCCATAGATTTCCATCACATTCAAGGTCCAGGAAATGAAGAACTGCGGATTTGACCCGAAAGAGTATTCCTGCATATACAACTTGGTGAAAAACGAGGGATCGAAGATGTCGAAGGTCTTTTCGGAGAACGAAATGGGCGACACCATCCTGTTCGACGGAACTTGCTCGGAAACCTATTCGATGCGCGCAAACAGAGAAACGAAGCAGTTCCGTGCCACGATATCGCGTCTGAAGCGTCAGTCGAACGAAACGTCGCTCTCCTCCTTGGATTTCATTGATAGGAGCGAGATGCACTTCCTGACGGAGAAAGAGCGGCGCCAACTTGCATTCAATCAGAACATGGAGAGACAGCAGGTGAGGCTCTTTCTCCTGCTTCACGCCGTAGCGGATGAGAGAGCGCGACAAGTACCTCTCCAGGGAGAGCGAGAAGAGGCAGTACGAGAGGAAGGTGGTCAATGACACCAAATCATCGGTGCTGATGGAACGGTGGGTTAACGGTAGGCAGAGATTCGCACGAGCGTGATCGACCTGCTGCATAAGCACGAGTACCTGAAGTTGGAGGAGCTGATGCGCCTGTGCCCCGGCACGCCGCGGAACAAGCTGGAGAGCGAGCTGAAGAAGGTGGCGGAGATCGAGCGCAGTGGCAAGAACATGAACGCCTACAAGCTGCTGCCCGCCTACAAGAGTGTGTGTGTGTGTGTGTTGTTATGCGTAGTTTGGGGTGTTTGTTGCAAACAGGTTACACACGCACACGGAAGATCTGGCAGGTCTTGTCGTCGGACACGGAGGCGATGAACAGCATGCTCTCGCGGACGAAGATGTCCATGCCCAGTAGCAGGTCCTGCCCCTCACGCCCTTCGCTTCACCCTACCGTGTGGCCCGACAGCGTGTAGAGGTTTCTCCCGTTCCGCGCGTCCCAGACGTAGATACAGCCGTCCAGACAGCCCGTCACCAGAACCTGCGCATCACCCTCGGACCCCGATCCCACGAAATTGTTGGGGTGCCACAGCATCTGCACCACGCCTCCGTTGTGCTTCAGCTCCTGACGCACCTACGCGTGAGCGGCGGCCCCTGCCCGCACCCGATTCACGTCGTAGTCGTACACGATCACGGTGCCGTCCATGGAGCCCGACACCACCCAGTTGAACTCCTTGTTGAAGCGCACCCTGCTCCTAACGCCACGCCCGCGCCCTCACGCCTCCACGCTGCAGTTCACGTCGGGGTTGTCGCTCTTGTGGTTGTACCGGCACAGCACGCGGTGCGTCTTCGCGTTCGTCAGGCACACACTCCCGTCGCGCCCGCCGCTCACGCATAGCGCCGTCTAGCCCTCACCTGCGCCGCGCAGCCGTACCGTGGGGTGGCAGTCGACCGACACCACGCCGCCCTCGTGCCAGTTGTGCCTAGGCGTCACGGCGGGTGCGTGCGCCCACTCGTCGGCCTTGAAGGAGTAGACGAGCTCGTGCGTCTTCAGCTTCCACAGCTTCATGGTGTTGTCCAGCGAGACCGTGATGAACAGCTGCCCCGACGGGTTCATCGTCGCGCCGCTGATCAGGTCTGTGTGCCCGCACAGCAGCTACGCCTCACGCCGCCCGCGCGCGCGCACCGGCAGCTGCAGCCCCTTCGGCAGGCTCCAGCTCCAGACGCTGAAGTCGTTGCCCGCGGCGAAGAGCACGTTGTTCTGCGCCTCACCGCCGCGCCACACGCCCACCTTGTTGTGCCAGCACAGCCACTCCGGCTCCTCGGGGCCCTGCAGCGTCTTCACCAGCTCGCCCGTCTTGGTGTCCCACACCTTGATCACGCCGTTCATGTCGCACGTGGCCAGGTACTCGCCGCCCGTGCTGAACGCCACGTCGCACACGCTGTCCTGGTGGCCCACCAGCGGGCGACTGGAGACGGAAAACGGCGCCTCTTCCGTGAGCTGGTGGAGGAACGCCTTGTCGTCCTGGCCTCCCGTGGCGAACTGTAGCGGGCGATGCTGATTGAAGGCAACACAGAGCACAGAGTCCGTGTGGCCCGTGAAGGACTGGGAGTGACTCACGAAAACAGTACCTACGCAGACGGAATCGCGCTTGATTTCGCACTCGCTCAGAAGAGCCGCATCTTCGACGGGGTCGTCCACACTGTCCTGGTCCTCGTTCATCCCGTTGTTCTCTTCCCGAACTATGCATTACCCACAAAAGCGACAAGAACGGGCATCCTCAGCCCTTTGAATGAAGTCATCTGCGTCCATCACAACAAGGTCTACATCATTACGCTAGCAAAAAGAGGCAACCCTTGTCGTCCAAATTCACAGCGTCTCCCACATCGTCCACTTCGGCTGATTCCATCACTACAGCATGATTCGTCCCCAGCGTCTAAACCATTGATGACTTCGTCAATGTCCTTATCTACACTGTTAGGAAAAACGAGTAGCGACTACCTTTATCCTCCTTCTTTTGATCTGGATTGTTCTACGGATGAAAGGAACACAGTTGCAAACGACGATTCTCATTGCCGTGAAGAACAATGGAATTGCAACTATGGGCTATTCGACAAGACGACCATGCAAAGGGTGGGATTTACACCATATCCATTTCTTGTGAAGGTGGTCATTAAGTGTAGTGGAAATCGCTGCCCTTCCACAATGGCGTCCAGCTTGAAGCTGCGTACGTGACCAACAAACAACGAAACTAAACAGAACGAGCTACTTTCCGGTCTTCTTCGATGAACCACCAAATCCGAACAACGAGCGATTATCTCCCTCGCTTAAGTCGATGGGCTCAATCAGCTTCTATGGATGAGGAAAGGAAGGCAGGAGGGACATTCTTCCGGCAATACGTCAAACCCATGGCTCCAAACAGAGTAGCGATGGTGACTCCATACAGAACAACCTTGTCAATACCAGGACTCATGAACAAAGGAATTGTGGTCCTTCACGGATGATATCAACAAACACTTCTGTGGTAGTACACCTCCACATCTCGTTTACCAGTCGTCGTCGTCACCACCGAACAGACCGCCTCCGCTCATGTCC
>ERZ827156.1315-NODE-1315-length-30026-cov-4.332922_pt1 | contig 30026 bp, 38 predicted proteins | sample MGYA00519919_ERZ827156 | MGnify/ENA primary metagenome ERZ827156 (study PRJEB31778, sample SAMEA3449269) | human gut metagenome | biome: human gut; feature: human-associated habitat; material: faeces | place: United Kingdom | collected 2010/2012 ...
CCCGCCGCGCTCGCGCAGCCCACGCCCAAGCCGCCCGCGCTGCGCCCGTCGCCCAAGCTGGCGCCCACGCTCTTCCGCTCCGCCTCCGCGCACGTGCCCTCCGCGCCTAGCAAGCCCTTCCCCGCGGGGGACACCTTCCACACGCTCGCGCCCTCCGCCTCTGCGCCGTCGCCTCTCGCGCCGCGCGTCTCGCGGTTCGACCTGGCCTCCCACGACCGCCACCCGCACGAGTCCGCGCCGGGCGAGCCGCGCCGTGACAGTCGGCACTCCTCCGTCGACCTGAGCAGCAAGCGCAGCGACAGCCGCTCGCTCGGCCGGCGCGACCAGCGCAGTGACAGCCGCTCACCCAGCCGCCGCTCGCACCGCCAGCGCCACAGCAGCCGGTCGGTCAGCGACTCTAAGTCGCGGTCGTACAGCCGGTCCTACAGCCGGTCCTACAGCCGGTCCAAGTCGCGGTCCAAGTCGCGGTCGCGGAGCCGGTCCTACAGCCGGAGCAGCTCGCGGTATGGGCGCGACACGGTGGGTGTGCGCGCGGGACGTGATGCGTAGTCGAGAGACCGGCCGTACAACCGGTCGTACAGCCGCCACGAGAGCCGCTTCCGCAACAACTACAAGCCGTACAGTGACTACCACAGCAAGTTATATAGCCGCGACGACAGTCGGGGCAGATACCGTGATTACCACAGTCATGAATACTGGCGTGTTTGTTCAACAAAGAGGAGAGGGGTCGATCCGCTTCAGCCGCTCCAAGAACTCTTCTTCGCTCCGCACTCGCTTCTCCACGATGCTCGCCACGCTCGCGCGGAACGATGCGAACACCTCCTCGCTGCCCTCGTTGGCGGAGAAGTCCTGCAGCAGGCGCAGCTCGTACTGCAGCGACTGGATGCACTGGTAGATCGTCACCTTCTCCGCCGTCACGCACTCCGCCAGCGACGCGAACGGCCCTGTCGAGAATGGCGGTTGGCTGAGCTGGCTTGGCTGGCTTGGCTGACTCAGACCTGCAGCGGAGGCTTCTGTGTTGACGCTCCCGCCGAGACCCGTGCGCGTAGAGAAGTGCGAGGAGGGTGTGGAGGCGACGGAGACGGCGGGCTTGGGCTGGCGCGTCCACGTGGAGGGCTGCGGACTCACCGCAGGAACGGGTCGGTTGAGGAGAGGAGGCTTGGAAGTGGCGGGAGATTGTGGATTCACCGCAGGAACGGGTCGGTTGAGGAGGGGAGGCTTGGAGGCGGCGGGCGATTGGGGTCTGACGGCGGGAACGGGTCGGTTGAGGAGGGGAGATTTCGACGCAGTGGGGGACTGTGTTCTCACCGCGGGAATGGACCGGGAGGCGAGCATGGGTTTGGAGGCGGCGGGCGATTGGGGTCTGACGGCGGGAACGGAGCGAGCGGAGGCCACGGGCTTGGAGAGACGGGGAGTGGGCGAGAGAGGCTGCCGGGGCAGGTACTGTGATGTGGTGAGCGAGTTCTAGACGTGAGGGAGGAAGCGGAGACGCACGTAGGGCGAGGCAAGCTTCTCCTGCATGCGTGGAGGAAGAGAGGCGATGACTCTGCGGGTAAGGAGGAGGAGGAGACGGACTCGCCGGCGATGGAGGAGTAGGTGGCCTGGCAGACGGTGTAGGTGTCGCGCGAGATGGCGCGCACCTCGCTGGAGTAGCACTCGATGCCCTTCTAGAATGGAGGCGAGAGAGAAGGGGTACGGCAAGGCCGGTGATGATGTCCTTGCTCGAGGCGAGCACGACCGTGGAGGGCCAGTTCGAGAGGATCAGACGGAGACACGTCGCTGCGCAAACGGCGACGTTGTTACTAGGTGTCAGGAAGGACGGAATCCCTTGCCATCGGGAGGTGATGCTGCTGACAATGGTCGGGATGCAGCTCTTGAGTACCGTGTTTTCCACCATCACCTCGCAAGCCTCTCGCGATTTGCCACTGATCACCTATTCCGTCAGCCGGTCCGTGCAGTAGAAACAGCATTGCCGGCAGATATCCGCTCGAAGCACTTTGGAAACAGCCAGAGAGCCACGGGCTCGAATAGCCTCCTGAGGTTTCTGGACAAAACGCATATGGTATTTGCGGTGTTCACAACAATGGCACTCCTTCCGTCTTTTATCTGACGCTCAACTCTCGCCTCCAGCCCATACCCGCAGAGTGAGCGCAGCCCGCAGGTTCATGATGTCTTGGCTGCCCAATGTGAAATTGTTTGGATCTACACTCAAATCCTAGGGGTGATTCGCTCAAGAAACAGACCACAGCTAGCATTCTCAAATTTTCCTCTATATCAGCTATGGAGCTGCTGTCACTAACGAGCACGGCTATTATCCGCTTGATCTGCTGCGATGGGATCATACAGAGCACTCTTTCACCAAATGAACGGGATACGCAGAAGAAGAGAGATTTGGTGGTGAGAAGGCACTGGAAAGATAAAACATGAGGAACACAGAAAAGCAGCCCTCTTTCTGGAGTGGTCGAACAAACAAGCGATTTGTTCTTCTTTTCCTCCTCCGTTTCTTCTTCCTCCTCGTTGAACTCAAGATACTCGTGGCTCAGCTTCTTGATGACTGCGTCGAGATACACACCCTGAATGGGGAAAAACCACCTCCAGCATGGCGGCTCGCCCATGCAGCTAATCAGGCAGTCATAGAAATCGTTCTAGTCTTAACTGCCCATCCATCCCAAACCTCGAGCGTTTTCACGTTGTACTCCTTCAGATACTCCACGTATGTCATGTCGTAGCGGATGGCGTTGATCTGGTCAATGAACAGGAAGATGGTAAAGATGGCGAACAGAAGCGAAAGCAGCACCTCGATGCACAGAAAGAGTAAAGGGACGAGCTCGTCATCGAACAGGGGGAGACGGAGACGCGTGAGCAACCAATTCGGCAAAACGCGGTTGAAGGGATACAGATCCTTCGTATACTCGAGTGTGGTGTATCTCTATTGCTAACACGCACGCCATGATTATACGGGGAAATAGGAACGGAGCATGTAAATCCGACTGAACCCGAGAATGCACGCAAACACTTCGCCCATATGGACGTACAACAGATACAGAATGAAGTACTTCTGATTGCGGGCTCCAACGCAGTTGTTGATCCACCTACAGTGCACGAAGAAGGATTCAGCTTACTGGCAGTGGTGATCCATTTTCAAGATGCATACATTGCACTTGCTGCAGTGATGGGCTCTAAAGGGCTTCATTTGGTTGCACTTGCTAGTGCTGAACCAACCGAATGATATCGTACCTGCAATAGTTGTAGGACTCTTCGCCCACCATGAATTCACTCATTTCGGGAGACAATTTCTACGCATGACGGAATACACTGAAAACTCATCTGTTGATCGACAACAATTCCCGGCTCGGTGAAGGACGCCTTCAGACCACTCCATATCACCATGATTGCGAAGAAACAGATGATCATCGTAAGCACAATCCCCATTGAAGAGAATCCATACATCGGATAGACTACAATGTCGAGTGTGCAATAGAGCACGAATGCAATTTGACAATACCCCTATGATCAACGCAACCACCCGAAAGGCACAAACAGAGAGACTAGCAGCGACCAAGGGCTGTTGCAAACACACCAGCACTTTCCACACACAAACATGAACTTGTTTTTGAAGATCCTTGTTGCCGATGTGAAGTGGGATTTCTAAATCACAGATCCTTCCTGTGGAATGCACCATTTCATCTTATGTGGAAAACGGATTGGATTCGCATTCCCTCTGAGAATGCCAATGGAACACCCCCATACCATTCCCTTCTGTATTGCAGTGCATATGCGCTATGCAGCGAGTCTTCCCACCATTACTGAGTGCAAATTGGAACGGAGCCCATTCCCTTTCCGATGAGAGAGGAGAGCGGTCTCATATCAAATCCAGGGAGAAAGGAAACAACGCCTTTGAGCGTGTTCTAGAAATGGTTGTTCGTGAGAGTCTTGATGATCAAAGCCCTTCTGTGCTGGAAACCACTGCACGCTTTTCATGCCATACATTGCTGAACAGGCAGAATCGTGTTTGATTAGGAAAACCTGAAATGGACTTTGTATCCCTTTTGGACCAATTTGCATCTCAAGGTAGCCATTTGTGTGCGGGCGCGGGTGTGACTGTGTAGACAATCAGTTGCGTCAGAATGCTGAGACGGCTCTTTCCGAAGTGATGAATAAGGACTTTCCTACATTTGTGACCAAGATGCTGGAAGTCCTTGTCACGCCGTCCTACCCCGACAGAACTCGACATATGGCCGGTACGCTGTTCAAGAGAGCCATTTCGAGTCTGGTAGGTCTTTCTTTTCCCGCGGTGATCGTGATTAGAGCGGAGAGATTTTCCAGGAGAAGCAACAGTCCTGGAGGATGATGAGCGACGAGCTGCGCATGAACATCAAATCTGCCGTGAGAGGCTGCTGCTGGTGTTGATAGTCAGTTGATTCAGTGTCTGCTGGACCGCTCGATGGCTGTGCGCAACGCGGCCGCCTCTTCCATTTCGGCTATTGCGCTAATCGAGATCCCCATCGGCATGTGGAACGACATCTTCGACACGCTGGGCAACATGGTGCAGTCCGCGGAGGCGAGCGTGGAGACGAAGGTGGCATGCGTGGAGACCATTCGCTACATCTGCGAGGATCTGTCGGAATCGACGCTGCCTCCCGTGATGTCCTCGACCGTGATGATGCTGCTGCTCTACTGCCTGCAGGCGAGCCAGCCCACGGAGCTGTGGGACGAGGCGATCCAGGCGCTGGACTGCGCGCTGGTGTTCGCGGAGGACTTCATGAAGAGTGAGGAACAATGTCGTTGTGTGATGGAGGCCGTGTTCAACGCCACCTCCAGCGCCTCGCTGGACGTGCAGGGCCACGCCTTCCAGTGCCTGGGCGAGATCTTCGACCTCTTCTACGCGAGCGTGCCGCCCTTCTTCCAGCCCTTCTACAGCGCCTGCGAGGCGGCCATCCGCGGCAACGAGCGCGACATTGCCATCCAGGCGGCGTTCGCGCTGAACATGCTGGCGGTGGTGGAGAGCGAGAGCAAGGCGGAGAACCGCAGCCTGGGCCTGTGCCAGCAGTGCTACACGCAGCTGGTGCAGGTGCTCTGCGAGGCGATGACGCGCCAGGACGAGGACGACGACGGCGAGACCATGACGCCCGCCATGGCCGCCGCCACGTGTCTGGGCAGCTTCGCGGAGGTGGTGGGTTATGGTGGTGGTGGGTCGGAGGCGTGAGGCGTAGACCTGATCACGGTGGTGTGGCCGTTCGTGGACGCGAACATCGCCTCGGACAACTGGCACTACAAGGAGGCGGCGATCATGGTGTTCGGCTGCCTGCTGCACAACGAGGAGCCCAAGTACATGGAGGCCATGGTGAGCCAGGCGTGCCCCATGCTGATCGCCAACGTGCTCAACGACGCGAGCATCGCCGTACGCGACTCCTCCGCCTGGGTGCTGTCGCAGATCTGCACCAGCTACCTGCTCTGCATCCCCGGCGAGCTCAGCAACAGCCTCATCGAGTGTCTCATCACTGCGCTGGACATGGAGCCGCGCGTGGCCCAGCACGCCGCCATGGGCATCTCCAGCATCGCCGACGCCGTGTCGCAGCCGCCCAACTCGGCGATCCTGGCGCCGTACTACAACACGCTGTTACAGAAGCTGGTGGACTGCGCGGAGAAGACGGGCGCCGCCAACAACCAGCTGCGCGAGAACGCGGCGTACGGGCTGATCAGCCTGATCGGGTGCGTGGTGGAGGGCACGGAGGAGGCGCTGGTGGCCTTCGGCAACTGGATCATCCAGAAGTGCAATCAGTGGCTGGTGGACGCGGCGCGCGGGCGTGAGGCGTAGGGCGCGAAGGACCAGGACCGCGACTACGTGTACAACCTGCAGCGGTTCTACTGCATCGCGCTGGTGGCGGTGCTGGAGCGGCTGAGGAACAAGCCGTCGCTGCCCTCAGACATGGTGGTGTCCATCGCGTACAACGTAGGGGCGGCGCGCGCCTGCGAGCGTAGATCCTCTCGAGCGACAACGCCTCGGCGCACACGCAGGCGATTCTTCTGTACGATGCGGTGGTGAACAATGTGGGCGTGGCCTCGCTGGACTTTTTGGTGGGCGTGATAGGAGGGCATAATGAATAGAGTCAGCTGCTTCCGTTCATCATCACAGCCATCACCACGCCGAGCGACGTGTCGACGTGTCGCAGCGCGATCACGTGCTTCTCGGACCTGCTGCTGACGATCGGCGACACGGTGGAGAACCCGACGCAGCGACAGAACATGATGTCGCAGATCATTCACTACCGCAACACTCTCTTCGACAGCATCTTCGCCTCCCTCGTCTCCAGCGAGGTCCCGCGCGACATCAAGCCCGACCTCTTCTCCTGCCTCAGCTGCATGTTCTGGGAGCTGAGCGACTACTGCCTCGTGCTCGTGGAGCGCTGCCTCACCTCCACCTTCGGCGCCGCGGACTACCCCGTGGAGGAGCTGGAGAGCGACGACGACTGGGAGTGGGCGGACCGCCTCTACTGCGCCGTCGTGGAGGTCTGGGACGCCATGAACATGGCCGTCACGCGCAACGGTGAGCCCATCCGCCAGGCGTTCCCGCGCATGATGGAGTTCGCCTGCCGCGTGACGATGAACGACCGCTCGTCGCCGCAGCTGATCCGCTCCACGCTGCTGATGATTCAGGACCTCGCCACCGCGCTGGGCAGCGATGTCTGCCAGGGGGTGGGTGCGAGGGGGGTGGGTGAGGCGTAGGTGCTCAACACGCCGTGGTTCAACACGCTGATGTCGCGCGCGGGCAGCATTAACGAGGACTGTCTGGAGGTGGCGAAGGAGTGCAGCAACCGCCTGCAGCGCGGGGCGCAGATGATGGGAGGCTATTAATCGCTGCATTTTCATGTTGTCATTTGTCATTAGTATCATATTGTCATATATTTCTTTTCACTCCCTGTTTGTTCGCTATCGGACTGAGTGTCGCGCACCATGGGGGCTTCCGGGAGTAAACTGGCTCGAGTCGGCCAGAGAACGGCTCAAAGTGGGACCTCTCGTCCTCCGTGATGGCATAGGCTTGAAAACAAAGGTGGACAATCTGCCCGTAGATGGAATCACGCAGGAGGAGCTGGATCGCGTTTTAGCCGAGGGCAACTTCCGGCCGAAAACGGACGCGCTTCTCCGTCAGGCCAAATGTGTGTGTTCGGTTGATGCATAACGTTTAGTAAAAGCCGAAGAGGCGGCGAAGAATGGGGGACTGTCGACGGACAGTGTCGTAAACTATGTTCGTAGGAACGATGATGGGTTGGATGACGATTAGAGGCGAAGGATACCGAGTTCCTCGCCCACCTGCAGCAATCGATGAATCAGGAGGCGCAGCCGCAAGAAATGGAACCGATTGGCGGCGAGACGATACACAAAGAAGTGCGCATTATTCTTCCCGTGTCACTCTAGGAGCTCCCATTCCATTCCGAAGGAGCACTTCCCACGGACAGAACAAACGTGCGGGGAAAGGGCGGCGAGTGAGGAGTAGACTCCGGCAGAGATCAAGCACGTTCCGGGACGACTGACTGTGAATGAGGCGGGCATTCCTGTCTCCGGTAACGGTTAGATGAAGGAACTGTTCAACTCGTCGGGCATGCTGGATACGGTGGAGCACCAGCACGCGCTGGGCCTGCAGTATGGCCTGACGCCGGAGGCGATGGACAATCTGCTACGATACGTTGCGCTGCCGAAGCTGGAGAAGAGACGGCCGGACACCAAGGAGATGGACGCGGTCTGGCCCCTGTGGAAGAAGGATCTGTGATGTGTGTGTTGAACAAAGCAGTCGCTAAAAGAGTTCGTAGAAGGAGCGCAGCGCCTCCGCCAGCTCGCTGCTCGATGAGCAGACCACACCGCGCTTTTCGATCCACGAAGTCAATCCCTGGCGAATGGCGGGCTGCGCGTAGCGGCAGTCCAGGAACACCACGGAGGCCCAGTCGTCCTTGTGTCGGAACGCTCTGCCGATCGCCTGGTTCACGGCCTTGATGCACAGATTGGAGTAAAACTGCTGTCCGCTTCCCGGCTTCCTGGCGTCCATGTACTGCATGCACTCCTTGAGGACGACGTCCTCCTTGTTCGGGTAGGGCATTCCCACGATGGCGATGCATCTCCCCAGATCATCGCTGAAGTTGATTCCTTCCGACAGTTTGCCTCCCACCACCGCAAACAAGGATGCCTGTGCGGAGGGCTCCCTCAAAAACGACGCGTACTCCGAGAAAACGTCCTTTCCTCGCTCCTCCACAAATAGCCGCTTTTTCTGGTTCAGTCGCGCGAACTGCTGTGAGGTGTGAAGATGCCGCAGATAGAGCTGGAGGAAGGAGAAGGAGGGAAAGAACACCACCAATCCCCGCGGAACAGCGTCATACAGCACCGATAGGTACTGCGTGAGCTCCGCCAGAAGAGCCGGATTCCCGCGGGAGGCGTAGTCGAAGCGGAAGGAAGAGGGTGTGATGAAGAGAGAGCGGACGTGGGAGGCGTGGAGGACGTGTGGAAGAGAGATGGAGTGAATGCGATCGGATGCGATGTGCGGGAACAGGAGAGAGTGAAACTCCTCGAACTAGAGATGAGAGGAGCGATGGAGGGAAACGGGTTGGAGGGTGCCTCCGGTGATGATCACTGAACGTGCATCCTGGATGATGGTCTCGAAGTGGCTCTCGGGGTTGAGGAGAAGCAACTGTACGAAGGGCGTGTCTCCACAATCCACCACGATTTTGGTGTCCTCTGAATCAGATGTCAGCGCTCCGATGAATGCCAGAACCGCGGGGAAGTGGGATATGGGTGCGAGTCCCTCACTCTCCCGTTTCCCGCCAATTTCCCTTTTCCCGCCACCTTCCCTTTTCCCTCCACTTTCACTTTTCCCTCCACTTTCATTTCCACTTTTCCCTCCACCTTCATTTCCACTTTTCCCTCCACCTCCACTCTCCTCACCCCTCATCCGATCCACGAAGCCATTCAGTTTGAACAAGATGCGCTTGGCGGCGACGAACCGCAGCAGGTCGAACAGGTTGATGTCCTCCACGCGCAGCAGTCGCAGGAAGGCGTCCGTGCGCAGCACCGACACGCGGCCCAGCGCGGGCGGCGGCGAGGTCAGCACCGCCAGCAGCGCGCGCAGGACGGTCTGAAGGTGGATGAGGAAGGAGTGGGAGAGCGAGGACAGGCGGTCGGTGTAGCGGGCGTGGTACGCCTCCAGCTGACGCAGCGATTGTGTTAGCATGTCGCGCGTGACGCGTGGACTGTGGATCTCGCTGAGCGCGCTGGAGAGGTTGTGCGCCTCGTCGAACACCACCACTTGGTTCTACGCGTGGCACTCGCTCGCCGCACCCACGTGCAGGTCCAGCCCCAGCGCCTCGCGACTCTTCTCGTTGAGAATCAGGTTGTACGGCAACAGCACCAGCTCCAGATACGGCACGGCCCGCCGTGCCGCGTAGTACGGGCACCCGCCCACGCCGCGACTCGTCCTCAACAGGTCCTCGATCGCCAGGTTCTCCAGCTGCGGGTGAAGTCACAGCAACGCACGCACAAGCAGCTCGCTGCACACGGCCGCTTCCTTCTCCCTCGCGTGGAACGGACAGCCCGGCTTGCCGCGGCTCCGACTGCGCTGCAGGAACAGACACGCGTCGCTGATCTGCGCGTCGGTGGGCAGCTTGCCAACGCTGCGGCTCACGCCCGACAGGCTCACTCACCTCGGGTTGACGCAGAGGGCGCGGCGCCCGCCGAGCAGGCTGCAGTGCATGTCCCTGGCCCAGGCCGTGCGCCGGAACTCCTCGAACACCTGGTTCAGCTGGCTGTGGGTGCGAGAGCAGTAGAACACCTTCGTCACGCCGATGGGCGGGTCCTCCTCCTCGGCCGCGGCCGGCATGACGGTATCCAGCAGCAGCTCCTCGTCGTCGCTCTCCGCTCGCTCGGACCGCTTTGTTTCGGGAGTGGATGTGACGGGGAGAAGGCGCTTCAGCTTGCCACGCTGGTAGGAGTCCAGCTTCTCCTTGAGCTGCTTGAGTTGGAACAACTGCTTTTCCCGTAGCTCTTCTACGCGTGATCATCTCCTCGTTTCAAGCACTCAAGTGGAAATCCTCATCGGTCTCGTCCAAAAGCCAGGACGGCACGTCACTCTCGTTTTTGAGCCCATTCTGGGAAGGTGCAGCCGAATCCCTGCTGTAATCGTCTGGTAGCTTGGATGTGTTGTGCAGCCATGCCAGAGAGCCGCACAACAGACTGAGGGTCTTTCCCTAGCGATCAATCATCCCATCGACGAAAACGGTTCCCGTTGGACTCTCGAAAAGTCCGATCTTGCCCTCGTTCAGAGTTGCATACAGCTCCTCCATGAACTGCTTCTGGGTGTCATAGGGAGTGAAGGGGAAACGAAACTATGCGTGAGGACGACCGAGCAGTGGGCACGTCCACTCCACTTCCATTGCTCATTTCGGTTTAAAGATGAGCGCGACACCAAAATCGCGGGGAAAAGTGCCATTCGCAAGGCACACTTTTTGAATGGGATATAGCTGGAGTCCGGGGTTGTCAAAGAACGCAAACATTCTGTGCAACCTGCTGTATTATGAGGGAGTGCTAACGGGAGTAAAGACGTTCATCAAGCTCTGCGGGCGCCGCCCTCCCATGCATAAAGAGCAATGTTTTGCTGTAGTGGAGAATATCGCAAGTCCTTCTCTTCCGTTGTGAGTCGTAGGTGGGCAACCAAACAGACGACAATGTGATTATTCTCACCGCCAGAGCGCTCGCTATCCTTGTTACGCAGCACAGAAAGCATTGTCGCTTGCTGCCGTTTTGTATCAGTTCCTGCTTCCTCTAACTCGCAGACATGTGCTTTAAAACGCTTCCAAATCCGAGTCAGTACCAAACCGTGGATGCCTCGTTGCAGCTCATCCATGACTGTGAGCAGATGATGGGCTACACGCTCGAGGTGTTGTTCTACGCGCCTTATACCGATGATGAGGAAATTGTCGTTTCCACTTCGCTTCAAGTGGACGCGTCCCCATCGCAATTCCCACAATTGTCCCACATCCCTGCGGAATACGCTGGCGTGTTCGGCGGAATCGTCGACAGGATCCTGGCGGACAACACGCGGCAGCAGGAGATCGCCTCCCTCACGCAGTGCCAGCGCACGGGGCCGCAACGCATGTGCTTTCCACGCTCCTACGACGAGCCGCCGCTGCCCGCCTGCCTGTGCGTGGACTGCTTCTTCACGCGCGTGTTCTGCCTGCGCGCCATCGAGCGCGTGCTGGCGACGATGGCGGCGCGGCCCGGCGAGGAGATCCAGACCTGCTCCTTCTCACTCTCGCCGCAGGAGATCAAGGACATCAAAACGGGGCATCTGCGCTGCTGTGCCTTCTTGGCGGAGCGACGAGGCGCCGTGTGGCACGCGTGCAAGGAGCTGTTCCGCATCATCGTGAACGGCACGCGCGTGAGCAGCCTGGACGACGGCGTGATCAACCTGGTGCGCCTCATCCGCCCCGGCGTGAACAAGGCCTGCATCTACGGCTTCACCGAGGGCGAGATGTGTCTGCGCTTCTATCTCTTCTCCGACACCACCGTCTCGCAGCTGGTGGCGCGCTTCGCCGCCGTGGCCGCGCCCAGCGAGGAGGAGGAGAAGCGCGCGTTCGTGTCGCTGCTGCGCAAGGAGGACGACGACGTGGTGGTGGAGACGGAGGCGTTCCCCTTCTCGCTGCTGGATCCGCTCACGCTCACGCGCCTGCGAGTACCGGTGCGCGCGCGCAGCTGCGAGCACGTGCGGTGCTTCGACTTAGAGTCGTTCCTGGAGATGTACAGCAGCAGCGAGGAGAAGCCGTGCCCCGTGTGCGGCAAGGACATCGATCCGCGCGATCTGGTGAAGGACTTCTATGTGGGCCGCATCCTACGGGAGACGAGCGAGGAGGAGGAGGTCGAGATGCAGCCCTCCGGCGCCTGGGCGGTGATGGAGGAGAAGGAGGAAGAGAAGGAGGAGCCCGTGGACACGACGCAACTCGCCTCCATTCTCGACAGCATGTTCCGAAGTCCTCACTTCGGCGCCGCTGACGCCTCCCCGTCCCTGCCCGTGCCAGTCGCACGGCCTACGCAGTTCGTGCGAGACGTGTCCGAGCCGCCCTCCTTCTCCGTGGACGACTTCCTGTCCGTCGCTTCGCAGCTCCGGCAGCGCCAGCGCCCTCGCCCCTACGGCCTGTGGGAGCCCCAGGAGCCCCAGGAGCCCCAGGAGTCCGAGCGGTCCGCATCACACGACGGTCCGAACACGCCGTTCTTCTCGTTCCACCGCCCGCTTACGCAGTCGCTCATCTCGTCGCACTTTCCAGTCAGAAGGCAACCAGCGCAAGCGTCATCCCCTCCCATGGTACCGCAGGTCGTCTCTCCTGTGGTGCCCCACCCTTGGGCGCAATTGCCGCAGAGTTTGACAGACCCTCCGAGAGAGGATAGGGGGCAAGCAGATATTATTGATTTGGCGAGCAGCAGCGATTCGGACGATAGCGAGCAGCAGCCGATCAATCGGAGGCGACATGTGATTGACGATGAGGATATCATCGATATCATAGACTGGAGTGTTTGCTACAAACAGGACAACCCCAGCATGGGCATGTGGCGTACGTCAAGTGAAGCACGCCGCGATTGGCAAAGCACTACGATGCACTTTGAGATTGAATACAACATCGAAGAGCGATCCAACCGTTTCATCCAGGGACGGAATGAACGCCTGATTCACGTAAATGAACTATGACTGAAAGGGAAGCGGTGCGGGAACCAAACGGTCCGGGTAGTGCAAGTGGAGTTGCTTCCTCACAAAGAAAACGATCTATGGGAAACGATGGGACGAAGAGCGACATCTTCAAATCGCTGCTGCCGCTGGATGGACAGCGCATACTGCTTGTAACCGCTCGCCTGCTCTGGAGACAGGGACACGCGAATCACGTCACTCATTGTATGAGCGCTTCTTCGCATCTAGGTCATCCTCTCAAGTAGGGGAAGTGTGTTTTGGAACGAAGTGGGTAGAAGCAACCGCGATTCAGTCAAGGAGCGCGTTTTTACGCACCACGGTGTCCCTTCGGTGAGTCATTCATCCTCGCGAAATGATCCCGATTCGTAAGGAGATTTGAAAGAAAGGAATCGTTGTAGCGGTTCAATGAAAGCCCATTCAACGGTCCCTATAAAAGACGCTTTGGACCCCCTGGATGACTGGATCCGAGAACAGTAGTAATTCGCAGATTAACCCATTACTGAAGAACAAATCGGTAGGTGTCTGATCTGGAGAGAGGGAGAGATAGAATGGCAGTATTGTTTTGCTGATTATCGGAGCGTTTTCTAATTCTGCTGTAGAAACATGCCCAAGAAGAGTGATTTGGTTTATATGGCTCGCATTGCCGAAAAGGCCGACAGATTTAACGAAATGAAGGAGTTTATGAGAGAAGTGGCGTCAACTCCCGATCCCGAGACGGGATTGGTCGATTTGACTAGCGACGAGCGGAACTTGCTGTCTATCGCGTACAAGAACGTCGTAAACAACAAGAGAGTGTCCTGGAGAATCTTAAACCAACATATTCAGAAGGAGTCAAAGAAGGAGAACTCCCCGTACCTGAGCGACATCACAGCGTTTATGCACGAAGTGGAGGAGGAGCTTATCACGGTCTGCAACGAGATCTTGGGTTTGCTGGGAGACTACCTCATTCCGGGCGCGAAGGACGGTTCGCAGAAGGTGTTCTACTGGAAGCTGAAGGGAGACTACTACAGGTACGTCTGCGAGTTTGAGAAGGACTCGAAGCAGGCGGAGATGAAGGAGAAGGCGAAGACGGCGTAGGCGTGTGCTGTGCGGCTGACGCGTAGCTATGAGACGGCCATGAAGATCGGCAAGGAGGAGAAGCTGCAGTCCACAAACCCGATCATGCTGGGCCTGGCGCTGAACTTTTCCGTGTTCTACTACGAGATTGAGAACGATTCACAAAAGGCCTGCGACCTCGCGAGGGAGGCGTACAACGGCGCGGTGACTGGCTTCGAGATGCTGTCGGAGAGCGATTATAAGGACACCACGCTGATCATGCAGTTGCTGAGAGATAACCTGACGCTGTGGGGAGCGGGCACGGAGGCGCCGCAGTAAGGACGTTGTGAAGTTTGTTGTATATCTACCCTCTTGTGTTTTCTGCACACCCTGGGCTCATGGGAGTCATGTTTTCCTATGGTCCTCGAATCAAAGCAGGAGCGGATCCGGAAACAGCAGCTCATTCGGAAGTACTCGCGCCTGCTGTTGGGAATCCCCTTCCTCTTCCTGATCGCCTTTCTTCTCGCGCTGTACGTGGGAGAGTTCCGACCGAGTCTTATCCGGAAGTACGACTCGTTGGTGTGTGGATTATCAGCAGATACAACAAGGCTGCGAAGGAGTGGAGCGAGAACGGAATCGCGGCCTTCGCAAACCAGCACTTCTATGCCAAAAGCAGTTCGGGGACCCTTCCTATGATAGAAACGACGCGTATCGATGGAGAGTGTTATCCCGTTCGCGATACGTGTAATCGCTACGAAGACCCTCCAGAAGGATGCAATTTGACGAAGGCACTGTACTATGCGTCGACTTCTCTCGTTCTGAACCATCAGGGAGTCGTGTATATCCAGAGGCAGAACTATTCTCAGATTGCAAAGATCGCGTTCAAGAACAACATCACCTATGTGCTGAACAGAAGCGACTTGAACTGCGGTCTTCATCCGTGACTCTTCACTTCTCTCGTTATGTATAGCGAGCGTTGTTCCACCTTCTGCAACCAGTTGCATGGCATCTGGAACACAACGCGTGGACTCTGCCACATCGAGCTGTTCATCCAGAGCATTTGCATTCGCGTAAAGAGTGTGGACGGAACCTGGGTTCTTGATACAGACAAGTTTGCGCCATTCCCTCTGCTTACGGGTAGTGAGCGGCGCTTGCCCGCGAATCGCGCTTTCCAGTTATACGACTCGGATGGAGTTGGGTGCAGCTACAGCAACAACTGGCACTCCGTCATGTACGACTACAGAAAGACCTCCGCCATTCCCATTTTCGTCCTGCTTCTTGGTTTTGCTGATTCGAAGGTCCGCAGCACCTCCGACTCGTATCTCTTTGCCTCTGCCTACACGCGCGGCTGCAGTTCGGAGACGCGAGCGGAATCGTCTTGCTTCGGAGAAACGCGCATCGTAAAGCGTCATGTATATTGTGTTTTGTTCGTGTTCACCCTCGCGGTGTGTATCATTGAAACCGTACGCTCTTTCTCCATTCTTCATTGTAGTGCCTTGTTCTATTCTTCCTTCTCAAGGAAAAGAAACGGACTACACGGTCTTCAAAGTAATGTAGTTGCAATTCTGTTTGTTTCAACCAACAGGGAACAGGGCGATGGAGATGTCCGTGTTGTTTACACAGAGTCTTCTCTCCGGGAGCGTGTAGGTCTGCACGGACAGAATGCCGTCGTCGGACAAGTTGAATATGAACTCCAGCCGCTTGTGCTCCGTCTCCTTGGCGCTGAACTCCGACGACACGATGGAGCACAGCTTGTGGTAGTCGTTGATCTTCTCTCCGCGCATCTCCACCAGCGTCATCTCGAAGGAAGTGGCTCCAGGCTCGTCCGTCTCCAGATTCATCTTCAGGCTGCTGGGGAAGGCCGTGCCCGCCTTGAAGACGGGGTAGGGCTCCGGGTCCATCAGAATGGCGATGGTGGTGGTGAGCTGGTCGAACACGTGGAAGTCGGGGCGCAGCCGCATCTTCCCGCATTGCGCGCAGCCCTTCGCCACGAGCTCCATTCGCTTCTCACCGTAGATTTCAGCGAAGGGGAACTCGTTGGTCAGTCGCTGGTCGATTGTGGGGAAGCAGGAGCCGCCTCCCACCAGGATCACGTGCCGGATGTCGTTCCGTGTGACTTTGGGAGTGACCAGCGCCAGAGCCTTCCGCACCACGTCCATGCATCGCTCTAGGAGAGGCCGACAGCGGTGGATGTACTTGTCTTTGGTAATGACGATGTCTCTCTCGTCGTCATCCGCATAGTCGTTCACATCGACGGTGATGCTTGGCGTCGTGTTGAGCATCTCCTTCTGCTCGATGAGCGAGTCCATCAGTTGCAGCTTCTTCTTCTGCAGTCTCTTCGGCGAAATGCCAGCAAACAACTCGCGGTTGAAGGTCTTCCGGAAGTCCTCCTGCACCATCTCCAACAGCGCCATGTCAAAGTCGTTGCCACCCAAATTCGGATCGCCGAAAGAGGCCCTCACCTTGTACCTGTCCCCGACCACTTCAAGAACAGTGACGTCCAGCGTGCCTCCTCCCAGATCGAAGACGAGAATGAGTCCGTTCATGTTCTTTTCCACGGACGCAGCCACCGCCGCAGCAGAGGGCTCATTGATGATGCTGAGCACGTTCCACCCCACACTCGTTGCGGCCTGTGTGATAAGAGAGCGCTTGGTGGTGTTGAAATTGGCAGGAACGGAGATGACTGCATCCCTCAGTTCCTGACCAACCCGCTTGCGGAGCAGCTCGAGAATCTCCTTGAATATCATCGACGCAATATCCACGCAGGAGTAGTCCTTTCCGTCGTCCAGTGTAAACCAGTAGAGTCCGTCGGCTCCTTTCTTCGGTGCAGTACCGAACATTTCCTCGTCATGGTCATGATCCTCTTCATCGAACCGCTTTCCAATCGCTCTCTTCACATTCTTAACAACACCATAGCCATTCTGGATCCAATTACCCTTCTGACCCGTGATGAGTCGTTCACCGCCCTTGTAAAACACTTTAGTGGGAAGCAAATCACTGTTTTGGGCAAACGAGTAATGCTCTACTTTGCCGTTTTTCACGAAATGGACAACGGTATTTGTTGTACCAAAGTCGATTCCAACAAGCGGGGCGTCGGTGCTCATCGCGATAAGAAACTGAATGAAAACAAATCACTCCCACTATCATTGTGCATGAAAGGGAATCCGATATGCAACCCAAAGCAATTCTCAAAGAGAAAAGAAGGGTTGGATTGCGAAAAGAAAAGAGTGGAGGAGAGGGGTATCGATCCCCTTACCTCTCGCATGCTAAGCGAGCGCTCTACCATCTGAGCTACACCCCCTTTCACTTCTATCCTTCGAGTTGCCCACATCACATCGATGGAGACAACGCGCATCCCGCGACACACATCCTTCTTCACGATCCCGACTCTCCATGAATGTGCACAATCTGGAAGTGAAGATTGGTGCGTGTATCCCCTTCCCTCCTACACTCAGCGATTAGGTTGCGACTATTCCAACATTTCCGTGGCGCGGGCTGGCACCGACACGCAGTGCATCGCTGCGCACAACCGGTATGTCATCGTTTCTGCAAAGCGCGACAGCTGCTTGCTCTATCTCCTCCCCGTCGTCAAGCCTGCCGAGCAGGACGAGAAGACGATCTCCATGCGCAGTTACAAGTCGTTTCGCTTCCCGGCGGTCATTCTTAGTCAAATGGTGCTCTCGTTCGACGTGAATCCGTTGGACGAGCGCAGTGTCATCGTGGGAGGGAGCGACCACTCCCTGATCGTATGGACGCTTGTGTTGATTCCCGGGTAGGTGTGGAACATCCCACCAAACGGCGAGGGCGCCCCCAACATGGCGCCGCGAATCGCGCTCAGTGGTCACAGTCACCGTATTACTCATTGCGCCTTCAATCCGTGCGTCAGCGGCGTCGCGTCCTCCATCTCGATGTGCGCGTGACGCTGCCGTCTAACTCGTAGTGACGGGGAGTGCCGCTTGTGGGACGTCAACCAGGGGAGCGATGTGCGCTCCATCCGGCTGCTCAGCTCCGTCTGCCAGGCCATGCAGTGGCACCCCAACGGCGACCTGCTCTGCGCGGGCTTCCGCTCGCGCCTGTACCAAGTGATCGACCCGCGCTCGCAGTCGAACGTGTGCGAGTGGATCGTGGGCCCACAGCGCAGCAGTGACACCTAGGGCCACGACAGCAGCCGCACCAGCCTCATGACGTGGGTGGGCGACGGGCTGCAGCTGGTGACCACGGGCTTCAGCGAGAGCGGCATGAGCGAGGTGGTGCTGCGCGACCTGCGCAACGTCTCCGCCGTCGTCGGCTCCGTGTCCCTGCCGCAATGCGTCAACACGCTCCAGCCCTTCTCCACGGGGTCGCTGCTGCTCCTCGCCGGGCGAGGGGACCCCACGTTTTTGACCATTGACCCGCTGACGCTCTCCACGCTGACCAAGTCGCCGCAGGGCTCCGACCAGCTCGACTGTCTCCAGAGTCTCCCCTTCGTGCAGAACACGCGGCAGATGGCGCTGCTCGACGCGCCCGCCGCGGGCCCCAACGAGGTGGCGCGCTTCGTGCGTCTGACGGAGGACAGCCGCCTGCACTCGGTGAGTGTGGTCTCCAAGGAGGCGCCGAAGTGCGTGCGGCTCAGCACGGCCGCGCCGCTCACCAGCACCGCGGAGGTCACGCGCTGGCTGCAGGACACGCGCCAGGCGGAGGTGTTGCGCTGCAAGTCCGCTCTGTCGCGCCCACACCTCTCCGAGGCGTTGTTATCGCAGCATCGCGATCTCACCTCCACGCGCTTCCCCGCGTCGCCCCGCGTCGGCCCGCGCCAATTCCTCTTTGGCGGGAAATCTCCCTCCACCTCCCCCTCTCCCGTGGGATCACCCCCACTGCCCCCACTTTCTCTCACACACTCCCTTCCCTCCCCGACCCACCGTGTCAGGAGCACGCCCGCCTCCCCCAAAACGCTCTCCCGCTCGCTCCCGCCACTGTCCTGTCCACCGACCTGCTCGCCGTCGTGCCCACCGTCGTGCCCACCACCCTGTCCACCATCAGGTTCGCCACGCTCGCCAGGCTCGCCACTGCTGGGGCCGTCGAAGCACGCGCCCATCACGCGTAGTGAGGCGACGGGCAAGAGCTCCAACCGGCTCATCCAGGAGTTGTGCGGGGAGGTGCGGGAGTTGAAGAAGACGGTGGAGGAGCAGTCGAAGCAGATTCAAGTGGGGATTGGGAATGCGGGTGAGAAGTAGGCTTTAACCGAATTAGTTCAGCAGTTGGTATCCCAGAAGTGGGGTGTTTCTTTGACAAACAGCAAACAAGCAAACAGATTACTAGGGATGAGAGAGGAGGAGCGCCCAAACGAATATTGCACAATTCGCAACGCTGATGTCCTCCGTGTTACTATGCGTCACCCGCTCCCAACACACCCACAATTGAGACTGAATCACCAGTTGGGATAGACTGTTGGCTACCCGCTTCAGTTTCTTCTTGTTCTTCAGGTTCACCTCAAAGTAGGTGAAGGCCACCATTCCGTTCACTCGGCTTCGCAGCGCCGCCTCGCTCACCTTCTTGTGTCCCTCCGAGGTCACGCCGATCACGCAAAGCGCCTTCTGGCTGTAGTGGGCGGCCATCACCTCCAGTTCTAGCTGAGAGTCCATTCCCACACCCTACGGCTCGGGCAGCTCGCATTCTGCAGATTCACCACCAGAACGACCAGCTTCGCCGTTTCCACGATGACTAGGCGTGAGCGGTTGATGTGGTAACTGCCCTTGCGGACGGCCTCGCAGCAGGAGTCCTGGAGAGAAGACAAGATGAGATTGAACGAGAGAGACTTGTCATTTGCAACGAGAAGATAGTAGTTAAGCCTGTGTGTGATAGAGCAATGCTGGCGCTACGCAGAGGACTCGAGAGAAGAATCAAGCAGTGATTGTGTAGCTAAGCCATTCAATAACTCTTTCAAATCAATGTCTTCGGGTCACACACTCCGCTGAGCAGCACCTGGCTCGCTAAAAAACACAACACGGAACGTTGGCCGCCGTTCGCTGCAAAACTCGTGGTACTCCTTGCTACTTAAAAACTCGAGTTCGCTGGACTTCTAGCACTCATTCACACAACCATTCATCCCACCTTGAGTTGATTCGCCCTTGAATGGGCCGAATTCGGCTGTTTTGAGGACGGGAACTTCTGAATGTGGTTGAGAATGTCCTTCGTCCTCTCGTACAGGGCCTTCTCCGGAGTCTACAAATGCAACCAGGAACCAGTTCAAACCATTGTGCACTCCGAAGACTCCTTCTTTTCAACGAACTCGCATATGTCAATACTGTTGCTCCTCGCTCTTCCCCTGCCGACTCTCCGATAATCCCTACAAGTGATGGCAAAGGCAGCAGCACTACGTTTCCTGTTCATCAGCGAGGCGGAGCCATTCTTCCGCAACAACGCACTCCCGTTCCTACAAATCAGCTCATTCAAATACAACGCACCGTCGCTTCCAAAACCATGAAACAAATCACAACGATAGGGCCGATTTGATGCATCGAACAAACAGTCTCCAGAAAACGGATCGATTTCGACGATGCCCTTCCATTCAAAGAAACCTTCTTCCATCGCGTATTCGCTGGAGGAGAGTTCGCTTTCCCATTCACGCAATCCCCAACCATGTCTACCGAGATTACCTCCATCGGCAACTTCATCGTGAAAGAGCTCGTCGGCCAGGGCTCCTTCAGCGAGGTGTATAACTGTGTCCTTCCAGATTGCCCGGAGTGCGTGTTCGCAATCAAGCGGCTCCTTTCGACGTGCAGTTCAAAGAAGATTGTAAACGAAGTGATTTCCCTCTATTTGCTAAAGGTAAGTCTCCGAAAGATGGCTCATTCCGTAGGACTGCCCTAACACCGTGCCCCTTCTGGGTATCACAATGCAGAAGGACTGTCTGAATCTGATTTTCCCGATGATCGAGTACGACGACTTCACCCTGTTCATCCGAACCTGCACCTTCAAGGACGTGGGAAATTGGGATGTGTGTAACGTGCAGATGCAGCAGTACATGCGGAATCTGCTTCAGGCCGTCAGTCAGATGCATTCGAAAGGCATCATTCACCGCGACATTAAGCCCCGCAACTTCTTGTATTTTCATCAATATGTCTTCATCGTAGGTATTCCAAAGAGACGGGAATTGGCGTCCTCATCGATTTTGGTCTCGCGGAGGTGAAGGAGGGAATCGTATCCGAAATGATGAACGCGCTGAAGACGGGGCATCGTGATCCCGAAAGGGATGAAGAGACGCGGCTCATCATCAACATCATCAAGCATCTCCAGCACACGAACCGCCGTTGCACCATTTGCAACGACCCCTCCTGTACAGGTTTTGCTCACACATCCGGAACGCAGGGCTTCCGCGCTCCCGAAGTCCTGTCGAAGGTGATTCACCAGACCACAGCGCTGGACATCTGGTCGTGTGGCATCGTGTTCATGTGCATATTGTCGAGACGGTACCCGCTGTTTTACCAGAAATCGACGCTGAATGAGTATTACGAGCTGATGGAGTTCTGCTCCTTCTTCGGGTCGGAATCGGTGATCAAGGGACTGAAGGAGATGAATCGCGATGTGGAGAATATCCCATTCATCGAGCCCGCTCCGCTGCGAGACATGTTCATCCGGAGCCAGTGGGAGGAGTGGATGGTGGACGTGTCGATGGACCTCTTGATGAAGATGCTTCAAATCAACCCTAAGGATCGCATCACGGCGAGCGAGGCGCTGAAGCACCCCTTTTTCCTGCTGTGTTCTGTTTCTTGCAAACAAACCGATGTTGTAAATTGAAAGGTCCCATACGCACTTAATGATGATGATGAGCAGCACGACGCATCTTGGCATAGAGCTCCTTGACAGCATCTCTCTTAGCGACGGCTCTCTTGTGAGAACCGAGCTACTCGTGAATCACTCCGTCTATCCCCACTCTCTTCTTGGCGAACTTGTACATCTTCTTCTCAGTGTTGTTGCCACCGGCCTATGGTATGAATGCGAATAAGCATACTCCACCTTGAGAATATCCATCATGTGCTTCTCATAGGGAAGAAGTCCGCAGACCTCACCAATCAGCTCACGGACGGCCTTTACTCTCTTCGAGCAGGCCTACGACTTAGCAACACGCCAATCCGTCTCCTACTCTCTTCGAAGCGTGATTAGCCACCTTCTCGAGCTTCTGAGTCTTGTGACCCTTCTCTAAACCAACAGCAATGCTTTCCCAAGGACCCTTCATTGTTCGATGATCTGATTAGCTCTCTGTTTCCAAATTGAACCACCCAGGGGGTCATTTGCCACACTCAAGGGAAGCAACCCCCTCCATTTTCACCCCTCTCTCATTCTTTTCCTCTTGAAGGCGCGCAGATTCGGGAACATGGACGGTGACGATGATTTGCTGAAGAACTTCTTTGCCGAAATCGACAAGCTGCCCACTCCATCGGCAGAGACGCCGGCCGAGAAGAAGGAGGTGGTTGCTTGCATTACTGTCCTTCATCTGTAGGATGATATTGTGAAGACCACGGGTTTTGTGGAGTGTTCTGACCGTAATGCAATATTCTGCTTATTGAACTGTAGCAATCGTTTCTGAAGCCAAGCTGGTGGCCCCGAAAAAGCCAAAAGTGGAGACTGCGTACATCCCCCCAGTGTCGTTGTTTTCTCTGCAATTCAAGTATAGTTTCGCCGAGGTCGATCCGGAGGAAAAGAAGAAGGAACGACTGAACAAGTTTTACGACAATGAAGTGGTACTAGGAGTTTGGGTGATTTGATGTGTAGGCCAACTTAAAGAAGAGCCGAGTATTCAAGCGAAGAGAGAACGGAGAAACCTGGGAAGATGCGACATATCCTGTGCCTACAACCCTGACGTCCTTCATGACAGGCTAGCAGACTGGAACACGTCCGATTTCCGGCTGTTCGTGGGCAATCTGGGCAGGGAGGTGACAACTGAAATCCTGTCCAATCTGTTCCGCCAGCGCTACCCCTCGTTCACGATGTGCCGCGTGGTGGAGAACAAGCTGGGAAAGGGCTCTAAGGGATACGGATTCGTGGCCTTCTCCGACCCGCTGGAGGGCATCAAGGCGATGAAGGAGATGAATGGTGTGTTCTGTGGTAGGAATTGAGGCGTAGGCAAGCTGTGCGGCAGTCGTCCCATGAAGATCCAGAAGAGTGACTGGGAGAAGAAGAACGTGAAGGAAATATCCTAATGGGGGCATAGGGCGCAGATCCATAACCCGCATGTGATGAAGAAGGAGAGAAAGGAGAAGCGGGTAATCAAGGCCCTTGCCAACTCAAGAGCCTCCTACATGTAACATGAAGCCGTGTTTGTTGAGAATACGCGGAGATCGGGTTTTGGGACAAGAACTCCCCCGCTCAGTGTCATCTTTCTGAGAATAGTCCATTCTCTTTTCATCCGTTTTTTGTAACAAGAAGGAACAGGTAGGTTTTCCTCTGTATGAGGCCGTAATGCACGTAGCATGTCGACCAACCCTTCCGTTGTGGACGCCACGAGCGCAGTGGACAACGAGTACACCGTCATTTTGAACAAGAGAATCAGAGCCTACAAGAAGAAGCTGGAGAGAATTAGTGTACTGAAGAGCAAGGAGGTTCACTCCTGTTGTGTTTTCTCATGACGTAGAATCTGGATAGGGAACAGAAGGAACTGTGCGCGCATGCTGACGTGTATTCTGCGATACTAAACGAGCTGATGAGTATCAAAGCGCAGTTCGCTGCCGTCATCCCCATGAGTGTTTCTCCCGTTGAGAAGGAGCCCCAGGAAGCCACTCCCGTCGAAGTGGCCCCCATCAAGGAGCAGCTTCCCGTTTTTGATGAGCAGAAGGAGGTTCCTGCTGTTGAGGAGTCTGCTGAACCTATTGAGGAGAAGCCTGTTGAGGAGAAGCCTGTTGAGGAGAAGCCTATTGAGAAGGAGGAAGTGAAGGAGAAGGCTGTTGAGAAGGCTGTTGAGAAGGAGGACGTGAAGGAGGAAGTGAAGGAAGTGGAGAAGTCCGCGACGCTGAAGGAGGCGGAGAAGCAGGGCGAGCGACGTCCCCGCTACAGAGGACGCAAGGAGGAGGCGGTGGATACGGTGGGAGAGAGTGAGGTGTAGGGTCGTCGTCCGCACTACCCTCGCAGAGAGAAGAACAACTACCGTCGCAACGGAGTGAGGTGAGTGTGGCGAGGTGTGGTGAGGAGTAGAGGACTGGGAAAGAAGGACGTGGAGGTGAGGGACGGTGAGGAGCGGTTGATCGTAGGAAGGATGGGTGATGCCGAAGAAGGTCACGTACGTGCGCAGCGCGGAGCAGGAGTAAACGGGGTTTCTTGTTTGTAACAAACACACGCACTAATCTCGACGATCCCAGTTTGAAATGCGCTCTACACTCTCACTCCACTCTATTCTCCTACTCGGCTCACCCTCACCGCCCATCGCAGGACCACTCGGAGGAGAGTAGCGGGGCGGTCCCTGCATCGGCTCCTGCAATGGATATCGCGGAGGATAACGCGGCAGGTAGCCCTGAGGCGGATAGCCACGCGGCGGACCCTGCATCGGTCCCTGAGGCGGGTAACCTCGTGGCGGATAGCCCTGCGGTGGGTAACCTCGTGGTGGTCCCTGTGGCGGGTAACCCTGCGGTGGGTAGCGTGGTGGGTAGCCTTGCGGCGGTCCTCGTGGCGGGTAGCCCTGTGGCGGATAACCCTGAGGCGGGTAGCCTCGTGGAGGGTAACGTGGAGGGTAGCCCTGCGGCGGATACCCCTGCGGCGGATACCCGCGGGGCATCAGTCCATTCGGCGGACCTTGCATCGGACCCTGAGGTCCTTGTGGCGGGTAACCTCGTGGCGGCATTCCCTGAGGAGGCATTCCCTGAGGAGGCATTCCTTGAGGCGGCAATCCTCCTGATGACATTCCTTGTGGCGGCATTCCTTGTGGTGGATAACGTGGCGGGTAGCCCTGAGGCGACGAGAGAGCGGGAGGACGGGCGTAGGCGGAGGGGGGAGGCGACCCAGGGGGTGTGTGCGGCGCGAAGGCGGGTCGAGGCGAAGGCCGTGGCGAAGGCCGTGTGGTCTTGGGACGAGGCCGCACACGCTTGCGGATATAAAGCAGATGGCAGAACTGCTTGTAGCAGCCCTCCGCCACGAAGGAGAGCGTGGCGACGGGCGACGCGGTCACGGGGTCCAGCGCGGGCGGCACGAAGTACAGGTTCTTCTCCTTGGTGCCCGTGTCCAACACGCCCAGCCGCTTGTCCGGCACGAAGTTCCGCAAGAAGTGCTGCAAATCGCCTCTATTTCTGACACTGCTGACGGACACTCACTCCGAGGAGGACTCCGCCATCTCCAGCGTCCACCAGATCACATCGTAGCCGGCGTGATCGCGCCGCGACTCCCAGAAGGTCTGGCACGTGTCCACGCTCATTCGACCGATCACGCGCATCACCGCGTCCACATCCATCCGGCGCGCCTCCGCATCCTCCGGACACGAGATCACGTTCGCCGTGAAGAAGAGAGGCGCGCCCTCCGGCATTGCCAACGCGATCGACGATTCCGACCCCTTCGTCATTTGCAGCTCGCGCATCGCTTCTCCCATGCCGGACGCTTCCTTTGTGATAATTTCCTTGGACTCGCTCGGTGGCTCCTCCTCCTTCGCCTCCTTTGGGGAATCAACCTTCACCTCCTCCTTATTCTCCTTCTCCGCCGTGGCAATAACATCTGGAATCGACTCCAGCAGCGCAGCGATCGACTTCTCGCGCTCCACCGAATTCACATCCTCCATCGCCTGCTCCTTCGGCAACGGCTCCTTCGGCTCCTTCGGCTCCTCTTCCTTCTTCTCCGGGACGGGCTTGGGCGACACCTCGCGGGGAGGCGTGAGAGGATTGGACGGTCTGTCGGAGGTGAGCATGACGTTCTCCTCGATGTGTCTTCGCTCCTCCTCCTCGCGCCACTTCCGCAGCTCGCTCGACGCCAGCTCATCGGCGCTCATGATTGGAAGCCGCTCTGGCTCAATCTCGTCTATCCATTAAATGCCCTTCTTTTTCTATACCCGAAAAGAGACGGTTCCGCAAGTCGGGATTGCTAGGGTCGGATATGTTGAAGATCAGACTCCTGAGCTTCGCATTGTAATCGCTCTTGAGCGCAAAGTTGGTGGAGAAGGGAAACTCGTTGTAAAGGGCTTGCTCAATACGGCATGCTATATCGAGGAAATCCTAGTCATTACCAACGACTATCGCAAGTACGAGTTTGCTCAAATCCAGTTCCGTTTTGTAGGGCTTTTGCAGAGCCTCCAGCAGAAGCGTGCGGCTCTTTTGACGCAACTACAACGTTAGAAAAGAGAGATGAACATGTACAGAGGGAACGAACTTGCTGTACTCCACCTTGGGAAGCCTACGCAATGATCGCCTCTCACGCACCGCCTTACCTCTTCACTTTCTTGGGTTTATTCTCACCCACTCCACTCGCATCCTCTGGCGTCTGCGCACTCTTAGGTGGAGGAACGGGTTTCTTAGGTGGATTGATATACTTCGACTCAAAGTCGATAAACGTCGACAGCAGATTATACCTTCTCTTCGTTCCTTCCTTTGCGCATTTCAAAGAGCAGTAAGGGGTGAACAAATCAGAAGTCACCGGCTTTGAGCACAGTAGGCACTTTCCATGCGTTGTCAAGCTCGCTTCCTCGCTCTGCTTATCGGGAGCGGCCGCTGGTGGCAAACCACTTGACATCGTCGTTTAACAAACAGGCTAGAAGAACAACAACGAGCTGGCGCGACGAGGTGCCCTACAGAGTAATGATTCAGAGAGTACTCTTTAAATCTGGCTTGAAAAGGCGAAAACCAGCTCGGATGCGACAACCGCGGGAATTCTGACACTTGTCTTCCTCCCCTCCGCATCCATTCCCACGTCTTTTGCACAAACAGTCCACAAAGAATTGAAATACTGCTTCATCTCCTCACACTTCTGGTGAATCTCGTCCTTCGAGTACGCTTCGCTTGCCTCCAGCCACTCTCTATACCTCCACAGCGCGTCCTTCAGTGCCTCGAGATCGCTGCCCTCCGGCTGCGCATCCAAGTCGCGCTGAATCTGGAGGATCGTCTTGGTCATCGCGTTGCGCTCCATCGCCGCCTGCTCTCCCTCTCCGACCAGCAGCATGCTCTGGTGGAGCGACTGGCGCATGTTGAAGATCTCGTCCTTCGATAGCACCTGCGACCCCATGTCCAGCACGCGCTTCACCGTGTGCATCGTCTTCAGCTCCGTGGCCTCCACGTACAGCGTCGAGTTGGAGTCAAGCGAGAAGGACACCTCCACCACCGTGTCCTTCGCCGGGCCGGGCGTGTCGATCGCCAGCACGATCTCGCTGATCAGCTTGCAGTCGGCGGCCATCGGCGCCAGGCCCTGGTAGATCTTGAACTTCATGGAGGCCTGGCCGTCCTTGTGCGGCTGGTACTCCTTGCGGCAGGTGATCGGCACCGAGGAGTTGGCCTCGATGATGGGCGAGAGGCGCCCGTCGCTCACGCGAATGCCCAGGTTCATGGGCGTCATGTCGTTCACCTCCAGCTTGGCCATGGCGGAGTCCTCGTTGCCCTTGTTGTGCGCCGTGGTGTACATCGCCACCTGGAAGTCGTAGCCCTTCTCCACCACGTCGTGCGAGATGCCCGCCACTACCGCCGCGCCCTGCGACACCACCTCCGACGCGTTCATGCAGGACCACACGCGCTCCTTCCCGAAGATGCCCACGATGTTGTCGCGGATGCACGGGATGTTGGCACTGCCGCCCACCAGGATCACGTGGGTGATGTCCTCCTTCTTCTGCAGCGCCTTCTCCAGACTCTCCTCGATGCACTGCATGCAGGCCGCGAACAGCGCGTGGTTCGCGTTCTCCAGCATCTGTCGCGTCACCGTGAAGTGGAACTCGTGGCCCATCAGCTTCTCCAAATCGATGTCGTAGCTCTCCACGCTGCTCAGCGCGATCTTCGCCTCCTCCACCGCGTTGTACAGCTGGATGTAGTCCACCAGGCTCTGCGAGATGTCCTCGCGCGTCATCTCCGCGAAAGCGGCCACCACCTCCTTCATCAAGTTGTTCGTCACGTCATTGCCGCCGAGGTGCGAGTTGCCGCTGCTGCTCATCACTGTGTATGTCTTCTTGTTGATACTGATCACGGAAACGTCCAGCGAGCCGCCGCCAAAGTCGAACACCAGCACCATCTCGTTCGAAATGGTGTTGATCAGGCCGTAGGAGATGGCCGCCGCAGTAGGATCGCTCACCAAGTGCACCGTGTCGATGCCAGCAATCTTCGCCGCGTTAATCGTGTCATTGCGCTGCACGTTGTCGTAGTACGCGGGGACCGTGATGGTGACCTCGCCTATCTCGCCGTGCAGGTACGCGGACGCGTTCTTCACGGCCTGGGAAATCAGATAGGCCATAATCTCGCTGGGAGAGTAGTGATACGACTGTCTCTCGCCCGCCACATCGATCTCGATGGTTCCCTTGGGAGTCTTTGCCACATCGTAGAGAAGCTGCGGCAAGATCTCCTGGATCTGCGGATCGTCGTAGCTGCAGCCCAGCAAACGCTTTGCACTGTAGATCACGCGCTTGGGCTCGGCTGGCTGCTTCAATTGCGCCGCGCGACCCACCGAGGGGGTATACTCTCCCAGATATACGTAGGCAGGCATGGACTTCACGCCGCTGTCGATGGGGATCGTTCGGATACGGCCGTCGACATACACGGATACCGCGACGGTTGACGTACCCAGATCAATACCGATGTTGTACTTGGCGCTCATTTCGTAAGGGAATAATAGATTATGGATACTCGCTGTTGCTGAGTACAACAGACGGTTTATTCCCTCCCTCCCTTTTGGCAAATAACCGCGGAACAGCATTACTCAACAAACAGAAGAATTCTCTGCAATCAACTAGCAGGAGCGAAGGTCGGTCACCTGGTATCGAACCAGCCCCTTTTCTGCATCGATCGACAGCTTGGTAAACAAGCCATTGGCTGTCAGCACAAACACGGACTCCGGCTCGGATCCAAACACCGCCAGCATCGACTTGCTCCGATCCGGGTTCGCATACCGGAAGGAGAAGGAATCCGAGAACAATCCTCTACAGCGTTAACGGATGGCGGAGAGCCCACTTAAACATGCGCTCGTTCGAATCCGCGCTGACCAGCTCCTCCGTCGTCGCCTCCTGGAGGGAGAGCTCCGATTGCTTGGAGTACCTCTTCATCACCGCTCGTTTCGCAATGTGGACTGTCGTCGCCGAGTTGCACATTAGATACTGCGAGTGCCGATCGAATCTACGCTCATAGCCCGACCCATGCGCAACTCAATGTTCACGATGTCCGCATGCATCCGACCGCGCCGAATCACGCTGAGGCACTTCCCACTGGAGGCATCAAACACACGGATGACAGACCCCCTCACCGACGCGGAGGCCAACAGCTCTCCGTTCGAGGAGAGACACATGGCCGAAATGGCGGTCTCATGCGCGTGAAAGGAGAAGTCTCTGTTCCCATCCTACACGCTAACCCTTCTGAGTCGTTTCTACAATGATTCGAATGTGGCCCTTCTTCTCTCCAAGGAGACAGAGAACGGGGCAGCCGTTGCGCAATTGCACACAGGCAAGTCCTAGGAGTGAGTGAGTTGCACAGACATGACCTTTTGGATTGTTGCAAGTGGTTACCCTCTTCAGAAGAGTGAGATCCTTGAGGTGATAGATGTGTGTTTCTGTATCGAGAACGACGATTAGACTAGAGTGAAGAGCATGCTCAGAGAATACAAGTCGAATTGGATGCTCACGCGGATGACAGTGCTGGAAAACACAAGACTGCCGAGGACCGAATCGCTCGAATCATCGTAAATATACACCTAGTCATGACCAAATCGTCATCGAAGCAACCGTGTTCGATTTGAACTTGACGGCTCTGGTTGCTCCGGAGAATGCAAAGATATTCGACCGCTTATAGAGTGCAACAGAGGAGAAACCATATTGACACAAATCTGTGCGTAATGGGAGAAATACCCAGCTCCTCACTTTTTGAAACTAACGTTGCGATGGGACAGCAGTTGATGCACTGGTATCCATTTTCCGTGATACAAAGGAACGCGTCTATGCTCTCAGAAGCAATCGCCACTCCCACTCCGTTCATTGTTGAACACAGCCTCGCGCACTCTGCTTCCCCCAACGTCGACAGCCAGAGAAAGAGACATCACCCGATGGTGAAGGAACAAACAACAAATGTCCTATAAGCGTAGCACCTCTACTCCTGAGCCTCGGCAGCCTTCTCCGCAGCACGCTTCGCGCGCTTGCCGAAGTTGC
>ERZ827156.1316-NODE-1316-length-30021-cov-4.662951_pt1 | contig 30021 bp, 42 predicted proteins | sample MGYA00519919_ERZ827156 | MGnify/ENA primary metagenome ERZ827156 (study PRJEB31778, sample SAMEA3449269) | human gut metagenome | biome: human gut; feature: human-associated habitat; material: faeces | place: United Kingdom | collected 2010/2012 ...
CGTGGAGACCCCCGTGGAGACCCCCGTGGAGACCCCCGTGGAGACCCCCGTGGAGGTTCCCGAGGAGAAGGAGGAGACTCCCGTGAAGGAGGAAGTGGCTGTCGTGGAGACGGTGGAGGCTCCCAAGGAGGAGAAGGAGCTGTAATGCTTTTAGGATGGGGACGATTGTTGAAGGAAACAAGGCAGTGGCAATAAAGGAAGACACAGAAATCACACAAGAACCTCCAAAACTACTGAGTGGTTGCTTTGGACACAGAAATAGGGATGGGTTCACCCGTTGAAGTCGCCGAGTTCCGTCGAAACACCTCCATGATCGACGCCTTCGGAATGACTCGCGCGGACTGCCTCGAGCTGTGGACCGACTGGCTCACATCCGACAGGCACCGCGGCAGACTGACCCTCTCCTTCGCCTCCTCCTCCTCCACAACCACCCCGCTGTCGTCGTAGGCGCACACCTCCACCGGCTCCATCTCCGCCGGAAGCGACTTCTGGTGCCTCTTGATGTGGAAGAACAGAATGATCACCGAAATGTCGTCCTTCGTGCTTCTACGCCTCACGCCTCACACCCACACCCACTGCCGCGCCCGCGTGACCAGCTCGCGACACGCCTCCTCGCCCGACCTCCCGCGGGACACGCTGTCCTTCACCATGTTCACGGCGGTTTGGAAGGCCAGCACCGAGAACAGTCCATCGCTGCCAATGATGCAAAACTCCATCTCTAGGAGTGAGGGCATGGCGACTCAGGCACCGGTGGAGAGAGGGTAGATCTTCACCTCCGGCACGGCGATTACAGCATCGGTCTGAGGCTCTGGCGCCGCTTTGGAGGGAAAAAACGAAAACTTGGGGTCGTGGTAGGAACGCTTGAAGTAGACGTCGCCGATGGAGCGGGACACATTCAGCTTGTTCTCGACTCGGTCGTTGATCACCTTGCCACCCGCCTTCTACTGATGATCATCATCTCGAGAAACTGCCATGATTCGTTGCTCTTCCGCCTTGTTCGTGGGCTTATGACGCATGAGATGGTACTTCGCCAGACCGCCGATGCTGAACACAATTCCGCAATCGCCGAGTCCCGCAAGAATGAGCTGGTTGTTGTGGATGCACAGGAGAGTGAGAACACACCCGCAACCAATGTAGTTGTTCTACGATGAAGAGAAGAATCGGAGTGAACCTTGTATGGCTCTTCCTCGACCTTCGTAAAGCAGCACGGATTCCTCTTCTTCCTAAGGAGCCTGCTCATTGCCTCCGCCTTCTCCTTGCAGTACGTGCTGTCCACGCTTTGGAAGACTTCTTTCACCTCTGAAGGAATATCATCCGGATTCTGGAAGAGCTTGTCTGCCAAAGAGCTGAACAGGTGCGAGCAGACATAGTCCGCAGCGTTTCTTCCCTGATGACCATCCAGACTACAGGAAAGCATATTGTGAAGAACATACACGGACGCCACGAAAATAGTATCTCCGTTCTTCTTAAACTCTTCGACGTAAATCGCATCCTCATTCTCGTTGTTTCCCCGAGTATTCTATCATTCATCCGAATCCGTAAGCAAAACCTTCTCCTGCGCCGATGAATACGCGATTTCAAAGTCTATGCAGTACTCATTCGTTGTAATGTTGGTCAAAGGCTGGGTGATGATGTTCGGATCGTCCTTCCTTTCCACTTTAAAAATGTAAAACACTGTAGCCTCTACAAATAAGCGTCAAAGGCAGGATTCACTTTCGTCTTTATTATCGTGGTCCGTATCGTCTGAAGCCTAGAAATCAGGAAAGGAACCAGAAACAACAGGCATGTCTACCATTTGAAAGCTAGCAGCAGGGAGGGGCAGTTGCTGCAACGACTGCCTGTTTCCCATACTCTCCAATAGAATAGATGCTCTGCTGCTTACAAGTGAAGTGGTTTTCGACAGGGTGTTCAGCCATGTACAGTGATTCCAAGATACGTATGAGGTGAGGGACCCCCCGTTTTTGAAGGGTATAATCTGTCCCTTATTGTCGCGATCAGTTAATCCCATTTGTTCACTCAACTGTATTGAATATGCCGGGTTTGATCCAATACCGCTAATGACAGAGTTGCACAATTGTTCATATATGGGACAAATCCAAATAAATGAGCCCATATATCTTTAGTCTTCTTTCGAGACAGTCTTGGATTCACCTTCTCCAATCGTATGACGAATAGCAAGGGGGACGACTATATTCGTGTATCCATGAAGGGGAACCGAGTTACGTGCTCCTATTGCTTTCATGGTGCAATAAGGGACTTTCTCTTTGATGGTGAAATTAGCTGCAGTCTATACTCTCTTGTGAAAAGGGGAATCGAATGGATGGATGATGACACGATCGCTTTGCTGAACAACACGTTTAGGCATTTGGATGACAGTGTTTCGCTAAGGGGCATTTTAGGTAATGACTGTTGGGTCATATGATCTTTAGAGAAAACCCAATTCTCTTTTGACGCCAAACTGGCGTTTTTGAAAGCGGTTACTACGGGGGGAATCTGTTTGTGTCAGGAAGTGCCCCTATGTGATTATATCTCGCAAAAGACCATTTCCATGAATACTGCCATTCCGATGGATATGTACAGAATACTGTGCAACGACTGCAAGTACATTACAATCGAATGCAAGACTGATCGGTTTTCTCTTCTCCAACGGAATTCGGTTCTGAAGGAGGACAGTGAAGAGGAAGGGGAGTTACAAAGCGAGAGTGATTCTGAAGGAAGGGTGGAACGGAGTATTACCATTACGAGTACTTCGTCCCAGCCTTCTTCGGGTTCTACAGCGATTCTACCTGCCAGTGATCCTGTTTCAAAGCAGAAGGATCCGACTGTTCCGACAATCAAACTAGATGACGAAATGTTCCCACTGCCTGCGAATCTCGCTCGCTTCGGGCCGTCGAACTCATTTTATCAGACAGAGATCTCCAACTTTGAAATAAACTCAGAGTATTCTCTGCAAGAGAACCCATCTAACGCGGAAGAATCTGTAATTGAGCCCACCGTCGACTATTCTGGTAATCGTTCTCCAGAGACCACGGGGTTTCGGAACTCAGAGGATCATACGAATAAGGGGAACAGTAACCCTATTGTTTTTACGGCGGCTTCTATTCCGTTTTCGCTGATTTTCGAACATGAGGGAAGCAAGCCGATCATAGTGAATTCCTCACTGGAAAAGACCGGAGTGTTCGATCTGTATCGTGACATGGGAGGAAAACCAGAAATCGTGAGGGTTGTGTGTAAAAGCCGATCCGAAGAACAGCAGTATTTGATCCCCATTATGAGTAGGGAGGAAACGGAGACACTCTCAGTCCACTATCGTATTCGCGGAAGAGAGTGGGAGGCCTATGGGCTCATTCCGGACGAGAATGATGTGTATCCTTGCATTCCTTTTCGCATTTGCAGGCGCGGTGAATTCGATTTCTGATTCTCTCAGTGTTTGTTTCACAATCGGCTCGGGGTCCGTCATGCTGGATCTGCTAACCAGTGGAGATGACACGTTCAACTCCCTTGAATTGAGAAGGGAACTAAACGAGATCATCCGCGAGTGTAGTGCTCTTCAAGAGAATCAGATGGAAGTAATGAAATTGTCCTTTTCGCTTATTGTCTAGTCAAAGGACAAATGGATTTTTGATGAAAACGTTCTCACGGAGATTAACGCAGCCAACGGCCTCATTGCTGTTGCCATGGATAGCATTCTCGTTTTCATCGATGCAAAGAATTCCGTACCGACTCTGTTCGCGTTTTACGTAGGTGTGCTTTCATTCGGGTCTTTGTCGCCGTACTGAAGAGAAAATCACGTGTCTTCGGTTTCTAAACAAGGGTTTGCTCTCTGTGGCCACGGCTCTCGGCACCCTATACATGTAGTCGCGTTTCTCCCCGTTCATTTTCGTAGAGTCGACACTTCAACGAACAGGACTCTGTTCTACTGTGATTTGGTGCTGGATCCCATCGTGGATATGCAGTTTCAGGACAACGTGAGGGATTGGCTCCTGGCTCATGATCAGCTCCTCTGGATTCTATCAGACAGCATGCAGCTCGTTCAGTTTGCATACGACGACCTGGAGAGTATGATAGACAGCAACCGCCATGCATACATCCAATGCGCTTCCACCGATCCTCTCCCACTGATCGAGTGCGGCACGATCCCGCAGCAGCGCTTCAGGCTCATCGGCCAGAAGTCCATCTCCCGCTTCTCCGTGTGTCCTTCTCCTTCCTCGTCCCACACCATCGTCGCCGTCGGCGCCCACCCCTGCATTTGCACCTACGTCGTCACCTCCCACCCCTCTCCGCCCTCTCTCGGCTCCAAGGCCGTCTCCGTCGCCGCCTCGCTGTACGGCGCCGTGAAGAGCCTTGCCTCGTACCCTCTCTCTCTTATCCACTCACCTCCAGCTGGGGCTGGAACCGCGCCGAGGAGCACCAGACGCCCCTGCCGCGCGCCGCCGCCGTCTACAGTGACTTCGCCGTGAAGGACGCCGCGCGGCGGTGCGAGCGTGTGTGGACGTGCCCGGACGGCCGGTACTGCGTGGTGAGCGATGCGCTGCACCGCGTGGTCCTTCTGGACCTGCGGTCGCTTGTGGTGCTGTATCTGTGGAAGGGGTGGCGATGGACGGCCGTGGTGAGGAGTAGCTATCGCGCGGTGCAGTGCCTGTGGACCGAGGCGCGCGTGGAGGCGACGGGCGTGAAGGTGCCGATTCTGCTGCTATTCATATCCTCTCGCACGACGGCGGCTTTCTTCACGGCAGAGTCAGAACCGCTGCTATCTCGAGGCGTATCGCGTGCCCTCCATCACTCGCCTGTTCAACCAGTACTTCCCCTACCCGTTGCTTCTCGCCGGCTTCTTCACTGTAGCTGTGTTCTGGACCCCGAGGAGAAGACGGTTCTGTTCGAGAAGGAGGAGGAGGGCTGTCGAAGAGTGCATTGCTGCCACATCGCCTTCCAGGCTTCCCCTTCTCTCCTCGATGCGCGTTCAGTGATCGATCACTATCATGATGTGCAACACAAGAACAGCCTCCTCCGCCTTCTCAAGCAATGCGCAAAACTCACCGATCCAACCGTCATTCAAGAAATCATGGGTATTTTTGGAGTCAGTGAGTCATGCAATAGAGAAGGTCAAATCCACCATCGCACAGATTCGCGACAGTCAGGTGTTTGTGAGTCTGCTGGACGACTGCTTCCGATTCGGCATCGACCTTTCCCACTCCTTCGAGGTGTTGCTCCGCCTGTGCAGCGAGCGCGTGGAGAAGGAGAAGGAGAGCGGTAGTGAGTGGAGGAGGTGAGTCTGACACGCAGTCATCCTCGAGCAGCTGAAGTACTATTCCGACGTGATCGGGTGGTTCTACGGACTGTTGAGCATCGCCTCGCACAACGCGCCGTACGCTGGGGAGGACACGGTCAGCGACCGTGCGCGCGAGATCCTGCAGGTGCAGAAGGCCTACGCGGCACAGTTCAAGCTGTCAGTCAAGACGGAGGAGCCCGCCTACTCCTACCAGAGTCTGTCGCTGTGGCTGCAGTGCATTCAAAGAGTTGGGGCACGAGGGGGGCGTGACGCACAGTCTGGAAGTTCGATGCTGCGCAGTCCCGGCACGCTGTCGCACGCCGCGAGGACGCTCGTCAACACGCTGGTTCTCAACACGCTGGTGTGCCGCGAGGACGTCACGGCTGACTTCTTCCACCACTTCGCCCCTGCGGGTGGCGACGGCGTGATGGTGGCGTACTTGGTGCAGTGGCTCGAGCAGCTGGACGTGCTGCGTGGGCGCCGTGGGGCGGCGTGAGAGGTAGGACTGAGCGAGCAGCAGCTGGACGTGCTGCTGAGGCGACTGCGTGCGCTGGTGAGTGGTCCGCTCCGGGAGGAGGAGAAGGGTGTGGCGTGGGTGTGGGGCTGAGGCGTAGCGCTCATTCGAGGCGTCATCCGACAGTCTCTCTCGCCCAGCACCTCCCTGCTCCTCTTCCATCTCGTGCAGCAGCCCTCTTCTCAGCCCTCTTCTCAGGAGATATCTCAGAACACCTCACAAGATACTTCTCCAGAGACAACTCAAGAAACGACTTCAGAGACATCACAGAACACATCTCAGGAGGGCTCACAGGAGGAGAGACAGCTGCTGCAGCAGATCCGGTGCGTGACGGTGCTGAGCATGGCGATCAAGTGCTGGCTTCTCTCTCCCCTCACGCACAGCTCGCAGATCTGCCTGCAGAGCGTGATGGACAACACCGTGCAGTACTACCTCTCCTATCTCACCATCCCCGTCGAGTACATCCAGTTTGACACACTCGGGCTGTACCGTCACCTCCTCCGCCTCACTCACAGTACCATCGACTACTCCAACTGGCGGCGGCTCCTCGACATTGCCACGCGACCCACGACCAACTACATCGCCCTCCTCTCCCTCTTCCTCCCGCCGGCCTCCTTCTACACCATCTTCATCCAGATCGTGGTCAACCGCCTCACCAAGCTCACGCCCGCCGACTACACCTACCTTCTTCGCGTGCTGTCTTTCCTCCCCGTGGCCCGCCAGTACGCCTTCGCGCGCTTCTGCTGGCGTGTGTAGCGGCCGTGTGAGGGAGTCAGTTGTAGCGTGTCTTCGTACCTGCAGGAGGAGATTGCACAAGAAGCACGGGGTGGCGGAGACGCTGACTTCGTCTGCTTTATGGAGAACACGAAGCAGTGAGCGATTCATTCACTATTCAATATAGACTCGTCTCTCTCATCCAGAAGGGCGTGCAGACGCTGGAGCAGTGTCCCGAACTGTCGCTGGCGGACCGGCTGCAGGCGGAGGAGGAGGAGGTGTCGGTGCTGGTCAGCAACTACCCCTTCCCCATTACCAAGGGCTGCTACCTGACCATCGAGCGCGAGTACGCGTCGCTGCTCTCGCGGGAGCAGCAGCGCACTCTGCAGGAAGTGGTCGCCATCGTGGATGTACGAAATCGGGGCGGTTTCTGACATAGACGCTTCTGACCACCGTGCAGCTGAAGAAGTCGAAAGAGGTGTTCGGGTCTCTGATTCCCTTCACAGAACAACTCTTTCCCAACTGGGTTGCCTTTTCCACCGCGTTTCACGGCTAGAGGCGTTTCATCGCTCCAGAGTTCCCGCCTTTCCCTGACGAGCCGTTGCCGGACGCGGCGCGGCACCAGCGAGTGAAGTTCATCAAATTGTGTCTCAACACGACTTCGGTGGATTGCCGAAGCCTCTATCCCGAACTGGGCGTTTCGTCGGAGTTCTTCATGGTGCTGCAGGCATGTCAGCTCTTCCTGCACGGGAAGAGTGATAAGGCGGATCGGTTGTGCCGAGGCGTGGTCAACGAGTTGAAGGAGAAGGAGAGAGAGGATTGCAATTACGAGCTGACCTCCGTCGTGCAGGCCTACATTCAGGAGTCCATTCAGTGGACGAACCAAAACAAGAAAATCCTTCTATTTGATTCGTTACCCCCTGAGGTGGGGAATTCAACGAAGGGTCACGAGTAGTTGCTATCGTGGTTGGAGAGTCACCCGTCTTCCGGAAAGGTGTCTTCTCCCTCGATCACGACGTCCATCTCGTTTGTCCCTGAATGATTGACGATGAGACGTAGGATGCTGAAGAAGGTGATGCGCTATTTCCCCAGCGATGGCAGTGATTACAAAGCAATGAATCTCCTCCTGTCTGAACTAAACAAGTGCTTACAAAGAATACAAATCCATTTCACTGTTTATTATAGTACAATTATTCGAGGATGCCGGGCCAGTCTGGGAGATACCTCCGATCCGGGTGAATCGCGTTAATGTCAAACAACTCGATGTACTGCTGGTCCATGAAGCGCGGCTTCGGCTCCGCATATAGCCGATACTCCCAGAGAATAGAGGACAGCGACCAGCCCTGAATCTAGTTCTCACTCCCCACCCTCAACACGACTCTCCGAATGCAGCCCACAACGGACCCAGTACGATGCTACACATGATAGGAGAACTACAAGGAGACTTTCCCGCTGTTGCAGTGGATCAAGAGAGGAAGGTTGCGGGTATCTATTCATGAATTGCACACATAACGAATACCCAATATGATATTCATCATGTCCACCACCATTTCCTTGGGAATCTCGGTAAACGGTTCCTGTACGGTGAAAGGCAAGGACTCAAAGTGCTACTTTATTTCCTTCCAGAGGGTATTTGAACAGCCGAATATTGCAACGCTTCAAGAACTTGAGACTGTCCTCTGGGTACTCTTCTGGAACAAGAACGCTAGGCGTAAGCACACGCAGAAGAGCAAACAGAATGGAGCGGATGCCCAGGTGGCGGAGAAATGCGAAATTCCGCTTCACAGGGAAAGCACCTGTATAAGACAAGGAAATAATGCACGTACTGCGGTAGAGTCCGTTTTCGATGACAGCAAAGTTGGTAGGAGGAATGAACTCGTCGTTCTGTGGAAGATAATCCTCTTCCTCCCCCTTCTTCTCCATGTATGCTGTGCTCATCGACGACACAACGGAGGAGAGTGCTTTCTCTTCTACTGTATCCGACGCACTTGACAAAATTCAGGACCATTTCGGAGAGTCGCAAACCCTCCATTCTGGTCTTTCCACAATGATGCTGCTCTCGCATCTCCTTCGATCTATCTTCTGTTCCGCAGGGTTTGGAAGCAATAGGAGGGACAATACTGATGACTGGCAAGCACAATAGCACAGCAACACCACTCTTTCCTCACCGTCTTTCGATAGAGCACATACACAAGCGATTTTGTTCATACTTCTTCATCATGCAGTCGCTCGTGAAGCCGTTTGTGAGGAGTTTCTTTACCAGGGCGGAGCCAATTCATTTGTCGAGCCCAAATCGCTCGATTCTAGAGAAGTATCGATATCGGAAAGTGAACATTGCCAAGGTAAACCAACAACTCCAAGGCACGCCTAAGATGTGTGAATAACAAATAGAAAGGAAGAAGAGGGAATACAATAACGCATTGGCCGGAACCATCGTGACAAAGACAAAAGCATACAGGGAATGGGAATTTGAGATGCGAAAAATGAAGGAAGAGACCTATCGTCGCTATCTCGATACTGTTGATGATACACATCCCTTCCTGGTGGACGACTACCGCATGGAAGTCGTTAGGGAGAGCAGGCGGATAACGGACTTTTACAAGCCGCTCATCCAGCGTGAGGCAGACGTGCTGAACGAGAAGAGGCGTTTGGGCCAGGTGGGAGTTGTAGCGGTCGTTAACGATAGGTGCACATTGAGCCCGAGCCGTTTTATCTGGAGGGACTCGATGAGGTGATTCCTAAGATCCACGAGCTGTTGAAGAGCGAGCCAAGCGAACAGTCTTTGGAGACGGAAGAAAAGGAAAAGAAGCTTTTAGAATACATGTGTTTGCAACAAAGACGAATCACTATTCAATACAGAATAAAAAACAGCTGCTTAAAGACCAAGGCTACTGAGACCAGCAAAGCCAGTCTTCGAGGCAGCCTTCGCGTCCGTCTCCATCTTATCCTGCGCTGTGCACACTCTGAGAATCTCACGTTTATTGGTTTCCAGGATACGCCCTCCAATGCATAACTCGTTCAGCACGTGGTAAGCCTACGATGAAGACTCCACCGAGCAGCCAACCTTATCATAGTGGAAAATGATGTCGAGTTCGCACACCTACTCGTCAAGGAACGACGCCAAAGCCACATTTCCATAGTACTGGTCGAGAACCTCCACGTAGTGCTGGATGAACTCCAGTGCCATGAGCTCGTTCTCATCCTTGTCGATGGAGATGATGAAGTACAGAGAAGCGAATCTTGAAGTGAGGTTCGGGAGGAAGGAAATACCTCTTAAAAACGATCTTTGAATCCTTCTGTTCGATATAATTGCAATAACGAGCCGGGCGGGAGAGAACCTGGTTGATGGCGTTACGAGTAATGCTTTGAATTTCCTACGCGTGTCAATCGACTTCAGATCGGATTTACTCTAGGAGTGGCACCCGTATAGAACTGCTGCAGTCTGATCTTTCCCTGACGACTAACAAGCAATACCCATTGAATCTAAATGTCAATGGCGGATTTCGGACCTACCATGATTACTAGAAGTGGAAAAGAACGGTAATAGGGATCAAGTTTCTGATGGAATGCGTCTCGCCAGAAGAACAGCGCATTTTGTTCGTCAATCGTTTAAAAATAGAGTCTTTTTCTGCATTCGGTCAATCGTTAGAGGCTCGTTATCGGCACCGGTTCTGCTCGCGGCAATGAAAAGACAGAGACAGGAGATCAGCGAGATGGACGATCTACCTCATGTTCTCATGTCCACTGTGAATAAGGTTTAGACGGGCTGGGATGAATTGGAGAAGGAGTATCGGAGACAAATCGAGTATTACAAGGCAGAGGAGAAGAAAGCGAAGGAAACGCTGAGGGAGCGTGAGAAGGCCTTTTTGGAGGAGAGGCAACGGTTAGAAGCCGAACTGGAGAAGGAACAGAGACTTGTGGTGGGATGGAGCGTGATTGAGTCGTAGTCTGGAGATTTGCGACTTCAGCTGCTTTCTCTACATGCAGAAAGCGGGGCGGAGCCAAGATCACACACAACAGACAATACAGAATTGGAAGCGATGAAGAGTGAACTGGAAACATACAAGAAGGAGCTCCTCGTCTACAAGACGGAGTACGAGCACGCGCGAGCCGATGGCTTCTTTGATGGGTTGCAAGAGAGAGTGCTGCATCTATCTGAGAACCCCTATGCAGAGAAGATAGCGGAGAAGCAACTATTCCTCCAAAAGGAAGTGGCGCAGCCATTGTCTCCTCTCCCGTCAGGAGATGCTCCGGAGATGAGTCCCCCGAGTGCTGTATCCCAAAGCGAGGTGGAGAATCTGAAGAAGCGAATCGAGAGAATGAAGGAAGTGTTCGCTACGCAAACGAACCGATTCCGTGATGCAGTGTACCAGCTGACTGGATGGAACGTGGATTTGAGTCTCCACGAGAACAAGGTGCGGCTGCGTTCTCGATATGCTGCGAATCGGGACGATTATGTGGAGCTGACTTGGTTTGTCCTGAGAAGGGTGGTGACGCATAGGAACGGGGCCGACCGTTTTGAGATTTTGGATACCGACTTCGTAAGCAGTTTGGACAGTCATTTGTTTGCTGCCATTACTGTGAGCCATTCTTTTCCTGTGTTTTTGGGCGCGGTGACGCAAGACCTGTTTGAAAAGCAGACGGTCTATACGACTCCATCGTAGTTGAGTGAATGGTCTGTTTGTGCAAGAAAGAGCCAAACACGTATAAAAGATTAATCCGTCTTCTCCTTGATGCTACTCTGCTTCTTCCACATCAAGCCGTAGTAGGGAAGACCCAGGAGATACGGAGACAGCTACGATAAGACACAGCGCTGAACGACCCACAACAATCCAGAAACCCTGGATGTCTTTCCAGTAGAAAGCGGTAATGTACAGAACAAGACAGCACAGCGAAAGGACAAGATAGCTCAGAAAGATAATCTTGTAGTTGTAGTCTTCGCTGGGCGTGAACAGACTCTTAAGGAACTCCATTTTGTGAAGAAAAGAAGTGGCGAAAAATCGGCCCGAATCGTGGAATTCGATGATGGATGATGATTCCGGTGTTTGCTTCCGCTCTCCACGGCAATCCCCTTGCTATCAATCCAGAATTCCGGTGCGGGACGAAGAGCGGTCATCATGGAGCGCTCCCTTCTTTCGATTCATGATCTCCACGTCTCATTCCATTCGAGACGAGTCACAGTCAACAACGCCCAGGGAGAAATCGAGAACGATGAGTGGATGAAACTCCCGTTCTGAACCATGTCATTTCTCGTATAAGCAATCGTTCCAGAAAGAAAACAAAGTACTCAGTGGATTGTGCAAAGTCATATGTGTAGGATATGGTGGGACTTAAGAAATTTCAAGAGGGAATGAGCTCAGATGATATTGAGGAGAAATTGAAGTACGTACGACAGGTCGTTGACGTTGCGAAGGAGCTGGGGAGGGACGAGACGATTAATACGCTGATCCCGTTCCTCAACGGTATTATCGTTGCTTGCGGACTCAAGAATAGATTGGTGTCCCGAAAACGACGACGAAGCCCTCACTGAGCTCGCGAAAGAAGTGTACCACCTGAAGGAAGTGTTTTCGGCGGATGATATGAAATACGTGCTTCCGATCCTGAAGCATCTCGCCACCACGGAGGAGGTCGTGGTCAGAGAGGCCGTATTCATTGTTACTTCTGTTTCACTCCCTAGGCTGTTGATAGCATAAATCGCATTGTGGAGGACATGTCTCCCGCCGTCGTCCGCGACGAGCTGATCTCGGTGATTGACGGACTTTTCAAGGACGAGTGGTTCACTCCCCGCGTATCTTCGGCATCTCTCGTCGCGAAGGTCTACGCGAAGATCTCTCTGCTCTCCGGCTCCGAGGACGTGTCCGAGCCTCTGAAGAACCTGCGCGACGGGTACTTTAACCTATGCAGAGATGACACCCCGATGGTGCGTCGCGCCGCTGCCAAGAACATGTCGGCCGTGTTCGCCGCCTGCGCCGACGAGTTCGTGCCGGCGTTCGTCGCGCAGTACGAAGATTACTACAATTCCGATGATGTCGGCTCGCGATGCTCCGGTCACGCGTAGGAGGCCACGAAGCTGACGCTGATGAGCTTCACGAAGGAGCTGTTGCAGCGCTGCAAGGACGAGGGCGATCGCGCGAAGATTCTCACCATCTTCCAAAACAGCCTGGAGGCCCGCTCCTACAAGGTGCGCGAGGCGGCGGCGCTGGAGGTGGGCGCAGTGGCGACCATTCTGGGCGACGCGGAGTTTCTGCGCCTGCTGCTGGAGCCGTACGTGGAGCTGCTGAAGGACAACAACAGCGAGGTGAAGAAGAACGCGATCAGCCAGATGACGCCGCTGGCGAAGTGCCTGGCGAAGGAGACCTTCCTGCAAAAGCTGTACCAGTTCCTGCCCTCGCTGGCCACCGACACCAACCACGAGATCGCGTGGGCGCTGCGGGCGGCGCGTGAGGCGTAGAGAGCAGGTGACGAGCGTGGTGATCGACATTGGCCCCATCTTCCCCGACAAGGTGAGCGCGCTGTTCGACCTTCTGCTGCAGGCGCCCTCGCCGGAGGTGCGGCTGCTGCTGCTGCGCCGGCTGGACGAGGTGGCGCTGACGCCCGCGCTGGTGAACCGCGTGGTGCTGGAGGAGAGTCTGGACGGCCCCGACTGGCGCGTGCGCGAGGAGGTGGCGAAGCACATGGCCTATCTGATGACGGCGATGAAGGACACGCCCGAGCTGGCGAAGCTGCTCGACATCGTGGGTGTGGGCGTGGGAGCTGACCGGTAGTACCTTCGTCTGTTCGTGGACGCGGTGAGCCGCGTGCGCGAGACCTGCCGCCTGTCGGTGCCGAAGATCATCGCGGCGCTGGGCGCGGACTTCGCCTTCGAGAAGATCATTGGCGCGCTGGAGAAACAGTACGAGGAGTCCAGTAGTTACCTGCTCAAGTTCAACATCCTCTACACCTACGAGCTCGTCGTGCGCGCGCTGCCCGCCGACACACGCGTGGCGCCGCTGCTGGCCACGCTGGTGACGGAGATGAATGTGGGCGTGGGGGTGGCGTGTGAGGCGTAGAACTCGGTGCCCAACATTCGTTTCATTTCGTGCCGAATCCTGAGCAACCTGAGCGACGTGCTGCCTGCGGATGTGAAGACGAAGGCGATTGCCAAGATGACGGAGCTGCAGAAGGATGTGGATCGCGACGTTCGATTCTACGCCGCTTCGGGGCTGAAGAAGCTTGCGGGCGAGAGTGCTTAGTCTAAATACTCCTGTATAGTCATGATTTCTGCTCTTTGTTACAAACACCCCAATTCTGACAGAAAGCGCTGCTGAGCAGCCGATAGGCTCCGTTCTCCTCGTACATCTCCTTCGTGACAAAACGCTGCAAAAACTCCGGGTTCCGTGCCTGGGCCGCGCCTCCTCGCCAAGTATCGCCGATCGGACTACAAATGAACGTATGCGGCGTGCAAACGACTCTGCAAGCTGTGTAATCCTGTGCTCCATTCCGTCCCTGATGACGGGCACAATCTCGCTCATTCGCGTGAAGGATACTTCGTTCACCCACAAGGATATTCGAATCTCTCTTTAAAGTGAGGGAGGCAGGTGTTTCCGCCGCTGAGCACGATGTTCCGCACCAGCATCTGCTGCACACTCGGCGGGAACAGCTGCAGGCACAATTCCACGCTCTCCGCGATTCCCGCCTGCCGAATGCCGATATCCGATGGATGGAACAGTGCCTCGGGCACCATGAACCGTTCATTCAGCATCGTGATCACCTGCTGTGTGGGACTGACCTTCTCTCCGGGCATCTGCTTCTCACATCTCCCGCCAACTCCCACCAGCTCAAACCCCGTCGACGACGTCACGTAGTCGGGCAGGACAAAAGCCTTCCGCAGGCGCAGCGGAGACTGGTGGCACACGTCCAGCTCCCGCAGAGCGTCCATAGAAACGAAGCAGAACTTCTCCTTCAGGCCATTGACCAGATGCGTGCAATCCTGGACATTCACCTGGCGGAAGGAGAGGTTCTCTTTCAGGAGATTCGTCAGCAGCTTGCCGCCCACGTTCACGCGCTTCACGCCCTCCAGCACCACCTTTCCGTCGATGATGGGAACAATCTGGGGATGAGGCACAGGGGGAGAGAAGACGTGTGTAAAGGAAAAGCCGCTCTCGATAACAAGACCCGACGCCGTTTGCCGCGACACGTCACTCTCGGGGAGCGTTCCGCACTCCATGGCGAATGACCACAGGGGAGCAGGAGACGAACAGAAACCGCCAAATCGAAAGTGCTCGAAGACCACCTCCAGTGTTCCCTTCATGAGCTCGTCCATGTTGAAGAGTGGCTGAGATAGGAACAAGTAGCAGTTTTGTGGTTGCTATGGATTATTTACATGTTGGAAGCACGACTAGATTCAAATGGCGCTCGTCTAGGAGCTGGTTCCAGATCTTTGCTTCATAGTCCCAGTTCACAACATATCCTCTATTCCTAAAGCAACTCCAACACATCCGACTTTTCAATGGGGCGGTGGTACATCAGCTGGGAGTGATCTGTCACAGCACTCACCGTATCGTCCCCGATGAGCTCGTGCAGGGATTTCCGGATGCGTGCAGTTGTATTCGGTACAATACTACCCATAATACTCACCCACCCACAATCAACCAAGGTGGGTCCGCAGACGACGCCAATCCCGCTTTGATCATGCTCCCTCCATTGTCGAGTACCAACACCTGCGGTTCCATGTCGAACGAAGAGAATCTCTATGATCTGTATGGAAACCCATTGCTATTCAAAAGGTAGGGTCAATGACTACCAACAAACAAGAAAGCCATGGTACTACTCATCTAATGCTCCACTTTCCTTTCCACCTCCTGCTCGGATTTGGTATTCTCCTCGTGTGTATTTTCGATTTCAGCAGCTTCCACAGAAGAGGGATTCTCCTCCTTCACGGAAGCGTTCTTCTTGTGCAAGTGAATCATATCCTCGACCTTTTCATCGTAGGGCTTGTTGAAGTGGAGCCATCTCGTTATCACGCCATGCAGGTACAGAATCGATCTCTATCCCTCAGTCAACCATCCAACGATTACATTCCAGCAGGAACAGCACGTCTTCTTTGTAATTTGTACATAATCCTTTGATTCGGGGAGAGTCGGCAGCTACGCGTTATGTCTGGAATTTGCACCAACCCCTTCGACAAACTGTCGGTTCCGAACACCGGCAAGGAGCTGGTTATATGTGCGGTTGTTCTACGCCATGATTGCCCCACAGAGAAGCGACTCGGAGCGTCAGACCGTCAGAAATGGAAAGGTAGCCGATGTAGGCAACACCCACTCCCGAGAGGAATGACAGCGTCTTGTGCATAATAGCGAAACCCCTTCCTGTCAACAACCCCTTCAAGTGCCCTACATTGCGAATTTCACAGAGAGGAATCTGCACGAGCAGAAATGGTGCCAAACAGCAAGGGATTGGCATAACCGCGGTTATTCTGTGACTCACTATTCTCCACTAGAAAGGAGAATTCTTGTGATTATCACTCTTCCCTGTATAGAGAAGGATGTGCTATGCTTGGTAGAATAACGATTCCAAATTGCAGGATGGACCCCTCTTTCTCCCATGAATGTGTCCCATTCACCCTATCAACGAGAATAGCAAAAGGATATATCCTTTCCAGGTAGTTGAAATCAAACAAACACGTGAATCGCGCAAAGAAGGAGGAACGAAAAAACCTTCGGGAATTGGGGCCGTGGTGGCCGTTTTGGGCAATTCGCCAGAATCGGCAATGACCACCTTGCTACAGATCACCCTCAAAATCCACTGCATACCACTTGGGGACTCCCTTTGCGGTGCCACACTTGTCAATCATGTAGACTACATCCATTCCCTCTAAAACGGTTCCAAAAGCCACCAGCTTCTTGTCCAAGTAGGCCACATTCGCCTACGCATAACCGTATTGTCATAGGAAGACAGTCGTGATGTAGAACTGGGACTGGTTTGTATTCCTTCCCGCGTTGGCCATCACAAGGATTCCGGGGCGGTTCTGCGACACTACAAAGGTTTCGTCATCGAACTTCTTCCCGTAGATACTCCAGCCAACATCTCCCTAGAGTGTGAGCAGTAGACAAGAGCCGCACTCCTTGAACCACAAATCCGGGAATGATGCGAGAGAAGCGAGTTCCCTTGTAGGTCAGCGGCTTGCCGTTGGAACGAGGGCCGTATTCTCCAGTGCAGAGTCCTCGGAAGTTTTCGGAAGTTCTGGGAGCAACCTCTCCATATCTACGTTCATCAGGGAATTGAAGGGCAGGGCACAGTCCAAGGACGATTCTACCTGCGGGCAATCCGTTAATAGAAACATCGAGATAAACGGTGGAGGTGACGTTGAAGACCTGATGGAGTGAGAACGGTGGGTTCCATTCCCTACCTGGGGCTCTCCAGTCACCAGACACGCAAAGAGGAGGAGCAGAAGGATCATGAAAAGGAGTCTGAACAAACACGACAACACTTAATCCACCTTCAGAGAGCCGTAGATCTTCCGCGTAAACCAGAAGCAGGAGTAAAAGCCGATGGCTCCGCACGCCAAGAACAGGGCGATGCAGCCAATGAGCATCAGGCAAACGTACAGCACAACTACGCGTGATGCTTACCCCGCAACCGCACTGGAAACCACCTTGGTGATGCCGATGCTGATCATGTAGTAGATGGCGAAGAGGAAGACGAAGACGGCGGTGCTGCCGGTGTTCACGAAGGACCGCCACCACCAATGGTAGTCCTCGTTGGCCAGCTGGAAGTAGCAGAGCATGATCGAGATCTCGGCGGTGGTGATGACGGTGAGTGCGAAGATGGCCAGGAGGAAGCCGAAGACGGCGTAGGTCTGGTGGAGGAGGACGGAGGAGAGCATGAAGTACATCTCCAGGAAAATGGTGCCGAAGGGAACGCAGCCGCCCACGAGGCAGGTCACGACAGGGTGGAGGTACCAGGGCCGCGGCGGGATCTCGCGCTCGATGTGGTTGGTGCGCACGGGCATGTGGTACTTGGGGACCTTGTAGCCGACGAAGGAGCCGAGGTAGATGAGCGGGAGCGAGACGAAGAGCCAGAGGAGGGCGAATCCGATGAGCGAGGCTAGGTGTGAAGGGTGGTGGAGGCGGGTACAGAGGTGGATGTACTGCGGCGAGTCGAGGAAGTACCACACGCAGTTCATGAGGTAGGTGATGCAGAAGATGACGGAGGGCAGGAACACGCCCACCGTCAGGATCACGTTCTGCCGCGCCTTCCCGCCGAACAGCTGGTTGCTACGCCTCACCTCGCACGGCCGCCGCTACAGGCGCGCGGAGGCGAAGCCCGCCACGAAGCCCAGCAGGACGAAGAGGATGACAGCGCACGTCACGATGCTCCCGCGGTACTGCGGCGACAGCACGCCCAGCGCCGCCAGCACCACCACCATCACGATGGTCCACACAACCTGCGACTACGCCTCACGTACCCTTGCGACGCCCACGCCCACGCCCACCAGCGACGCGAACATGTCGCTATTCTGCGGCGGGCGGAACACGTCGCCGTGGATCAGCTTCCAGCCGCCCTCCTCCACCGTCTCCAGCCGCTCCTCCTCGCTCTATGCCTCAGCCCGTGCCGCCGGCCGCACGATGGAGTTGTACTTGGAGATGTCACGTGAGAGCGTGCGGAGAATGATAATACCCACAATGGTCTATATATGACCCCGTGTCCCGATTCCCACGGAGAGGAACAGAGCCATGAAGAGGCTGTTGGTCAGCGAGAACCAGTGCACGCCCTGCTTGCTGTTCCCCTTCAGGTAGATGTCCCACCGGCTGCCATATTCCACCGTGCTCTTCTCGAAGCGGATCGAGTAGGTGTAGATCACCTCCTTCGGGACGTCGATCACCTGGGTGTGAAGAGATAAGGATGTACGAACCATGTGGTTGTCGTGGCTCTTCGCCATCAGCTTGCCGTCGTTAATCACGTAATCGATGCTCGCCGGAATCACGCGCACTCCGACAATGCGGTTCTTGCCGTTGTCGCTCTCGTGGTAGGACACAGTGAACGCCAACTACAGTGAATCCGTTTCTCGGAGTATACGTGGTTGTAGATCATCACCTTGTCGTCCTCCTTGTAGCCGATGGGGTGCGTGTCCTCGAACCAGTAGTCGTTCGGGTCTTCGTTCGACGCGACCATGATCGCAGCAGGCAGGTCGTCAATCATCCTAATCGTCAAGTCGTTGCGATAGAACAACCATTGAACGTTGTACTCATCCTCCACGCTCTGCTTGTACGTATTCACGTCTTCCACAGAGAGACTTCTCTTGCAAATCACCTGAGGATACACCTCATCCTTCATCATGCCAAACACAAGCGGTGTATTCGAATACTCCTCACCGCTGAGGACGTTGCCAATGTTCTGCTTGAGCTGGCTGATGTGTTGCGGCTTGCACACCGGGAGAGAGTAGTAGTCCTTCGCAATCTGCGTTTTGGAGGACGAGAGGGAATTGACATACACAGTGATCTAATCCCTTAGCCGCGCTCCAATTCGCTGTACGTTTTCACCGCGCGTGTATTCCTTCACCTTCAGAAGGCTGAAGCCAAAACAACCGGAGAGAAGGAAGAGAATGGCACAGAGAGTGTGGGTGTGCATGTTGGCTTAACCAGAGAGAAGAAACCAAGCAAAGACCCTTTGCAAGAGGATAATGATGATCATCGTCCCGTGCCGCAGAGAATACAAAATAACCGCTTTCACGCCTCGTTGTCTGAACCGGAATCGACACTGTTTGTCGTGAATAGCACTTCTACTGTTTATTGTGTTGGATTTTGTCCGCTTTGAAGGGAGAAGGAGTTCATATACCATGATGAATCTGCTTTTGTGTTCATTCTCACAGACATAAGGGGTGTTATCAACGCGACTCCTTTCCATTCACAAAGGCTTCAACAAACGCAAAATCCAAAAACAGTCGTAATCGTGGAGTCCATAAAGCAGAGGGATTTCGGAGTAGTGATCCTTGATTAGAAAGGAGTGACTGTATGCGCTGAACGAGTGGCTGGTTTTCACTTTTCTTTTCGTCCCGGTGATGAGGAGGTATGTTGTGTGACTGATTGGAGTCTTTGCATATGTGATGATAACTTTTTTCCCTAACGGCTGCGGTCAGTTGCTGACTTACGCCTTTGTGAGGGTTATGTCATAGTTACACTGATATGTGTTTGGTGTGGGCGGTGAAGAAATAAACTATCACCATCTTTCGACTGAATGTCAGTGATGTTTCTCTTTTTGTCGGAGTCCATGTGTATGTATGACACACGCTAGACCCGTCATATCCTCTTCCTAGATACTGACGGGGTAAAAGTTGTGTAAAAGATTTGCGTACTTTAGAGTCAATTGTTCTGTGCTCAGTACATTATAATTGCTTGCGTACTCACACATTCGTAGACAAGTCACCGTGTGGTAGTAGTGTGCCGTTTGTTGCGTTGTTTGTTGAACTCTCTACAGTGATCATGATTTGAATGAAACCACTGAACGGATGCCATTTCAAGCAGAAAGCAATCATCGATTTGGAAGACTTGTTCCAATCCATAGCGTAGACAATGCCAGAAGCAGAACTTGAACAGTCCTTTGAGACGATTGAGGGATATCAGAGGTGGGCGCATCCCGTGATCGGTGATGCTCTAGGAAATCGTGGTGCGATATCGAAGGCGAGGGAATAAAGAAATGGAAGGAGGCTCTCATCGTTCTGAAAAACAACCTCCTCTACGTGTACAAGAATGAAACCGTACCCGATCTCCTTCTCGCTCACGGATCTAGGCAAAATCCCCTTCGTTGCTGATCGGCCTGGATAAGTGCCTGGTCATGGTATTTTTTAGTGTATCCGGTAAGTAATAGACGGCAGAGGAGTATGATGGGAAAACCCACGTGATTCAGCTCAAGACGGAGACTGGAAGGATCTTCTGTATTTCCCTGCCACCGTAAGCCCGCTATCCTGTTGGTCACCTGTAGAATGGAAGAACTGTCGAAGTGGGTGACCGATATCAAGGGGAGTGACTACGCATCCCTGAAGGAGAAGGTAACCACTCTGGAGCTGGGACTGAAGACGATTGGAGAGGGCCAGGTGCTCGATTTCGAGCGAGGTGATTGCTAGAACCAGCGGATGAAGACGGATCAGGAGAAGGTTCGTCTGCAGGAGCAGCAGCGTGCCATTCTCTCTATGAACCGGATCCAATCCGAACTGCGCTTCCAGATCATGTACCAAACGCTGATGAAGTGGAAAACGGCCCAGGAGCTGCAGACAATGAGACAGCATTTCGAAGAGGTGCAGCGAGACAAGATGAAATACTACGAGCGGGAGCTGGTCTTGCTGAGAGAGCAATCCACAAATGCGGAAAAGGAGGCCACGGAAAAGATGGAGTCCGTGTCGTACGACTGCAGACAGTACATCTACGAGTCGGGAGTGCATCGCCTGAACCGTCTCTTCTCCGACGAGAAGCAATTCAAGCAGCTCCTTGTTCTTCTGATGTGGAAGGAGCAGACGCGTCTGCGCGCGTGCCAGGAGGCGGCGCAGAAGGAGAAGGACGCGCTGGTGGCAGAAGTGGAAACGGTCGTGAATCGCATCGTTCCTCATGATTAGCTGAAGTCGACGATCACGGAGCGTGAGGGCGCGCTGAAGGTACTGGAGGAGGAGGTGGGCGTGAAAGGACGGAATAAAGAGTAGGCCGAGTCAGTGAAGAAACAGATGGTAGAGGAGGCTCGCAGCCACGAGGATCTGGTGAAGGAGCACTCTGGAATGAAGGACGTGCTGGAGCAGGTGATGCAGGCGAAGGAGGCGGTGGAGGCGCAGAACCGCCAGCTGATCGAGCAGATCGAGCAGAACACGGCGTCGCTGGCGACGTTCCAAGAGGCGGCGAACGGCTCGGAGGAGGAGGCGACGGCGGTGGTGGCGCGCCTGCAGATCGAGGTGAACGAGTTGAAGTCGAAGTTGGAGAGAAGCCAGAAGGACGAGGAGGAGTATAGGCGGAAGTGGGAGATGCTGCAGGACTTCTCGGTGGAGGAGCTGTCGCGGGCGCAGAAGAAGATCGACGAGTACACGGTGATGTGCGAGTCGCTGGTGAAGCAGGTGGAGGAGGCGAACAATGGAGAGAAGCTGACGAGCCTGCTGAAGGAGAAGGAGGAGCTGGACGCGCGCGTGAAGGAGCTGGAGGTGCAGATGCAGGCGACGACGGACGTGATGAGCAACAGTTCGGAGATAGCGATGGAGAGAGAGAGCGAGATAGAGCTGGTGAAGGAGAAGACCGACGCGCTGACGTTGGAGCTGGCAGAGACGAAGGAGAAGAAGGAGGCGGCGGAGAAGGAGCTGAAGGAGCTGAAGAAGGCGTCTGAGGAGAGGATCCGCGCGCTGGAGGAGAAGAACGCAGACCAGAAGAAGGAGCTGGCGACGCTGAAGCGCCGCGTGCTGGCGCTGAAGAACATGGAAGAGAGTATGAAGGACATCGAGGACTTGCTCCAACAGCGCGAGGCGCAGCTGCGCGACGTGCTGGAGCGCATCAAGGCGGCGGAGAAGACGAGCGAGGAGTGCAAGAAGGAGGTGAAGAAGTACGAGGCGCGCAACGCGGAGCTGGAGCACCAGATGCAGAACTATACGTTCCGCGAGGGAGCGGCGGGCGAGGTGGTGGAGAAGGTGGTGGAGGTGCAGAAGGACAAGCCGGAGACGCTGGCGCGCGTGCAGGCGCTGGAGGCGGCGGTGGCGAAGCTGGAGGAGGAGAAGGAAGCGTTGGAGGCGGCGCAGAAGGAGAAGGAGGAGGAGGAAGCGAAACAGAAGGCTCGGGACGAGGAGTTTAAGCAGAAGAAGGTGCTGCCGCTGAAGCTGTTCCCGCTGTACCCGTCGCTGCGTCCGCGGGAGGAGGAGACGGCGGCGTACGCGCCGAAGGTGGTGAAGGTGGAGGTGGAGGAGCGAGCGGAGGAGGAGGCCTTGGGGAAGTATGAGGGCCGCAACCCGGATGTGGTGAAGAGAGAGGAAGAGGAGAAGAAGAGGAAGGAGGAAGAAGAGAGAAGGAAGAGAGAAGAAGAGGAAAGGAAGAAGAGAGAGGAGGAGGAAAGGAAGAGAAAGGAAGAGGAAGAGAGAAAGAGAAAGGAGGAAGAAGAGAGAAAGAGAAGAGAGGAGGAGGAGAAGAGGAGAAAGGAGGAGGAAGAGAGAAAGAAGAGAGAAGAAGAGGAAAGGAAGAAGAGAGAGGAGGAAGAAAGGAAGAGAAGAGAAGAAGAGGTAAGGAAGAGAAAGGAAGAGGAGGAGAGAAAGAAGAAGGCAGCTCCGAACCCCTTCGACCAACCCTCTGATGAGGAGCATCCTGTGACTTCTCCAAACCCCTTCGACCAACCCTCTGATGAGGAGCATCCTATGACTTCTCCGAACCCCTTCGATGAGCCCTCTGTTGAGGAGCATCCTGTGACTTCTCCAAACCCCTTCGACCACCCCTCTGCTGAGGAGGAGAAACCCGCAGTATCGTCCAATCCGTTTGACCAGCCCTCTGATGAGCATCCCGCTTCCACGGATTCCTTCACCCAGCCTGCTGAAGACCACACCGCTCCTGTGAATGAGCCCTCTGTTGAGCCTGCAAATCCGTTTGATCAACCCTCTACTGAGCCTGCAAACCCATTTGGCCAACCCTCCGTTGAGCCCGCGGCGTCGCAGCCCGCGGATTCCCTCTTCGACCTGACTCCCGCCCAGCCCGCCGACCCGTTCGCCCGGCCCGTCAATGACATCAACTCCTCCGCCCAGACGGAGGCGCCGCAAGCCGCGTCTCCCAACCTCTTTGGAGCCTCTCCAGTAAAGACAGAGACGACGGCGACACCAGCGCAGGAGGACCCGATGGCGTTCGACTTCTCGTCGGTGGTGGCGGAGACGGAGAAGGCGAACAAGCCATCGCTGTGGAGGCGAAGTGAGAACGAGGAGAGGCGATGAGCGGTAGGGAAGAGTGAGAAGAAGGAGGAGAGCGAGAGTGGAGAGGGCAAGAAGAAATGGGGCTTCGGTTGGCAATATGTCCCCTAATCACAAATAGGGTCAAAGCAGGTGGACGCGATTAAAGGCGGCATGGGTCGTTTCGGCCACATGTTGAAGTCTGCGGCGGCCAAGGGCCAGACGGTCATTGGTGGGAAGAAGGGCGAGGAGCCGGAGTTCTTCCCGGACATGGACGTAAGGACGCGGTGGCGAGTGAAGCGAAGATGAGCGACCTAGAGAACGGCTTCGACGCGAAGGCGGTGAAGTACTTCTTCGCGCACTGGAACGCCTCCACGGACGAGAAGATGCGTCTGCGCGCGTGGATGACGCCGATCCTGAACAACGAGATTCTGTCGCACGACGTGCTGGAGGGCTACACCATCAAGGGTGCCTCGTCCTTCGTGGGAGAGGGAGCGGTGAGTGAGACGTAGGTGGAGGGGGCCTTCCGCTTGTGCATCTCGCCGCTGCTGAGCCTGCGCAAGGACATCTCGGTGGACTTCATGGAGCTGCCGAACGAGAAGGGCACGTTCGAGCTGGATATCAAGCTGAGAATGAAGGACGACCCGATGGAGAACCTGCTCGGCTTCGAGTGAGTGAGGGACAAACAAGGACTAGTGTACATATTGTTACAAACACGACTCCATCTCGTCCATCAGATTCTTCCACCGCTGCGCCACCTTCTTCGTCTCCTCCTCCACCTTCACCCACTCGCGACATCGTTGCAACACCCCCTTCCTCTTCTCTTCCTCGTTCCCCCGAACGCCGCACACACTTGCTAGTTCGGACAGCCACTCGTCGCTTCGACGCCTATCCGATCGATCTTGCTTCACCAGCTCAATCATCATCTCCACAGGCTCCTCGTACTCCCTCAGCATTTCTCTGTTTGTTATTCACGCCCCTTTCAAACCACAGCGCATCTTGAATCATCACCCTCTGATTCTCCACTTGTTCCATCAACTCCTCCTGCTCCCTCTCCTCATCGCTTAGACACTGCTGCTCGCTCATTCCATCATCCGCGCAAAGCGTAGGCGCTTCGCTGAAACTGTCATCCTGTCTTCCCAGCCGTTTTCGCAAATAGCGCACCTCTCCTTGGAGACGGTCTATCATCTGCTGCTGATCAAGTCCGCTGAATACTTGGGGGTGAATTCGCACACTTCGAATCATCATTCCGAGACTCAGCACTTCACTCATCTCTCTCTACACTTCACTCTGCCACTTCACTGATGCCTTAACGGAGGAAGAATTCCTCAAGCAAAGGAGGAATTGGGTAAAACAACTACGATCGAAGCACGGCTGCAGCAATCGGGTAAGCTTTGAATCCCGGAAACCCATATAGGCACCTGACGCGTTTTCGGCAGCTAAGGACCGAATCACACGAGCCAGACTAGATGTGAACACAAGAATGGATATCAACGCTACGAGACCAATATTCGTCTTTCGGATCTCCGCTCCATCTTTGGAAGAAGCCGTGCTTCGGATCATTTGCATGCCCGCCAAATCGACAATGCGAAGAATACTCTCCCTCTGGCCATTGCTAAGATAGATGTAAAGTACTGTATGTGAACGGCTCGAATAGGGAGTTGGATGGGAAGAGAGGTGGCGTTTTGCACTTGCAGAAGCCAAAGTGCGAACAAAGGACGGATACGATGGAAGAGCAATGCGTTTCGGTTGAATGTATACCCCCTGGAGGGAGTTCTCATGAAGATGGAGGGAATGCGACGGATTCAACAAATCCACAATCTTTTCCATGTACACTTCGACGAAGGACATTGACAATCGGACGGATGGAGACTACGAATGAGAATGGGGTGGAAGAGCGACCTGTTCAACACTCTCCATCAGATGCGCAACAATTCGATGTGCCAGTCCAGTATCTTCTCCCAGTCCATAGAGTAAGCGTGTTTTCCCTGAGCATGACAACCCATACGCGATGATGGAAGCTATCAAGTGAATCCGGAATCGCAAAACAACCGTTAATTCCAGAACAGAGGGATTCCACCAATCCTGGAGTGATGCTCTCATAGACTGTATCCAGAGAAGAATCTTCATCTAAAACACTGTCTACAGGATGAGCAGTTGGTTTGACTCCGTTACCGAAGGAATAGGGGGGCTGAGGGCTCAATTGAGGATGATCACTCTTCTCGAGCACAGAACAATGATCGCTTCCGATTGTCCAACTCGGTTGCTCTTTTGGATTCGCCTACTTCTCATTCTGAGACAAGCAACAGTACAGCCGCATTCAGGCGTGATTGAAGCTTAACAGTGACCCTAATATGATCAACACCATCCATGGTATGAAGTCGTGTGGAAATAGGGAATGAAATGGAAAGCGACAAGGAGTGTGTTGAAAGAAACAGAACTGTATAAAGGGGCATTACTTGACGTATTCCTCAAGAGCGGAACTGATATCTAGACGGGAAGAGGAAAAGACGGGAATACTGGACACTCGTTTGTCCTTTGTATTGCGGAACGCATACTGCTTCACGAGAGTTATGTTTGTGAGATTTGGAATGTCTACTGATTAGATCCATTCGGATCGAGTGCTCTTCAGATAGAGAGTGTCGATATTACTCCACGTGTAACTGTCATATCCTTCATTGACGAGTATAGCGAGTTTGGGCAAGTCTAGCCGTCATTTCACCTCATCACACACACTTCGCATGATCAGCTCCGTTGACTCGTAAGTGTTGAATTGGAACGCGTTTTTGCCAAGTCGGATGGAAGTCAGTTCAGGCAAATCTATTCATCAACCTCCTTCTGCGGGATTCACTCTCAAACACGACACGGGAACAATCATGGAATGCACTGTTCCCAAACAGAAGGGATTTCAACTTCGGCAAGTCTATTCATCATTCTTTCTCCACTCATTCACGCTTCAACTTCAACGACGCGCTATAGAAGTTGCAACTCAATTCATTCAAATCATCCATTTCAATCGATTCCAAACAAGGGAGGTTCTCAATCTTACAGACGGAGTAATCCGAGAAGGATCGAGTGCCAATCTTCAACACTCTTAATCGTTCACAGTCCTGCAAATAGAAATGGCGATTTGCTTCGTTACCACCACCACTATTCTTTCTGAAGCTCCTCTTGCCAATCACTAACTTGTCCAACTTCTTCAGTTCACTCACATTCACTTCCTCCACATTCTCAAAGCAGTCGTCACCAATCTCAATACTCTTCAAACACTTCAATTCACTCACGTCAAACACCTTCCACTTGCTCTCATTGCAACTATTTGATGGAATCACCAGTTTTGTTATCCTCTTATCTACACGCTTCCACTCGTTTAGCGAACGGACTTCGGCTCTCTTGTAGAATCCCCAGTCGAACACATCACTCTTTTCCATCTTCGCATACCAGCCATTGAACATGTCGACGATATCCTTCAGCTCGCCTCTCTCCCACTTCCCCTCACTCACCGCAATCCCGCCTTCAATGTTGTAACCCTCTCCATTCCTCAGATAGGAGGACAACGAGTCATCAAATATATACCCTCCTCTATACACGGGATGACGATTCAACACATGCTGATTCGATTTGCCCTCTTCAATCGCATACTCGATCATCACTTCGTCACTCTCAAACTCCTGCGTGATTTGGAACAATTCATCATCCTTCCACACTCCACATCGCAACACCCTTCCAGTTTTCACATCAAACTCCATTCCTTTCCCTTCCCTCTTCATCGACTCCACATCATCAAAGCCGCCTCTGTAAACCACTTGACCGGATTCAACCACCAACTCCAATCCATTCTTGCAATTCTCAACATAACGATACTCGTTTTCATTCAGTTTCCTCCAATCGACACACCGCAACACGTTTCCCTTTTCATACACAGTGAATAGACCTACCTTCCTCCCGTCCATTTCTTTCCAACTTAATTGAAGGAGTCCCTTGTAAAACAGCTCACATCGCCCACTCTTCACTTCCTTCACCAAATACTCATCACGATGCTCTCCTTGATATGTGGTAATCTCATATTCCATCTCTTCAACCGTTTCCTTCACGCTTCGCTCAGCGACATAGCCTTCCATCAGCACCCTCTTCACCAACTCTTCCTTTGTCTCTTCTACTCATAATGATCCTATCACCATCCGCTTCTCTTTGTTCCCATTTCCCTTTGACGGCAATTCTCCTCTTTCCAACCCCCATTGATCCAAACAAACACAGCTATTCCAGTGGCTTAAACGGTTCGTCCACATTCCATCCATTCTTCATGAACTGCGGTTTCATCGTCTATCCATCACAGAGGACACTCGTTCCAACCTGCAAAAAGTTCCTTCTCCACCCGATCATGAATTCCGTCGTTGCCTTCTGCTCCATTAAGACAACCCCACAAACCCCATAAAGGATATGGCTGGATCAGGACTAGACAAAAGGTCCCTCATTACACGCTCTTCGGGCGTGACATAGTTCGGATCGATGGAATAGGCAGACAGGTTCATAACTACATTTAAACCCCGATTCCATTCTCTACTCTTCTCCAACAGCGGAATCTCGAAATTGAACGCGCCCTCCTCTTCATTCAATTCCACATTCTCGAAGGGGTTCGTCATGTCGTCCTCCTGCTTCTCCTCCTCCGAGAAATCATCTTCGCACTCCTCCTTCCTCTTCGCATACTCCTTCTCTGACACAATCTCGAACTCGCCATTGCTTCCTGAATCCTCGTCCTTCTCCATCCAGTACTTCACATTATACTTCTTCAGGAACCGCAGCAACTCTTCCTCCAGCTCCATCTACGCATCATCCTCATTCCCTCCAACCACCTTCCGACTGTGTGGCGGGTGGATCTCGCCTTTGTACAGCTTCATCAGAATCCCAGCCACCTTCTTCGTCGCGAGCACTTCCTTGTTAATCACCACGGATATGCTTCGCGGGTCGTACCCGTGTTGGAGGATGATCTTTCGGCTGTAGATGTCGTCGTACTTGTTGCAGCGGATGGAGCATGGAATCTGCGCATCATCGACCATCTCGATCCCTACGCACAAAACAACGTTGTCATGATTGTTGTGGCTCTTCCACGCTTCAGGCAGGAAACGGCGGTACTTGTGAGGCAAGATGGAGTGACAGACGTAATCAGTGGTTTTTCCGCACACCACGCACTTGTTGTCCGTCGGAGACAGCCGCGTCGAATTGCTGGGCGTTCTGGCTGAAACTCACCCTCCCCCACGACCCCCACATTTTGGCTCAAACGTCAGCTGGACCGTGTAGGGATTCGTGTTGACCACAGCTACGCGTGATTCCCGCGGGGAAGACGCACCGCCGAGACCCTTGCGGACGTACCAATCCAGCTTCTTGTGTCCGATTCTGCAGAGCAACTGACCGTCCGGCGAAACTGTGGGTCAGTTTAGTGAGACGCTCCCACGCAATTGGCAATCTTCGTAGATCGGCTCCTTCCGCTTGGAGTACCCGCCCGTTTTGAAGGGGGCAAGGTCCTTCAGACGCATGGAGGAGGTGGACTCTCCGTTCTCGTCGATCACACGCACATGGTACTGATCGCAATCATTCCCGTCAACGATGGACTTCTAATGCTGAGAGTAATGAAATGGAACACACCTCCATGTGGTTGAGCAACGACCATTCGAGCGCAGAGAGCGGCTGCGAATCCTTCACGGAGGTACAGTAGAGATTGTAGAAGTACATGAAGACTTCGCGCGAGTAGTAGGAGTCTCCGGCGGCATACTTGATTTGATCCTCGCTCAAATCGTCCAAATCCCAATTGCCACATCGAATCTTCGGATCTGCACATGAATTGCGTTTGACTAGAATACCCTTCGATATGAGCACGTGGAGGTACTTTTCCGTCAAGTGCTGGAGACTCGTCTTCAGATCGGTGTGACCCATGAGCTTCGCGGCATCCCTAGCACTTCAGCGAGTTGTTGAGAGATACGTAATGTCGACCACACCATGCACTTCGTCCACAACGAGGTATTGCAGTACCTTCCTGATATCCTCGCCAATCCCAACTCCCGTTTTCAATATCCTACGAATAATCGAATACAGAGAACAGTTACGACTCATTTCCCATGATTGCATTCAGGGACGGAGGAGGAAGGACATCCAGCCGTCCCACTTGAATGATGATGTTGACGTTGCGGAAAGTCAGCTGCACGATCGATAACGGACACTACGGTTTACGTTATCACGAACGCCTACACTTTTCGTCCACTCTGCATCAAAGCCCATCACAGTCTCATGGAGCAAATCAAATTCCTTCACCAGCTCCTCAAACTGACTCGTTGTATGAACAACGTAAATCTACACAGTTATCTCAAGGCGATAGAATACACAGGACGACCCCCGATGGAAAAGGGAGTCTTTCCAGACGAAGTGACCAGTCTCTTCTTTGACCTCTTGTGAAGCAGATAGAGCAACGCGGCCGAGGCTGCAAGCGCTGTGACCCCAACCGCACACTTCTTCATCGTCGAACTCATTCCGAGAGATCGATTCTGAGCGCATGTCCAACAAACAGTCCGAGAGAAGAAAAACACTAATTGGCGTGCGGTCCATACGGTGAGTAGTCGGGCAGTCCGGGGACCTGGAACTGCTTGAAGTGCTCCACGAACTTGC
>ERZ827156.1324-NODE-1324-length-29927-cov-13.324451_pt1 | contig 29927 bp, 32 predicted proteins | sample MGYA00519919_ERZ827156 | MGnify/ENA primary metagenome ERZ827156 (study PRJEB31778, sample SAMEA3449269) | human gut metagenome | biome: human gut; feature: human-associated habitat; material: faeces | place: United Kingdom | collected 2010/2012 ...
AATAACTGCCTTGGTGTAGGTAGAGCCTACATCACAGCCGCCAAAATATTTCATTAGTGTTGCCTCCATAAATGATTTACTGTCTTATTCGATGTCCAACCCTCCGAAACCGGAGGGTTGGTTAATAAATTACAAACAATCAGACTTCGTCGTACTTGTAGTCGGGGAACTTGTTCACATCGTAGGGGATCTGAGTCATATCCCTACGAGGCATGTTATCGTAATGCTTCTTTACGAACGGCTCGAAAACATTGAACAGGAACTTACCGTCAAGGTCAAAGAAGAATACTGCGAACAGTACTGCATATGCGCCGACGCCTACGCCGAGCAGCTTAGCTATCTTTTTCATATTCATTTGCCTCCTATTACCATGTCATGTCGTCGTCGAGCTCGAGGAGCGACGGATCGAGAGGCTCTTCGTGCATAACGGTGGACATGTAGTCGTTGATTATACGACGGATCTCAGCACGGGAAACGGTACGGCTATCGGGGAGTGCGTGAGGCATCCAGATAGCGGGGATATTTCTGTCACGGAACTCGTCCTCGAACAGGCCGTGGACGCCCTGCATGCCCTTGCACTGAAGCTGGTCATACATCATGACGAAGTCGCAGTTGAAGCGCTTCATGTAATCCCACAGCTCGAAGATGTGCTTCATACCGCCGACTGCCATGCGGCGCATGGGAGCCCACATGTGGTACTGAGCAACGTCTTCCAGCATGTTCTCGTAGGAGTCGGTACGGATGGTCATATCGAACATCAGAGAGTCCATGTTGATGATAACATTCAGGCCCCAGGTGTTGTATGCCCAAGTGCACCAGTTGGAGTAGTACAAAGGTGCGCAGGACCATGCAATGACTCTGTGACGGGTCTTGGGGAAGGTGTTGATCTTCTTGGAGACACACTTCTCCATGATGGGACGGACCTTGCTGTCGACCTCATGCCAGATGGGCAGATCGCCGAACTGAGACTGGTAGATACGGTACAGTGCCTGAGCAACGCCGTTGATGGGGTAACTGTCGGTCTTTGCCGCAACTTCCCACTTCTCCCACTCGAACTTCATGAGCTCGTTCTGTCTCTCGATGCACTCGTACATGAGGTCGAGATTCATGGGAACGCCGGTCTGCTCCTCAACAAACTTCCAGCACTTCTCGATGTCCTTCTGCACGAACTTGCTCGCAAGAGGATCGTCGAACTGCATGGGCATCTGCAGAGCGTACAGGGGCTTGTCGTTAAACCAGTCCTGCAGGATAGCGGTTGCAACGGAACCGTCGCAAGCTTCGTTACAGGTGATCATGAACGGGCTGTAATCGGGGATATCGTCAAGGACGAACAGGCCGGACTCAGCCTGGCACATCGGGCAGGGGTCGCCGGGCAGACCGATGGACTGAACTGCGTCGATGTAGTTATGTACGGTGTGGCTGTTAACATGGCAGGTGACGAAGTAGGGGATCATCTCAAGAGAGACTGCCTTGAACTTGTCGCTCCAGCCGTAGAACATGCCGCCCCAGGTGGTTTCTTTCATGGCGATGGTGTGATACCAAGCGTCATTCTTCTTGCCGCCGTGCAGTCTGGTATCTGCGTTGAACATGGTCATGAACTGATAGATGGTTGCATTGACCATTGCACGGTAGTGCCATGCGGAAGCTTTCATAGCCTCGCCGCGGAGACCTTCAAGGCCGCGGTCGAACCAATGGAGAACGGGCAGGTAGGTCTGGCCGACCCAGCGGTATCTCCAAATGCCCTTGGCAAAGTTGACAAGTCCGCCGTACTTCATGACATCGATCACCATGTGCAGGTAATTGTACAGCCAAATGTTGTGGAAGTAGTAGAATGTGTCCTTAACGCCACGCCACTCTCTGTGCTTGTAAAGACCGGTCTTGGGCAGGTAGTTGTCGCCCAGACGGCGGCCGCCTTCTTCTGCGGTATGGGGCTTGCCATACCAGAAATCTTTAATGAAACTCATATTACTTGCCCTCCTGAATCTTCTTGATTTCGACAGATTCAACAAATGCCTGGAAGCGGGTACGCAGCTGACCGGATGCGGTGTTTATGTACTCCTTCTCTATGGAGCATACGGGGATACCGTAGTCACGATTGAGAACGAAGCTGTCGATAACACGCTCGTAGGACCAGTACTCACAGAACTTGTTGGAGCATACGATGATGCCGTCTGCATTGTACTCCTTGACCAGCTCTGCCAGTCTCTGTTTTCTCGCACGCATCTCGTTCTGCGGCATGAAGCGGGGGCAGTTGGAGGTCTCGAGGTAATGACGGGCAATTGCCTTAAGGGGAGTCTCGCCCTCACGGATCTCGATGGGCTGACGGGACTCGACTGCGCCATAGCAGTAACGGTCGCAAACGACCTCTGCGCCGCAGCTCTCGATGAGCTCGGTGAAGTAGGGGTCGTCGTTCTCGGAGCCGGCCAGAACGACCTTGCAGCGGAACGGCCACTTCTCGTCGGGCTTGCGGGTCTTGAGCTCCTTCAGGGTCTCCTTCAGGTACGGGAGAATGAGGTACTTCGGGCAAACCAGAGAAACCAACTGGATGACATGGAACTCATAGCCGGTGATGGTGGGATTATCAAGCTTGCGGAAATCGCCGATCTCGTTGATGATCTTGCAGACCTCGTTATGCTGCTTGATAGCTGCCTTGAGAGCCTTGTCGGAAACATCGACGCCGAGGTTTTCCTTCAGCTTGCCGAGGACATGGTACTCGAGCTGATCGTGATAGTACTGATAGTCGTTCTCGGTGTTCTTGAAGGGAACATCCATAAACTCGCAGAAGAACTTGTCATTGTCGATGACCTTCATATCCTTGACGGAGTCGAGGTGCTTCTGCTGGATGTGCTCCTGGAAGCGGCAGGTGACGGTGCAGGTCTCGGTGGCCAGCTGCGCATCGAGGAAGTTGAAGCCGCCTTCGAGAGCACGCTCGAAGAGGCTGCGTCCGTAGTGGCAAACACGGGCGGACATGTAGTAGGTTGCGATGTCGGGTGAGCTGCAGTCGGGTGCTCTCAGACGAACGGAGAAGCAGCCGGGCAGGTCGAGAAGTACTTCGGGCATGAAGTAGCAGGTGTAGCCCAGTGCGAGCTTACCCTCTTCTTTTGCCTTTTTGACCAATTCGTTATTGGCTTCCTTAAGCAAGTTCTCGAAATAAATCAGATGCTTGAGATCTCTCACGGATAACCCCCCATAATAAAAAATTTTTGGTATGGTATTTAAAGGCGCAGAACGCCCTTTCTCTAGCTATACATTGTATCAAAATGTCATATTATTGTCAATCGGGTTTAAGCAAGAAATTTAACAATTTAGACGAAATTTATTCATTATCTGCTATACAATTTTGTGTCTGCTGTCTAGATATTGTATATAGTCAAAAAATTTTGAATAATTTCGGCGCTCGCTTTGCAGCTTCCCTGTATCATTTCGCTGCTGCCGCCGCCACGGCCGTTGATGCCGGAATTTATCTCTTTTGCGGCTGCTCGGAGGTCAATTTTGCGGCTGCCGATGATGTACCTGTAGCCGTTTTCGTCGCTGCCGGAGAACACCGCCGCAAGGCCTCCGCACTTGGTGACGGTCTCGTTTACAAGCTCACGCAGAGCAGGCTCGTCCAGAACGGAGTCGAATATTATTATGTTGCCGTCAGTGGGCTCGACGGTCTCGGCACGCAGGTGCGCAAGAGCTCGGCTGAGCTCGGCGCTGCGCTGCTTGAGCCTCTCCTGCTCTGCCAAGACACGCTCGACTGCTGCCGCCGTCTCCTCTCGCTTTGCCGACAGAAGCATCGATATCGCAGCATTGTTATCATGGGTGCGGACAAAGTTTTCATATGCATCGAGGCCGCAGAGCATGGTTATGCGCACGCCGTCACCGCCGCGGCGGCGGCGCTCGCTTGAAAGTATCTTCACCAAGCCGACCTCTGCGGTGCTGCTCACATGCGGGGCACAGCAGGCGCAGATATCGGTGTTTTCTATCTCGACGATGCGCACATTTTCCGTCAGCTCAAGCTTGCTGCGGTACTCGAGCGTTTTGAGCACCTCGGGCTCGGGGAATGTCGCCGTTACCTTATAATTTGCGGCAACGGCGTAATTTGCCTCACGCTCTATCTCGGCAAGCTGCTCGGGCGTGAGAAAGCCGTCGAAGTCTATCGTCACGAAGTCTGCGCCCATGTGGAAGCCGACATTGGAGTACCCATACTTTTTATGCACGAGCCCCGACACAATATGCTCGCCGGAGTGATTTTGCATCCTGCGGAAGCGCTTTTCCCAGTCGATGCGGCACTCGAAAACACTGCCGACGGGGATAGGCTGGTTTACATAATGCATGACATCGCCGTTTTTCTCGTGGGTGTCGAACACCGCAGTTTCGCCGATAAAGCCGCTGTCGCCCGCTTGGCCGCCGCCCTCGGGGAAGAACGCCGTACGGTCGAGAACTACCTCAAATCTGTCCTTCACCGGCTCACAGGCGAGCACGGTGGCGGTGAAGGCTTTCATGTGGCTGTCAATATAATAAAGCTTTTCTGTCATATCACACGCTCCATTGTTTTTTGCACATTATAACATTCGGTGGGCTGCTCACGCAAGCTTGGCGTTGAGGATGAAGTACACCGCCGCCAAAACCGCAAGCACGAGAACGCTCACACCGATGTGCATTTGCACCAAGGTGACGCTCGGAACGAGAATGTCGGCAGCGATGCAGACGGCGATTATCGCAGCAAGACCGAGGAAAAACAGTGCTTTTCTGGGCTTGAACGAGTTTTTGCAGATGTAGCCGACAACAAAGAACGAGGTCACGATGACGGCGAAGCCTTGGATGAGCTCCTCCGTGCCGACGGAGACGATATACCACGCTCCGTTGTTCGCAAGGCTTCTGAACGGTGCAAGCACTGTCCATATCGCAAGCATTATGCCCATCGCCATGACGGCGTAGCTCACGACGGTCAGCACCTTCTGCGCCGCTGTGAGCTGCGGCACCTCGGAGATGACGCTGTCGCAAAACGCCTTGTAGTCATCGCCGATTATATCGCTCACGCTCTGCCCACGGCGTTCTCCCTCAAGGAGCATGTCATAGATATCACGGCGCACTCGCTCCTGCTCGTATTCGCTGATGTTGGCGCATCTTATGTAAACCACTATGTCGGTCAAAATCTCGTTTGTCTCAACGCTCAGCTGCTTTTCAAGCTCGTTGTTTTCGTCTCTGAGCTGCCTTGTAAGCTTATTCATTTTCGTTCCCTCCGTCGAATAATTTGTTGATCGCATTTTCAAGCTCTCTGTAGCTTTGCTCGAACTCCGAAAGCGCCGTTTTGCCCTCGGCGCTGAGCCGGTAATACTTGCGCTTCGGCCCAAGCTCGCTCGGGCGATATTCGGTCAGGACAAGGCCGTTGCGCTCCAATCGCAGCAAAAGCGGGTATATCGTGCCCTCGGCGATCTTGCCAAAGCCGTAGCGCATGAGTGTTTCGGCTATCTCGTAGCCGTAGGTCTCACGCCGGGAGATTATCTGCAATATGCAGCCCTCCAGCGTCCCCTTCAGCATTTGTGATGATATCATGTCGCACCTCTACTTTGTTTTGCAATGTAGTGGCTATATTGTAATGCAATGTAGCAATGCTGTCAAGGGGGTAGATATAAAAAATGTGCGCCCGGTTGGACGCACATTCAAGATTATTTTTTTCTTATTGCTCTTACCAGCAGGCCGGCAGCGGCGCCGATGAGTGCAAAAAACGCAAGCGCACCGACGAATACGGCGTACACCGCAAACATAACAATGCTGCATTTTGCCACGAACGATGCAATTATGTAAACCACCATCATGGTTAACATAATATATATTACGGTCTTCTTATTGCTGATCTTCAGCGCCGCATAAAGACCGATTGCGGCAAAGAACAGGTCGGTCGCAACAACGGGCAGGCTTATGCCCATACCGAACCATTCTCGGAGTATTTCAAACATTTAATTTCCTCAAATTAAGCTGACGGGAGTCGACCCCCTGTCGGTTTTGACGGAGAAAGCCCGCCATGCGTCAGCTATAAAAGTACTATCTTCTTGCCTTAGCATGATCCCCGGCAAAACTGCGCAGCATCTGTCAGTGATGATTTTTCGTGGGATTTCCGGCTTTCTTTTGATGCAGGCGGGCTTTGTGCCCGGCAAGGCGAAAAAAGGCGGAAAGCACCGAAAGGGCGCACTGACAGACGATATGGGGTCAGCTCTCGTTAGCTTGAAAAAAGCGCCGCCTGTTGGCGGCGCTTTCATGCCTTATTACAGAGATGCCTTTGCCTTCTCGCACAGTGCGGTGAAAGCAGCGGGATCGTGGATAGCGGTCTCGGACAACATCTTGCGGTTCATGTCGATACCGGCGAGCTTCAGGCCGTGCATAAAGGTGGAATAGTTCATTCCGTTTGCCTTGCAGCCTGCGCTGATACGGGTGATCCAGAGCTGACGGAAATCTCTCTTCTTCTGCTTACGGCCAACATATGCGTAGCGGCCGGACTTCATCATCTGCTCCTGAGCCATCTTATAGTGGCGGGACTTGTTGCCCCAGTAACCCTTAGCCAGGCCAAGGATCTTATTTCTATGTTTGCGGGTCATCATTGCGCCCTTAACTCTTGCCATTTGTCAATTCCTCCTATTAGTACAAGTAAACCTTACTTATTTGTAAGGGATCATCTTTTTGATAGTTGCTTCGTTGGTCACATCGGCGATGGTGCCGGAGCGCAAACGACGGCAACGCTTGGTGTCCTTCTTAGTGAGGATATGGCTCTTGTATGCGTGAGCGCGCTTTACCTTACCGGTCTTGGTGAGATTAAATCTCTTCTTAGCACCGCTATGGGTCTTCATTTTGGGCATGATTATTTCTCCTTCCGTATGCTGCTATTCAGGTGAACCTGTAATAACCAAAAATTATTCTTCCGCAGAAGCGGCCTCAGCCTTCTTCTTTGCGGCTTCCTTCTGTGCCTTCTTGACTGCCTGTGCAGACTTCGGGGACAGGAACATGGACATATTGCGCCCTTCGAGCTTGGGCTGCTTATCGAGGTTTGCAAGCTCGGAGCATTTGTCGGCAAAATCGCGCAGAATCTGCTCACCGAGGTTGGTGTGAGCCATCTCTCTGCCTCTGAAGCGGATAGAAACCTTGACACGGTCACCGTCTGCGAGGAATTTAAGAGCAGCCTTGAGCTTGGTCTGAAGGTCGTTCTCGCCGATGCTCGGGGACATGCGGATCTCCTTGACTTCCATGACACGCTGGTTCTTCTTGGCTTCCTTTTCACGCTTTGCCTGTTCAAAGCGGTACTTGCCGTAGTCCATGATCTTGCAGACAGGGGGCTTTGCCATGGGGGATATCTTGACCAAGTCAAGCTCCTTCCCCTCTGCGATCTTCAGGGCTTCCTCGGCAGACATTATGCCAAGCTGTTCGCCGTCGTCACCTATAACTCTAAGTTCCTTGTCGATGATCTCCTCATTGATTTCATGGTTTACGCTTGCGATCTTAAAACACCTCCAAAATTGCAAAAACGGATGCCTTACAGCATCCGCACACACAAAAACACCGCCGCACACGCAGCGTTGTTATTGACCGAAGCTCGCCTTTTGCGGCCCGGTGAGGACGGGGATGCCGTACCTACTTCATTTTCAGCTCTATTAATATATCAGTCCCATGCTCCGATGTCAAGTGATTTTTCCTTGTTTTCCATGATATTTTTCTCATTTAGCGGGAAAAATACCATCGGAGTGATGATTTTGGAATTTTTTCTCGTTTACATCATCGGTGCAGGGCTTTACGGTCTGCTCGAAATCATATGGCGCGGCTGGACGCACTGGACTATGCTCCTGTGCGGCGGGGCGTGCTTCACGCTCATGTACATCATAAGCGGAAGCTCCCTTCCCATGCTTTTAAAGTCCATTTTGAGTGCGCTCGTCATAAGCACGGTGGAGTTCAGCGCAGGATGTTTGGTTAACATAACGCTCGGCTGGCATGTCTGGGACTACTCCGACCGTGCCTATAACATTTTGGGGCAGGTGTGCCCCCTGTTTAGTCTTTTGTGGTTCGTTCTGTCCGTGCCCGGGCTGTACCTGTGCAGCGGACTGCGAAAGCTGCTGACTTAGGCCTCCTGCGCCTCGGCGAGCTTCACGATGCGGCTCGTGCCGAGTCTCGTTGCTCCGAGCGAGATGAAGTCCTCTGCGTCCTCGATCGAGGAGATACCGCCGGCTGCCTTGACCTGCACATTCTCGGGGCTGTACTTGCGCAGCAGCGCAACATCGCCGCGGGTGGCGCCGCCTTTGGAAAAGCCGGTGGAGGTCTTTATGAAGTCCGCCCCGCCCTCGGCAACGATGGAGCACATACGGATCTTCTCCTCCTCGGTGAGCAGGCAGCACTCGATTATGACCTTGAGCACCTTGCCTACGCATGCCTGACGCACGGCTTTGATATCGGTGAGAACATCGTCCCAGCAACCGTCCTTTACCATGGAGAGGTTTATGACCATATCTATCTCGTCAGCGCCGTTTTTTACTGCGTCGGCAGTCTCGAAAGCCTTGGCGGCGGTGGTCATGTATCCGTTGGGGAAGCCGATAACGGTGCAGATCCTGAGCTTATCGCCGACATAGCGCTTTGCTCCCGCAACATGGCAGGGCGGAATGCATACGCTGGCGCACTCATGCTTTATCGCCTGGTCGCACAGGGTCTTTATCTCCTTTGAGGTGCAGTCGACCCTCAGCAGCGTGTGGTCACACATCTTCAAAATTGCTTTAATATCCATGGTATCGTCCTTTCATCTACTTGTATTTAATGTGATTATATTCTATCCGTCCGTCATATTCAAGCTCCCGACCCTAATATAATTTAGCAAAATATCATTTTAATTAAGGTCAGGTTCAAACAATGGATGAAAACATAAGCAGAAACACTGCCCGCCTTTGCGGCGTTATCGCTGCCGCTCCCGTCTTTTCGCACTCCGGCAGAGGCGAATGCTTCTACACCTTCCCGCTCGAGGTCGCAAGGCTCTCCGGCGCAACAGACAAAATAAACATCATCGTGCGTGATGAGCTGATGGAGAGCATCGAGCTGCGTGAGGCGGAGAAAATCTGCGTCGTCGGCGAGCTGCGCTCGTTCAACAACAAAAGCGGCGAGGGTGCAAAGCTCGTCATCACCGTGTTTGCAAAGGAGCTGTATCTTTGCGACGATGACGACCTCAACGAGGTGCATCTTATCGGTACGCTGTGCAAAAAGCCGAACCTGCGCATGACCCCGATGGGCAGGGATATCTGCGACCTCATGCTCGCCGTGAACCGCCGCTACGGCAGGAGCGATTATCTGCCCTGCATCACATGGGGGCTCAAGGCCCGTGAGGCCGCCGAGTGGGACACCGGCACCATGGTCACGCTTGAAGGCAGAATACAAAGCCGCAACTATATAAAGATAGTCGGCGGAGACCCGGTCGAAAAAACCGCATTTGAGGTCTCGGTGACGGATATAGCCGAGTTTACATAATTCTTAGTCTCTGCCATCGGCAGAGACATTTTTTCTAGGTGGGATGACCTCTATCCAGTAGCCGTCCGGGTCGGTTACAAAGTAAACGCCCATGTTCGGATTATCCATGCAGATGCAGCCCATTTTCTCATGCAGGGTGTGTGCCTTTTCCATGTCATCGGCAACAAAGGCAAGGTGAAACTCCTGCTCACCGAGATCATACGGCTCGGTACGATCGGTCATATATGTAAGCTCAAGCCGGAAATCGGTCACACCGTCGCCTAAAAAAACGAGCTTGAAGCTTCCGTCGGAAGCGAGCTTTTCACGGACAGGCTTTAGCCCGAACGCCTCTTCGTAAAACCTGAGGCTGCGCTCAAGGTCAAGGACATTGAAATTAAAATGGTTAAAGGAAAACATTCCGCACCTCCATGAGTTTTATACATTTATTATAATTGCACAAAGCCCGAATGTCAAAAAGTTATTGGAATTACGGGCGATTGCGTTTATAATGGGTTTATCAAATGTTTTGGAGCAAAAGATGGATAAGTCACTAAAGGATAAATACCTGCCGCAGGACGATGTTTTCCTGTTTAACACGGGTGATGCCCGCAAGGCTTGGCTGCTGCTGGGCTGCCGATATCTGCCGGAGATAAAGATGCACCGCTTCGTGGTATGGGCGCCGAATGCCGAGACGGTGAGCCTTGTCGGCGACTTCAACGGTTGGGACACGGCTGCAACGCCCATGGAAAAGTGCGGCACAATGTGGGTCTGCTTTGTCGAGGGGCTTAATAACGGTGATCTGTACAAATACTGCGTCACCCAAAAGGGCGGCAAGAAGGTGTTCAAGTCCGACCCCTTTGCCCGCTGGTCGCAGACGGGGCTCGACACGGCGTCTAAGGTCTGGACGGGCAGTTTCAAATGGTCTGACGGCAAGTACATGGACATGCGCTCACGGCGTGATGCGTTCACGCAGCCGATGTCGATATACGAGCTGCACCTCGGCTCGTGGAAAACCGAACCCGACGGCAGCGTGAACTATGTGAAAGCGGCGCATGAGCTTGCAGGCTACTGCACCGACATGGGCTACACACACATTGAGCTGCTGCCGCTGACTGAGTACCCCTTCCCCGGCTCGTGGGGCTATCAGGTCACGGGCTACTACGCCCCGACCTCACGCTCCGGCACACCCGACGAGTTTGCCGAATTTGTCGATATCCTGCACAATGCCGGCATCGGTGTTATCATGGACTGGGTGCCGGCGCACTTCCCCCGGGACGAGCACGGGCTTGCGCTGTTTGACGGCACGCGACTGTTTGAATGCAAGGAAAAGCGTATGGCAGACCACCCCGAGTGGGGCACGCTCATTTTTGACTATGCCATGCCGGAGGTTCAGTCGTTTCTCATCTCCTCGGCATGCTGCTTTTTTGAAAACTACCACATTGACGGCATCCGTGTCGACGCCGTGAGCTCAATGCTGTACCTCAACTACGGCAGAAAGGACGGCGAGTACACGCCGAACGCCGAGGGCGGCAATATTAACCTTGCCGCTGTGGAGTTTCTGCGCAAGCTCAACACCGCCGTTTTGTCCGAGTATCCGGGGGCGATCACCGTTGCCGAGGAGTCGACGGCCTACCCCATGGTCACCATGCCGCCATCGCTCGGCGGGCTGGGCTTCAGCTTCAAGTGGGACATGGGCTATATGCACGATACGCTCGATTACTTTGCGACCGACCCGCTGTTTCGCTCCGGCAAGCATGATAAGCTGACATTTTCCATGATGTACGCTTTTTCGGAGAATTTTATCCTCGCCTACTCGCATGACGAGGTCGTACACGGCAAAAAATCGATGCTGGATAAAATGTTCGGCTCATATGAGCAGAAGTTTGCGACACTGCGCAGCCTTTACGGCTATCAGTTTGCGCACCCGGGCAAGAAGCTTTGCTTCATGGGCTCGGAATTCGGGCAGTTCATCGAATGGAACTATGAGCAAAGCCTTGACTGGCTGCTGCTCGACTACCCCATGCACGAAAAGCTTCAGGAGTATTACAGGTCGCTGAACAAACTTTACACCTCCTACCCTGCCCTTTACGACTGCGACAAGTCGTGGGACGGCTTTAAGTGGCTGAATGTCAACGACAAAGACCGCAGCTCCATTGCATTTCTGCGCTCGGCAAGGCCGGAGAATGACAGCTATCTTATCTGTGCCTGCAACTTTATCCCCAACGAGCACCGTGGATTTGTGATCGGGCTTCCCGAAAGCGGCGTTTTGCGTGAGGTGCTCTCAAGCGACGATGTGCGCTTCGGGGGGAGCGGTTTACATAACGAAAAGCCTATCAAGAGTCGCAGTAAGCCGTTTTGTGACCTGCCATACAGCGCACAGATAGACCTGCCGCCGCTGAGCACTGTATACTTTGAGTATATTCCCGAAAGGATGAGTGATAAAAATGAAGAAGGAGTTTAAGGCATTATTAGACGAAAAAGGGCGCAAGAGCTTACCCAATGTTCTGCTTGCAGCCGCAGAATGTGCGCCGTTATCGAAAACCGGCGGACTTGCCGATGTTGTCGGCACGCTGCCGAAGTCTCTAAGTGAGCTCGGGATCGACGCAAGGATAATAACTCCGTATCACCGCTGCATTAAGGATAAATACGCAGACAGGGTCGAGCATATGTTCGATTTTTATGTAAACCTCGGCTGGCGCACGCAGTATTGCGGCATAGAGCGGTTGGAGCTTGACGGCGTGTGCGTTTATTTGGTCGATAATGAGTTTTATTTCGGCGATAAAATTTATAAGGGCGGCTACGATGAGGGCGAGCAGTATGCCTTCTTCACCCGTGCCGTTCTGGATGCGATACCGAACCTCGGCTTCATGCCCGATATCGTTCACTGTAACGACTGGCATACTGCCATGCTGCCCATGCTGGCAAAGACGCAGTACGGCGATGTATACTCAAAGACCCGCTGGCTGCTGACGATACATAACATTGCATTTCAAGGCAAATTCGGCTTTGATTATGTTCAGGATCTTCTCGGCATCGAAGATAAATACTATACGCCCGAGTTCATGGAGCTCAACGGCTGCGCAAGCTTCTTAAAGGCCGGCTGCGTGTTTGCAGACAGAATTAACACCGTGAGCCCCACCTATGCCGAGGAGATAAAGACCGCCTACTTCGGCGAGGGTCTTGAGGGCATTCTGAGCGCCAGGTCAAACGAGCTTTCGGGTATTATAAACGGCATCGATGTAAAGACATTTAACCCCTTTACCGACCCTGCCATTGCGGCGAATTACCACAAGGGCAGATTAAGCGGCAAGAAGTTATGTAAACATACGCTTCAGGAGCTCACAGGTCTTGAGCAGCGTGAGGATGTGCCTGTCTTTGCGATGGTCACTCGCATGACCGAGCAAAAGGGCTTTGAGCTTGTCGAGTGCATGATAGATGAGCTGATGCAGTATAATGACATGCAGTTTATTGTACTCGGGACAGGTGATAAATGCTATGAGGATTTCATGCGCTCGGCCGAGAGCCGTTGGAAGGGTAGGCTTTGCGCCTATATTGGATATAACGAAGAGTTATCACACAAGGTATATGCCGGTGCGGATTTTCTGCTCATGCCATCCCGCTTCGAGCCCTGCGGTCTGTCGCAGATGATCGCCATGCGCTACGGCACGCTGCCCATCGTGCGTGAAACGGGCGGGCTTAAGGATTCGGTTCAGCCGTACAATAGATTTACCGGCGAGGGCACAGGCTTTTCCTTTGCAGACTTCAACGCACACGAGATGAAGGACGCAATGCTGCTCGCAATGGATTGCTATCACAGACCCGACACGATGAAGGCACTTATCCGCCATGCCATGGAAGCCGATTTCAGCTTCACGAAGTCTGCCTGCGAGTATGCGAGGCTCTATCTATGGATGCTGTAAAACGCATCGCCAAAACCTGCGGCTGCTATGATGAGGTGTGGTCAAATGACGGCAAGCTGAGCATTGCTTATCACGATGAGCGCAGCTATCAGCTGAGCTTCGACGGCCAAAATTGGTCTGTACTCGATGCTGCCGACAAGAACACCTGCGCATATCTCATATGCTCAGCAGCAATAAATTACGCAGTCGAGCGGTGCAGAAGCAGTGGACTTTCGCTCGATTTTGTGCACGAATTTCTTCCAAAGGAGTGCAAAACGCTCATTCCGGCCGAGCTACTTCGTGTTTTGCTCGACGACTGCGGCTTGGGCATTTTCGATGCCTGCGCTATTGTTGTACGCTGCTTTGGAAGCGACAGCGCTGCGCCGGAAATCCCTTGGCTGCACGATGTTCAGCCGAGGACGGCGAACTTGCAGGCAGTGCTTAATAATGCGCTAAAAAGCTTCGGATTTGCGGTGCACGATGCGTATGCTGGAGCTTACCGCTCCCCTCTCGGCGCAGTCGAGGACGGCAGCGAGGTCAAGCTCTGTATCCGCAGCTTCGGCGGTGTTAAGAGTGCCAAGCTCTGCGTCTACGCCGACGGGTACAGCGCAGAATTTGACATGCAGCGTGACGGCGATTGCTTCTCTTGCAGCTTTACTCCGGAGAAACCGGCGGCGCTATGGTATTGCTTTAATCTCTGCACCGAGAACGGTGAGCGCCGGCTTTGTGTGGGAAATGACGGACATTTTTCCGTTTTGAGCGACGCTGCAAATGACGGCTTTCGGCTCACGGTCTATAAGCGTGGGTTTACTACGCCCGAGTGGTTTGCCGGACGCATCATGTATCAGATATTCCCCGACCGCTTCGGCTTTGAGGATGCAAGTGAGGGTATCGAATACCACAAAGCGCTCGGGCAGACGCCGGAGCTGCACGGGAGTATCAACGAGCCCGTGCGATGGCTGCCACGCAGCTTTGAAAAAGACTACGCCCCCGATGATTTTTACGGCGGCAGCCTGCGTGGGATAACAAAAAAGCTCCCTTATATAAAGGAGCTCGGTGTAGGCGTAATTTATCTAAATCCCATTTTCGAGGCTCGCAGCAACCACCGCTACGACACCTCCGATTACGGCAAGATCGACCCGATATTGGGTAATGAGCAGGATTATGTTAACCTATGTGCGGAGGCCGCTCGACTCGGCATCGGTGTAATAAATGACGGCGTTTTCTCGCACACAGGTGCAGACAGCATCTATTTTAACCGCTACGGCAGCTACCCGACGCTCGGCGCATATCAGGGTACGCAGTCGCAATTCTACCCATGGTACGATTTTCGGCATTTCCCCGATGATTACCGCTGCTGGTGGAATTTCAAAGATCTGCCCGAGGTAAACGAGCAAAACGCCGCTTGGCAGGACTATATAATCGGCGGCAATGACAGTATCGTGCGCCGCTGGCTGAGGTGTGGTGCGTCCGGCTGGCGGATAGATGTTGCAGACGAGCTGCCGGACGAAGTGCTGAGCCTTATCCGTGATGCAGCCAAGGCCGAAAAGCCCGACAGCGTCATAATCGGCGAGGTCTGGGAGGATGCCGTCATAAAAAACAGCTACGGCAAAATGCGAAACTATGCTCTCGGCTATTCGCTTGATTCGGTGATGAACTACCCCTTCCGCTCGGCGGTCATCGACTTTGCACTTAAACGAAAAACCGCCTTTGAGTTGCGGGACTTCCTGCTCGGGCAGCAGCACAACTACCCGCAGCCCATGTACCGCTGCCTTATGAATTTGCTCGGCTCGCACGATGTTGAGCGACTGCACACAGCGCTTGCGTTTGACTACGATGTCAACGCGCTTGACCGCCGGCAGCAGGCGGAGCTTACACTGACCGAGGAGCAGGCATTGCGGGCAACGAGGCTTCAAAGGCTTTGCGCCGCAATACAATACTGTGTTCCGGGCGTTCCCTGCCTGTACTACGGCGACGAGGAGTGTCTCGACGGCGGGCGTGATCCCTTTAACCGCAAACCGTTTGAGCCGTCAAATATCGGTTTACATAATTTTTATGCTCGACTCGGCGAGATACGCAGTTCCTCCCCTGCTCTTACGGGCGGCAGCATGCAAATTCTTACCCCGTCTGCGGATGTTTTTATCATCTTGCGGCAAGCAGGAAATGAGAAAATCGCTTGCGTTATCAACCGTTCCGACGATTATTACACTGTGCCGTTTAGCGGCACACCGCTTTTAGGCGGCTGCGAGGCAAATCTAGTTACGCCAATGTCGGTGGAGATTTTTAAGTTGACATAACAAAACGCACGGTCTTTCGACCGTGCGTTTTGCATAAGATAAGGGGATTGAAAAAGAGAGAGAATAAAAACATCTGATGATGGGATTAAGCTTATTTGATTTCGAGCCGTCTTGCTGCGGGGATTTCGGGCTCTTTCTTCGGCATTGTCAGGGTTAGCACGCCATCGTTGTAGGCGGCGGTGATGGCCTCGGTGTCGATGCCCTTGACATTGAAGCTGCGGGTGTAGGAACCATAGTAACGCTCACGGCGGATGTAGCTGTCGGCGTTTTCTTCCTTTTCCTCACTCTTGTGCTCAGCGGTGATGGTCAGGCAATCCTTGTCGATATCAACGCTGATGTCTTCCTTCTTGAAGCCGGGGAGATCGGCCTCAAGGATATACTTGCCGTCCTTTTCGGTGATGTCGGTGCGGAAAGCAGAGACATTGGTGTCATCCCAAAAGCTGCGGCTCATTTCTTCAAAATCACGGAACGGGTTGTATGCGGATACACGACGGTAACCAAAAGGCATAAGTTCAAACATAATCAGTACCTCCTAAATTATTGGCGAAAGCTATAAACTTGATTGCTCGTTTATAACTTTTGTTTCTTGTTGTATATAAAGTACCATAAAGATATGAACAAATATAGTGTTTTTTGTGAACAAAATGTAAACCTTAGCACTCTAATAACAAGAGTGCTAAGGTTTTGATCTTTCACTATACAACAAGCTCCCGTCAACTTTATTATGGCGGCAATGCTTGTTTTTTATTCGCCCTTTTTGTTGAGCGCCTTGTGCTTTATTATGACATACACAACCAGCGCAAGCGCAACGACCGCAATGCCGATTGCGGTGTAGACTATTGCCGAGTTGTAGGTGTTGCTCACGGTTATCGCCTGATCCGGACGCTGCGGTAGCTGGAGGGTCGGCGAAGGCGTGGGATTGGCGCTGCTCGGGGTCGGGGTCGGCGTGGGCTCGGGGGTCACAACAGGGTTTGCAATCATCGGATGGTCGGGTATCTCCGGCGGCATGACCGCAGCGGGGTTACCGTCGGCATCGACGAGGTCGGTCATCAGCACCCAGCCGGAGAAAAGCTCGGACTCATTGTCCTTTTCATGCTCGAGCTCGATGTTGACATGACCCCAAGGGACGCTTTCCATATAAGTCACACGGTACTCTACCGTGAGCTCGGTTTTATTCTTTACAAGCACATACTTGCCGTCGACATTGCACTCGGGCGTTTCCCAAACGACAACATATCCGGCTTCATTATAAGCATAATAGCTTGCCCCGTCCGCTTCATGGTTGCTCGGGTCATCCCACGGGTCAGGCACAGGCTTTATCGTGAGGTCGGCAAAGGCCGACGCCGACATGAGCACCGTCACCGTCAAAGTAAGGGCGAGGCTAAGGATTTTCTTTTTCATAAACTGCCTCCTGCGCTCAAACGCATGATTGGATGCATTATAGCACAGAAAAATGCAAAATAAAAGCTATTTTTTTAAAACTGTTACAGTGCAATGGGCTTTGCGCCCGGCTCTATCGGGCAGACATATCCGCCTTTTGAGCGCTTTTCAAACTCCGCTTTGGCCTTGTTAAGTATCTCCTCATCCTCAAAAAGGTCTATCGCCGTGGCGGCAAGCACCTTGCCTGCGCACAGCATACCCTTGTATGCGATGCTCGTTTTGCCGCAGGCGACGGTCTGCCAAGTGTGGCCGGGCATACCGGCAGGCCATGTGACGACATTTATCTGCGAGGTCGGGGTCTGCCAGCTCACGTCGCCGACATCGGTGCTGCCGGGGATAAAGCCCAAGCAGGAGTATAGCGGCATGAGAAAGTCGTTTATGGGCTTTGTCATGTTCTCGGTGAGCGCCTGCACCTGCTCGCCAATGTCATCGTCAAAGGCTGCGCCGATTCCCGGGGCTTTTGTCTCGGCAGGATAGGTTGCCTTGAGCTTTTGGGCAAAGTCCAGTTCCTCAGGGGTGTACTGTGGAACGCCGATCTCGGTAAAGTTATCGTACAGCAGCTTCTCTATCGTAAAGTTTGGCAGAAGCTCCGCCGTGCCATCGATGAAAACTCGCTCGAAGCTTGTCTCGGTCATGAGTGCTGCGCCCTCGGCGATCTTGTCTACACGCTTTTGAAGCTCAATGGACTGTCGCACCTTGTTGGCTCGCACCATGTACAGCACATCGGCCTCGGACTGCACCACATTCGGCGACACGCCGCCGGCGTTTGTTATTGCATAGTGGATGCGGCAGTCACTCGTCATGTGCTCACGCAAAAACTGCACGCCTACATTCATAAGCTCCACTGCGTCAAGTGCACTGCGGCCAAGCTCGGGGCAGTCTGCGGCGTGAGCCGGAATGCCCTTGAATTTATACAACACCTGTATGCTTGAGTTGTTTGTGCCGGTGTGTATCTCGTTCTCGGACGCAGGATGCCACGAAAGCGCAGCATCGAGCTTCGTCCACAGCCCGTCACGAGCCATGTACGCCTTACCGCTTCCGCCCTCCTCGCCCGGGCAGCCGAAGAACACGACCGTGCCGCCGTGGCCGCTTTTTTGCAGATACTCCTTAACGGCGAATGCCGCCGCAAGCGAGCCGACACCTAAAAGATTATGACCGCAGCCGTGGCCGCTGCCGTCGTGCACAAGAGGTTTCTTTTCGGTCACGCCCGACTCCTGCGAAAGGCCGGACAGAGCGTCAAATTCGCCCAAAATGCCGATGACGGGCTTGCCGCTGCCGAAAGATCCGCAGAAGGCGGTGTCGATGCCGCTGAGCTTTTCGGTAACGGTAAAGCCGTGCTCACGCAGCACCTTGCAGTAAAGCTCGGTCGCCTTGAATTCCTTGAGGGAGAGCTCAGGGTTGTTCCAAATTTCGTTAGTTATGCTTTTGTAGAGCTCTGCCATAGAGTCAACGGACTCTATGGCTGCTTTTTTTATGGTATTCATTTTAATTACAACACCTTTGAAAGAAAATCACGCAGGCGGTCACTCTGAGGATGCTCGAAGATCTCCGTGGGTGAGCCCTGCTCAACAAGCTTGCCGTCGGCCATGAACAGCACACGGTTGCCGACCTCACGGGCAAAGCCCATCTCATGGGTGACGACGACCATGGTCATGCCCTCGTGCGCAAGCTCCTTCATGACATCCAAGACCTCGCCGACCATCTCGGGGTCGAGAGCGGAGGTGGGCTCGTCAAACAGCATGACATCGGGCTCCATGCACAGTGCACGGACGATGGCGACACGCTGCTTCTGGCCGCCGGACAGCTGGATGGGGTAAGCGTCGGCACGGTCGGCAAGGCCGACACGCTCAAGAAGCTGCATTGCCTTGGTCTTTGCCTCCTCCTTGGGCACATGCTTGACCTCAACGGGAGCAAGGATCATGTTCTCGATGATGGTCTTGTGCGGGAAAAGGTTAAAGTGCTGGAACACCATGCCCATCTTCTGGCGGTGCTTGTTTATATCTATCTTCTTATTGGTTATATCCGTGCCCTCGAAAAGGATAGTGCCGCTCGTGGGTTCCTCAAGAAGGTTAAGCGAGCGCAGAAGCGTTGATTTACCCGAGCCGGAGGGTCCTATCACAACGACGACATCTCCCCGTGCGATATCGACCGACACGCCGTCAAGAGCTTTGATAACGCCTTTTTTGTAGTACTTCTTCAGGTCTTTGACCTGGATTATATTATCGTTTGTCACCAACGCTCATCTTCCTTTCAAAGTGTTCTATTATCTTGGAGGTCGGGAATGTCAGGCAGAAGTATACTGCCGCCGCAACCACCAGCGGCTCTGCAATTCGGTAGGTTGCGCCCTTTATCGATGCAACGGCGTACATGATCTCGCCAAGGCCTATCGTGTAGCAGATAGAGGATTCCTTAATTATCGTAACAAACTCGTTTGCGATAGCAGGCAGAATGTTCTTTATAGCCTGAGGCAGGACGATAAAGCGCATGTTCTGCGTCTGCGTAAGGCCGAGCGAACGGGCAGCCTCGGTCTGTCCGCCGTCAACGCTCTGGATGCCGGAGCGGATGATCTCGCTCAGGTATGCAGCGGAGTTGAGGCTCAGTGCAACAACGCCCGGGACAAAGCGCTCAAAACGGATAGTGCCGAATATCTTTATCGACGGCAGATCGACCTCATCAAAGGCTATGTAGTAGATTATAAACAGCTGAACGAGCATAGGTGTTGCACGGAACACTTCGATGTAAACACTTGCAATGAACGACAGCGGATTAAACCTTCCGAGCGCCGAAAGCACACCTTCTTCACGAAGATGCCCGTTTTTATCAAGTGCCAAGAATCCGAACGGATGCCATTTGCTCAGTCGCATGACAGCCAGCACAAGTGCGAGAATAAAACCGAATATAACGGTCAGTAATGACAGTGACACGGTGCAGACAAGTCCGTCTATAAACAGCTGTTTATAGTTCCATGTCATTTCAAAGCCTTCCTGAGTAAAAAGCATGCGCCTTTTCTCCTTTCAATCTGTCTGTACAGAGAATAGTTTATAATGGGAAATTCTCCCCGGAGTTTTCTCCGGGGAGAAGATGTGTTTCTGTTTTATTATGCTGCGGTGTCGGCTGCGGGGACCTTGCCGGCGTCGTCAAGCAGACCTTCATACTTGTCGCCGATAGCGAGGATGCCTGCTTCGTCAACGAACTTCTGGAGGCTGCCATCGTTGATAGCCTCGTCGATGATAAGGTTGAGAGCTGCGAGGAGAACCTCATTATCCTTGTTTACGCCGATTGCGGAGCCTTCCTGCTCGTAGGGAACATCGCACACGATGACGATCTCGGGGTACTGTGCCTGATAGGACTTTGCAACGATGGTCTCCATGAATGCACCGTCGAGCTTGCCGGAGATGACTTCTGCGATAACATCGGGAACCTTGCTCAGGTCGATGTTGTCAGCGTCGGGGGTGTTCTGCTTTGCGAGCTTGCTCTGGATGGAGCCGGTCTGTGCGCCGATCTTGTACTGAGAGTTGTTTGCGTCGTCAAGGGACTTGATCTTATCTGCGTTGGCCTTGGAGGTGATGAAGCACTGGCCGCCTTCGTAGTAGATCTTGGAGAAGTTCATGAGGTTTGCACGGTCGGGGTCGGGAGAGTAGCCTGCCATGCCGAGGTCGCACTTCTTTGCGCCGAGCTCTGCGAGAGTGCCGTCAAAGTCCATGGGGACCATCTCAAGCTCGAGGCCGAGCTTGTCGGCGATGTACTTTGCAAATGCGATATCGAAACCAACGAGGGTCGCATTGCCGTTTTCATCGACATGGTAGAACTCGTACGGAGCGAAGTCGGGGCTGGTGGCAACGGTGAGCTTGCCTTCGTTAACGGTCTTGAGCTCAGCCTTGAGCTGGTCAAGAGTCATGGATGAATAATCTTTTGCTTCTTCGGTGGGCTTGGGGTCGTTGTTTCCGCCGCAGGCGCACAGTGCAAGCACCATGACCAGAGCGAGCATAAGAGCTACGAACTTTTTCATTTTATTTACCTCTCAATATTATTTTCAAAAATCGTTTTGGCATTGCCGTTTCTGTTAACGGTGCTTATATTAGCATCTTTATTCATACTTGTCAACACTTTTTTGAAAAAATATTCATGATTTTTTCGTTTTTCCTAAATAACAGTGAATATTATTCATTTCAATGCGAATATTCACTGAAATTCCGCATATTTGAATAAAAATCGGGTCTGTTTTTTGTTAAACAAGCCCGATTTTTTGTGGTTATTTCACAGTTTTATGCCCTGCGTTTTAGTAATGATGCAATAGAAAACAGTAAAAATGCAGCAATGTTGACTATTACGACACTTGCGCCGGAAGGGAGCTCGAAGGCATACGATGCCGCCATGCCGAGCACAAAGCACACTACGGAGATGACCGCTGAGAACACCACCACCGCCTTGAAGCTGCGGCACAGACGCATGCTCGTGAGCGCAGGGAAAATGATGAGGCTCGATATCAAAAGCGCACCCATCATGCGCATACCGAGAACCACCGTGACGGCAGTCAGTACGGCGATCACCGTGTTATAAAGCTTGGCATTCGTGCCGGTGGCCTTGGCAAAGGTCTCGTCAAAGGTGACGGCGAAGATGCGTGGGTATAGGAGCACGAACATCAAAAGCACGATGGCAGACAGCACGATGCTCAAGACGGCATCGGTATGGCTTAACGACAGAATGCTGCCGAACATATAGTTTGACACATCGGTGTTCATGCCCGTTGTCATGGATATGACCACAACGCCGATTGCAAGGGCGCTTGAGGAGATAAGCGCAATGGCGGCGTCACCCTTTATGCGGCTCGACTGGCTGATGCGCAGAAGCAGGAACGCTGCCGCAATGACCACGGGCACGGCAAGTGCCAGCGGCGCGACATTCACGGCGGCGGCAATTGCCAGCGCCCCGAAGCCGACATGGCTTAATCCGTCGCCTATCATGGAGTAGCGCTTTAATACGAGCGACACGCCCAAAAGTGCGGCGCACAGCGACACAAGAACGCCGACGATGATGGCACGGCTCATAAAGTGGTATGAAAACATTTCGGTTATAAGCTCTGTCATGCTCTGCCTCCTCCTACAAATCTGCGTGCAAGATCGCTCTCACGGTACTGCGCAGTCGTGCCGAAGAAAAGCTGGCGGTTGCCCAGATGCAGAATGTGCGTTGCGTAGCGCACCGCCTCGTGGATATCGTGCGATATCATGATGACGCTCGTGCCGTCGCAGAGGTTAATAAGCTTAATAAGGTTGTACATCTCATTTGTCGCCACGGGGTCAAGACCGGTGACGGGCTCGTCGAGTAATAGCAGCTTTTTCGTTGCGCACATTGCCCGGGCAAGCAGCACACGCTGCTGCTGGCCGCCGGAAAGCTCCATGTAGCAGCGGTTTTTGATATCCTCGATGCCGAGCCGCTCCATGTTTTCCTGCGCAGTTTTTTTATCCTCGGCGTTGTAAAACATTCTGCCGCCCATGGAGTTTAGCCTGCCGGAGAGCACGACCTCGTACACAGAAGCCGGGAAATCACGCTGGAGCTGGGTCTGCTGCGGGAGGTAGCCTATCTCGGTCTGCTTTAGACCGTCGCCGAGGGTTATGCTGCCGCTTGCGGGCTTTTTGAGCCCAAGCAGCCCCTTCATGAGCGTAGATTTGCCTGAGCCGTTTTCGCCGACGATGCACAGGTACGAGCCTGCGTCTATCGAAAAGTTTATCCCGCTCAGGACGGTCTGACCGTCATAAGCAAAGGACAATTCCTTGCATGTTATCTGCGCCATCAGCCGAGCGCCTCCTTCAGTGAATTTAAATTTATGCGCATGAGGTCTAAATAGCTTACCCCCTGCTCAAACTGCTCGGCAGACACGCTGTGTGCCGAGTAAAACGGCAGCTTCCTGCAGCCGGTGTCCTCGCATATGACATCCGCCATCTTCTGATTGGAAAACTCCATATACAAGACCGCCGGTATCTTGTCCTCACGCACACGGTCGATAAGATACGCCACCGTCTTGGCAGACGGCTCGGTCTCAGACGAGCAGCCCGGGAACGCCGCATAGCAGTCCAGCCCGTATTCCAGCGCAAAATAGCGCATCGGGAAGCGGTCAGCAAACACGAGCGTATGCTTGCCGGAATTTTTTATGACCTGCCGGAACTCACGGTCAAGCGCCATGAGCTGTGCCTTGTAGGCGGTGAAGTTTGTCTTGTACGCTTCGGCGTTATCTGTGTCGAGCTTACAAAGTGCATTGCAGATTTCCTCGGAAATTTTAATTGCGTTAAGCGGCGATGTCCACACATGCTCGTCAAGCTCCGGTTCACCGTCCTCGGCATTGTATATGCCGTCGGCCGACTCCTCGACGGTGTCGACGCAGTCCATCATATATATAGTATTGAGCTTTGGCGTAATGAGTGTCTCAGCCCACTGCTCCGACTCGCCGCCGTTGCAGATAAACAGATCGCTTTCCTGTATGCGTATCATGTCCTTGGGCGTGGGCTCGTATGAGTGCACCTCCGAGCCGGGCTTTATGAGCAGCGTAAGCTCCGCCCTGTCGCCGGCTATCTCCCGGGCAAAATCGTATGCCGGAAAGCTCGTGCAAACGATCTGAAGCTTCGTTTCGTCATGCGGCTTCTCCGGCTGCGCAGTGCAGCCGCAAAGCATAAGGCACAGGCAAAGCAAAATTGCAATCAGTCTTTTCATTTTGATCTCCTTGCGCAGCTGGCGCAGTGCCCGTATAGCATGCTCTTTTCGTCGTCGATGACAAAGCCCGTTGTCTTTGCAAGGGCATCGCAGGCGGCGTTATCAAGGTGTATAAGCAGACCGCAATCAACGCATTTTATGTGCAGGTGCTCCGAGCAGCAGCACTGACCCGCAAGCTGATACACGCTGCTCGCCGTGCCTTCACGGGTAAAGCGGTGCACCTGTCCGTCATCGCAGAGCTTTTTTATCAGCCTGTATGCGGTGCTCTTGGCAGGCGCAGTTTTGCCCATTGCCGAGAGTATCTCGTCTATCGTGAACTGCCGCGCGGCGTTTTGCTCCAAAAACGACAAAAGCGCAGCCTTTTGCTGTGTTTGATAACTCGTTCTCATAGCTCCTCCAATTTGAGAAACTTTCTCATTTTCGTTTGACTAGGATACCCCATTATCGCCGATTTGTCAAGGAAATTAAAAACGAACGGTTTCCCGTCCGTTTTTCAGCGTGCAAAAAATTCTTGTGACTTTTTTGCACGCTTCAAAACACGCCACATTTTTTGTGAAGCTTTGCTTCACGAAAAATCTCGCTATGCTCGTCAAAAAGCCTGATAACTCAGGCGTTTTTGATGGCTATAATCTAATTTGAGGCGGGACCTTGTCCCCCTCACACTCCCCCTGCTGCGTATTGGATTTTACCCGTTGCGTCTATTTTTCCTAGTTCTTTGGCAGTCTGAAAACGGACGGTTTCCCGTCCGTTTTGAAGTGCTGTTTAGTTTAATAGTACCGCTGCGGCGGTGCCGAGGAGGGTGGTCTCGTCGGAGGTGATAAACTCGAATTTTCGGCCGAGCGTTTCACCCGCAAAATCTTGCATATGCTTTTCGAGGAGTGGGCGGAACAGGGCGCTTTTCTTGAAAAGCGAACCGTCGACCGATATGCACACAGGCTTGTCCGCTCCTTCGCCGGTCAGCAGCAAAATTGCCGACAGGTTGCAGCACATACAGCGTGCCGCACGGTCGAACAGTTCGTGTATTATGTAAACTACTTTATCTCTGTCCGCATCGCCGAACCGCTCGGGCAGCTTGCCCGATGCCCATGCGTCGGCAGTGGGGGTGTCAAGCTCCGGCAGGCGCAGGAGGTGCTCTGCCGCTGCGCTTGAGAACAGCCCCTCCCGTGCCGCCGCTTGCAGAGTATGGCGGCTAAGCTTTCCGAGATATGCGCCGGAGCACATTTTTTCGGCGATGTAATAGCCGGTGTCTGGCAGGGCGTTGTCCATCTCAAGGTCAAAATCGCCCCTCGGGAAGCCGTCGAACGAGCCGGACTCGAGGTTGACGAGCATTTTTGTGTCGCCGTGCAGCCCGAGCTTTGCTATCCTGCGCTCGGGAAGCATGCAGCAGGTGTTTGTGCCCGTGCCTGCGACCATACCGATAAAGCCGCCGTACTCTCCCCTGTCGAGCATCGCCGAGCCGCCCAACAGGGTCGCCGGTGTGTCATTAAGTACAACAATTTTCTTTTTGCCGATGCTGCGGCGCTCAAGCTCTGCGTTGAGGTCAGCGCCGAGCAGTCTGCCCTGTGCGCCGAGGAGCTTCACCTGCTTTGTAAGCCCAAGCACCCGGCTGTCGATATCGGGCGTGACCTCGGCGGGGTAGGAAAAGCAAAAGCCTATCAGGTTCGTTTCACTCAGCATCGGCTCGATGGCATCGGCGGTGCGTCTTATAAAATCCGACCAGTGTGCGGGCAAAAGCGTCCCGGGCATGGGGCTGCGCTCTATATTTTCAAGTGAACATCCGTGGTCGCCGAAGCTTATTAGCGCCGTGCGGTAGTTCGTGCCGCCGGCATCGATGACCGCCGCCTTTTTGTTCTTCGGCAGCTGCCCGTCAAGGCGCAGATAGGTCGGTATCATTGGGACATTCGCCTGTTTTTCGGCTAACCCCCGCTCCATGCACTCGCAGAAGGCCTTGGAATACCGCTCAAGCTCGACACGGTCGGCGTTCATGCCGTGGCGCAGCATAAAATTTTTCACATTATCCATAGCAGTAAAAAATTCGGCGGCTATGCCGCCGAATTATATGATCTTAAATTACTCTTTCTCTGCGGGGATATCCTTAACGGACTGCACGATGCCCTCTGCAAGACCGGCAACGCCCTGTATCTCGCTGGGGATGATGATCTTGGTGGCTCTGCCGTTGGCGGCGGCGGTAAACGCCTCAAGAGCCTTGATCTTCAAAACGCCGTCGCCGGGAGCTGCCTCGTTGATGAGACGGATACCCTCTGCGGTAGCGGTCTGGACCTTGAGGATAGCCTCGGCCTGACCTTCGGCTTCGAGGATCTGCTGCTGCTTCTTTGCGTCTGCACGCAGGATGGCAGACTCCTTCTCGCCTTCTGCCTCGAGGATGGCTGCACGCTTTTCACCCTCTGCACGGAGGATGGCCTCACGGCGCTCACGCTCTGCCTTCATCTGCTTTTCCATTGCAGACTGGATCTCTCTGGGCGGGAGAATGTTCTTGAGCTCAACACGGTTGACCTTGATGCCCCAGGGGTCGGTGGCTTCGTCAAGGATGTTGCGCATCTTGGCGTTGATGATATCACGGCTGGTCAGGCACTGGTCGAGCTCGAGGTCGCCGATGATGTTACGCAGGGTGGTCGCAGACAGGTTCTCGATAGCGACCATGGGGTGCTCGATGCCGTAGGTGTACAGCTTCGGGTCGGTTATCTGGAAGTAGATGACCGTGTCGATCTGCATGGTGACATTATCCTTGGTGATAACGGGCTGCGGGGGGAAGTCGGCTACCTGCTCCTTAAGTGAGATGGTCTTTGCAACTCTCTCAAAGAACGGGATCTTGAAGTGGATGCCGGTGCCCCAAGTAGTCTGGAACTTGCCCAGACGCTCGATTATCATGACCTTACTCTGCTGAACGATGCGAATGTTCCTCACGATGATGAGAAGAACGATTATCGCAATGATGATCAACGGAATGTAATTCAAAAAATCCATATTTTATCCTCCGTTTTAAGCCTCGGGGGCTATTTTTGATACAATAAGCTTGACGCCTTCGATACGCTCGGCCTTAACAAGCTGACCTTCGGGGATGATCTCCTCGTCAACGGTCCTTGCGGTCCATGTCTTGCCGTCAACATAAACGGCGCCCGTTCCGGTAAGATTGTCGATAGTCTCAACAACACGGCACTCCTTACCGATGAGCATATCGGCATTTGTCGGCTCGACCTTATTGTTTACATACTTCTTCACGAGCGGCCTTGTGAAATACAGTGTGACAGCCGAAACGACGAGAAACACCGCTATCTGCACCCATAGGTTTGCACCCAGCATGGCGGTCACCATTGCAAAAAGCGCACCGATGGCAAACCATACAGAAACGATACCGACTGTCACGGCTTCGATTACAAGGAACACAACCATTGCGATTATCCAAAAGGTCGTCATAGACATTTCGGCAAATATCGGCATAGTCCTTACCTCCACATTATTTATTCTGTATATAATTTTATTACATTATAGCGTATTTAGCAAGCAAAAAAGCGATTTAATCCATAATAATTTTTTGAGGCGGTGAGAGACGAAACGCTATCGGGTCGGCTATTGCCGTCTCAAAAAATTTCACACTTTCACGCTTTACAATTTTGATGTGATGATGTACAATGTAGTGAAGTGAAGTGCTAAACGGAGGAATGAAACCGCAATGAACAAGCTAAACAGAAAGCCCCGCAATCTCGATATGTACAAGGCCATTTTGACCCTCAACACCGTTGAGGAGGCTATGGCGTTTTTCGACGATCTGTGCACCGTGACCGAGATCCAGGCCATGGAGCAGCGCTATCAGGTCGCAGTCTGCCTTTCCAAGGGCATGATATATAACGACATTCTCGCCGAGACCGGCGCATCGAGTGCAACCATAAGCCGTGTTAACCGCTCCTTGCAGTACGGCAAGGACGGCTACGAGATTGCGTTTAACCGTCTCAGAGAGCAGGAGGACAAATGAGCCTTGCGTACGGCCCTTTGGCTGCGTGGTACGATAAGCTGACGCTCGATGTGCCGTATGAGGAGTTTCTGGGCTTTTATGAGCGTGAGTTTAAGTCTGACGGTGGCGAGTTTCAAACAATACTCGACCTATGCTGCGGGACGGGCACGCTTACATGGCTCATGGCAGAGCACGGGTATGAGATGATAGCGGCCGACGCATCGGCGGATATGCTGATGGAGGCAAGCGGCAAGGCGGCGGAGGTCAAGATACCGCCACTGTTCCTGTGTCAGGAGGCAGCGGAGATCGACCTGTACGGCACGGTGGACGCCTGCGTCTGCTCGCTCGACGGCATGGATTATATCCCGCCCGAGGAGCTTGACGAGGTGTTTCGCAGGCTGCACCTGTTTATCCGCCCTGACGGGCTTTTTATCTTCGATATCCGCAGCCCCGAGTGGTTTAAAAGCATCGACGGCGAGTTGTTTGTCGATGAGACGGAGGACATGCTGTGCCTTTGGCGTGCCGATTTTGAGGATGGCTGCATGTGCTACGGCATGGACATTTTCTCGAAGCGAGGCAGGCTGTGGCAGCGTGAGAGTGAGGAGCATATCGAATACGCCCACGAGCCGCAGATGCTTAAAAAACTGCTTAATGAGCATGGGTTTATCGACATTAAGATATGCACCGACTGCCCGCAGGGCGACGACGGCAGGATATTCATAGTCGCAAAGAACACCGAACACTAAGCTTCATATACCGAGGTAATACAATGGATAGAATTTTAAGAGCAACGGCCGCTGACGGCTTTATAAAAATGTCCGCCGTTTCCGCAAAGGAGACGGTGCAGCGTGCCAAGGATATACACAACTGCACGCCAACGACGGCGGCGGCGCTCGGCCGCGCGCTTTGCGCAGCGTCTATGCTGGGCAACCTCCTCAAGGAGGATAACGGCAGTCTGACCATCCGCATAAACGGCGGCGGCCCTATCGGCAGCGTTATCGCCGTGTCGGATTCAAAAGGCTATGTGCGCGGCTATGTGACAAACCCCGCAGTTGATCTTCCCCTGCGGTCTGACGGCAAGCTCGATGTCGGCGGTGCCGTCGGCAGGGACGGCATGCTCACCGTGAGCCGTGATATCGGTCTTACGCAGCCGTATGTCGGCTCGACCGAGCTCGTTTCCGGCGAGATCGCCGAGGATCTTACGGCGTATCTGCTCGAAAGCGAGCAGGTGCCTTCGGCCTGCGGGCTGGGTGTTTTGATCGACACCGACCTGAGCGTCAAGGCAGCAGGCGGCTTTATAGTCCAGCTCATGCCCGGTGCGCCCGATGAGTATATCGATGTTCTTGAGGAGAACATTTTCATGATGGATCAGCTCACGACCATTCTCTCGGAGGACGGTCTGGAAGCCGTGTTCGAGCAGGTGCTCAAGGGTCTGCCCTACCACATCGTCGATGAGGACGAGGTGGGCTACCGCTGCTATTGCAGCCGTGAGCGTGTCGGCGATGCCATACTCGGCGTTGGCGAGGGTGAGCGGGGCGGGATCGCTCCACGACGCCGAATTGACGTCGGTCGCGACGGCTCCGTGGGGGGACATGCAGCCTGCGGCGAGAAGTGCCGCGGCGGCGAGCGCCGTGCGGTAAGCCGCGCGCATCGGGCGTATCGCTCCCGGACCGGACAGGCTGGCTGCCGTACGGAGCATTTTTGCGGCTACGGAACCCCGCGGGCGCATTGCCGCTCCGGCGAATTTTACGGCCGCAATATCCGCGGCGGAGCATTTCCGCCCCTCGATCGGGATGGGCGCGCGGCCGTCTGCGCCGGGGAGTGTTCCGTAGGGATCGGCGTCCGTGCGATCTTGCCTGCCGGTCTCTTGCCTGCATGGATCGGCAGTGCGGTCCGGTCTGATCCGGTCTGCCCCATATGGGGATACGGCTCCGCAGCGTGCCGTTATGTCACCTGCCGTCCGTTGCACCGTTATTCGTTTGCGCCGTTGCCGCCGTTGTTTCCGTTGCCGCTGTTATTGCCGTTTTCGCTGCCTTCGCCGCGCGGACGGTCGTTGTTCGGACGGCGGCGGTTGCGGTTGTTGTTCCGGCCGCGGCTGTTGCCTTCGCGGCGTTCGGCGCCGTTGCCGTTGTTCGTATTGCCGTTGCGGGCTTCGTTGTT